>Ga0041059_1003735_pt1 | contig 10061 bp, 10 predicted proteins | sample AraColnosormetaG_FD_56232 | JGI IMG/M metagenome (GOLD analysis project Ga0041059, IMG submission 56232) | Arabidopsis roots microbial communities from North Carolina, USA - Col MF nosort | ecosystem: Host-associated > Plants > Roots > Unclassified | place: USA: North Carolina | collected... | reverse complement strand
AAAAAAAAAAAAAAAAACACTTTTCTTCAAGGCATCTCTATGTTTTCAAGTTTTAATTTATATACAGTATCAATGTTTAATTCTGATATCATATTTTCAAGATTTTAACTTTCAGAAACGACAAAGATATTATCACTCTAGTGGATTCCCATAAGATTAGATTGAATTTACGATTTTGCAACACGAATACGGATTTTGCCATTTCCATTCTCTTTAAACAACTAGTCAGATAAAGTGGAGCAAATATATTCCCCATAATAAAAAAACAACATGTAGTCGTTAAAATTCATTATCATTTACTGCATCTATCTGTAGCAGTAAATACTAATAAAATACTAGTCCATAATCATTCGTTTACTCTATAGTATTAAACTCTCTTTTTTTATTTCTTGATTTGCTTCGATGATGACATTAAACACGTTCTTGGTATGCATTTCACCTTCGCCATCGATCTTTCTTCTTTCTTCTTCGTTTCCTTAGCCATCTCAACAATCTTTGATCTGTTCAAATATTTAAGGATTTAGTGTGAATTTTTGTAACCATACTTGTCGATTAGAGCTGACTCGGTGTACTAACCTTTCCTCGTTGAACGAGTTGGATCGTCTTAGCGATGGTTCAGCCGTGACTCGTTCCTGACTCACCGACTCAACGATGCTTCCGCTGAAATACTCTTTCTCCTCCGCCTGAGGATTCCCGAACCTTGGATTCTCCGACATGAACCTTATCATCTCACGCTCGTCATCTACGACAGTCTTCTTGACAATGTTCTTGCACAAAACTCCTTTTCGAAGGTTCTCTTCTTTTTGTCTCGGATTCATCACACTCGGTGCGTAGTACTTGGTGGCGATGTGACCGCAAGAGATCATCTGCAGCCACATCGACCCACGACCCGATCCGGGTTCCACCGGATCTCCGTCCTCGACCCGCGTCGAAACTTCGTGTCGACGTGGCTTCACCACCGGGTTGGAACGAGTCAAATCGGACGAGTCAGAACGTACTTGCAAATCTTGCTCTGTCTTGGTCAAGTTCGGTTTTTGTTCGGTGGATTCCATTGTCTCCGTCGATACGCCTCGAGAACAGCGAGATTGAGGCGTCGTGGAAGATGTGTAACTCGTTTTCTCTTCGTAAAGCTCGTACTCTCCATCTTCTTCCTCTTCCTCTTCTCCGACGTAGAGCTCTGCGTCGTCAAACGACGCCGTTCGGTTTTGAGGCTTGAGTTTTGACCTGAGAAGTCGACTTTTTGGAGCTTCTTGAATAGAACCAGACAATGGTCTGTTCACATGTACTTCTTGAAATTTGTCTACAAAAATGTTTAGCAAACAAGAACATAAAATTTTAAACTCAAATTCTGCAAAATCACAAATTTCAATTTGTATGAGTTTCCGATTTTTAACAGCTTACCGGTGATTTCAGATCCTTTCAAGACATATTCAGCACAGTCAGAAGGGTAAATCACATCATTCTCTGCTAAGTCATTCCACACAAATCCATTTCTATAGCTCCTGATGAATATATCAAAATACAATGTTTAACATTTGCGCTTTTGATTACAGATTTTGCTTCATTTTAAAAGCGTTGTTACCTTTTACACGACCAAGCATATTGTGATGTCATGCACTTCCCTCTCAGAATCGTAAGCCGGTTCATCACATCTTCATTAGAACAAACACACTCTTAAGTTGATGTATACGAAACAAAAATCGAAAGTTTAGCATAAATTGAGATCAAAACACTAAACAGAGCAAGACCCATGGACTATATATAAATAGCGTATAGTGATCTCCCTCTTTCTGTTGTTCGGTCTTTTACCTCTTAACCGGAGAGGCTGGTTAACCGGAGAAATGACTTCGATGAAGTGAGGATGTTCAAGGTGGCCATTTCTTGTGAGATAGTAAACAACTTGGACTCTTCGGAAAATGGGTTTCTTTGTCTTGACCTCTTCTTCAAGTTCTTCATCATGTTGATGATGATTCAAAGACCTTATGATCCTCTCTGGACTTTTGTTGTTCTCTCTGCCTCTTCTGCATCTTACAGCTTCCATCTTTTGTGTCTATAATGTCCGGACAAGAGATGAGAATTATTTAACACAGACTGTGGTCTTTATATATAGAAAGATAAGGGAATGTATTTATCTCTGTGTGTGTGTGTGTGAATTGGCTCTCTCTGTGAGATAGCAGAATTGGCATTAGAGATGAGCCAAACCAGAACTGACAACGACTTGGCTTTACTTTCTTTCTACCTGATGGTACAATGGGATAAGCCGGTCCAGTCTTAATCTATCCAGCTCTGATTTTATCTTGATTTTAATTTGGATTTAAATCCGGTTCAACCTTATTCTTTGGGTGCTTTATATGGGCTAAAACCGTTCCTAGAACCCGGTTCGGTCATGATAGATTTAGACCAGATTGGTCCCTCATGCTTTAGAAGATTTAGTTGAGGAATTGATGTGTCATGTCATTAATGATATTCTTTGATTGTCGAATATTAATTAATAAACATCATTTAATTTGTTTCGTTTGCCTAAATATGGATAAAAAAGATAGAAGCTAAAGTTGTTTCAGAGAAGACGATGAGTCAAGATCATTGTGCTTCATATGGAAGTTTGACTTTTAATGACCTCTTTTCATGTATTAAAAAAATAATGTTTTTGATATTCCATTTGTTTGTATCTAACCACATTCTTCCAAGTCTTTAAGATAAAAGAGCTCCAGAATCTAGGTAAAAACTAAAGAGAACACGTGAGGGTTGTTTACTGCTTTTGTGTACTGTCTCAATACATCCGTTAAAATCAGACCAATATGACACATCAATACAATAGGGTAAAAACTTTAATGGACGGTTTTCTGAAACAATATTTCTCTTTCAAATGATTCTAACTGTTTTAACTCAATAATATATTGAAAATCAACTGAAATTAGGTTAGTATGAACAGTTAAATTTCATTAGTCGTTGTTTTGGGGTACTTAATGAAACAGCGAATGTGGATATGTTCTTTTATAACCCATTTGCATGGACATAAACGAGTTTCTCTGGGCGTAGAGTGGCCCATCTACTTAACTTCCTCACCAGCCACCCAACAAAACAATGCTATTTTCTAAATTTGTGTGTCAGCTTTTCATGACCTCTGAATAATCTTTTAATAATTATGAGTTCATAGAAGAAAAACCATTTTAAAAAAAGGGGGAAACGTACAAATGAACATTAAATATTGAAAGGTGACAAAAAAATAGAACATTAAATTTTGAAAATGATTTGATAAATTTTGATTAATTTCGAAAATATTTTGTATGATCAACATTGATCTATAGAAATGCAATAATAAATACAATGAATATTGCATGATAATACCATCGTTCTTTATAATATACAAAAAACGTCCATCTACATAAATGAAATACATATATGCATTTGGCTTAAAATGATATAATACTGTTATAGCATCTCCTAAACTTCTCCGTCTCTCCAACGCAATGATTAGATGTATTCGACTTTTATTAGATTGCAGTAGTTGTTGTAATGTATTGATCTTTTACTATTTTTAAATATGAGTTGAATAATAATAGTAATAAAGTGCCTTGTATTTTAGTTGAATAGTAAATTTATAAGTTTGTATTCGTAGTTGCAGCTATATATTGTAGGCGTAGGGGGTAGTTGCAGCTACATGTTGTAACTTGTAACCAACGGTTACCAAATACGGTTTCTGCATTTTTAACCTTCCATATTAGAAATACTAGCTGAATGATACGAATCTGATACAAGACAACAAAAAAGTAGGTGAAAATTATATCTAATGGGCTTAGATGTTTATCTAAAAGAAAGGCCCATATAAGAATCCATTTCCAATTAGGAAAATAATTAATTGGGCCTAAAAAAGCCCAACTCAGGCCTAAACAACAAAAAGGCCCATATAATCATCCCATTTTCTTCACCCACCAAATCCACCATTGTTTCCGTTGGAAGCTCTTTGAAAACTCCTCCCTTCGAATTCTCCGTCTCTTTCTCTCTGTATCGAGATCGAATCGGCAATGGCTGCTTCAAGCTCCGTTTTCACAGTATCCCCGTCGCGAAATCTTGCAGCTATTCCTCTTCATCAGTCCCTATCTCCACCGTTGCTTAGATCCAGCTCCGTCGCGTTTCGTCCCAAACGAAGATCCAGCTCACTCGTCTTATGCTCAACTGATGAATCAAAGAGCACCGCAGAGAAAGAGATCCCAATCGAACTAAGTAATTTCCCTCTTATTGCACTCTGATTTTCAAATCAAGTTTCAACTTTTATAAATTGTTAATCTTTAATTGTGTCAGGGTATGAGGCGTTTCCGACAGTGATGGACATCAATAAGATACAAGAGATTTTGCCTCACAGGTGATAATTTTATTAAAGCATTGTTCTTTTTACAGCTGAAGTTTGCATTGTTGTGATCCAGTTTCTCAAATCTGAATCTTGTTGTGTAGATTCCCATTTCTGTTAGTTGATAGAGTGATAGAGTACACAGCTGGTGTATCTGCGGTAGCTATTAAAAACGTTACCATTAATGACAATTTCTTTCCTGGGCATTTCCCTGAGAGACCTATAATGCCTGGAGTTCTCATGGTTGAGGTAATTTGCATTTGCCCTATTCTCTCTTCTTACTCCAAAAGTTCAATCTGTTTGCATATATTTATAGTTAAAAGAGAAGCTTTTTGAGCCTAGACATTTACTTTTTGCTCTGTTTCTTGATTGCTTAGTTGATTAGTTGGTTTTGAATTGTGATTTTGGGGAATAGAGTGAGGGTGAAATTTGTGTTCAAGTTTTGAGGGAAGTACAGGTGAAGGCTTTTGGTTTAAGTTTCAGTTAAGGGTCGGTTAATAGAGATCTCCGAAGCTCGAAATTTAAGAAAGGGACTTGATTTAAGATTAAGATAAGTTGTTCTAAAGGATTCTTGGATCATAGCTTTATGCTGTGATAAAACTAGTAATTTCTATCCCAAATGTATGTGGAATGAATTGTTAGGAGGCTCCTTATGTGTTGTTGCAGTTAATAAGAGCTACATATAGTTTATTCATAGAGTTGCTGAGTTTTACACATCATAACAACACTACTAAGTGGTATGGTATATGTTTTGGTTCTACAGGCAATGGCTCAAGTGGGAGGTATAGTGATGCTACAACCAGAAGTTGGCGGATCTAGAAGCAACTTCTTCTTTGCTGGAATCGACAAAGTCAGATTCAGGAAGCCAGTGATTGCAGGTGATACGCTGGTGATGAGGATGACACTTGTGAAGTTGCAGAAGCGGTTTGGGATAGCGAAAATGGAAGGGAAAGCATATGTAGGGAACTCTGTGGTATGTGAAGGAGAGTTCTTGATGGCTATGGGAAAAGAAGAGTGATCACGCCTTTGTTTCTTTCTTCTTCATATGGGCCTTGTGGCTGCTAATTAGTTGTCACATCCTAAGTTGAGTCTCATTTCTATCTTCAATTTATGATGTTTGTTTGCACATTATGATTATATTAAAAAAGCAACTTCAGTTTTAATAACTAGATGACCCAAATATATATTATAGTTTGAAATGAGATGAAAGACAATCCCAATTCAGCGCGAGATACCATTACATATTTGGCTGGGGAAGATAACGAAACCACATAGATGACATTTGTAAATGAGAGAAAGACAAAGAAAAGAACACTTACATTTTAGAAATGTAATTATTTATTAAACATAGAAAGCAACATAGCTAAGAAAGGGGGTCTTGAATTGGTCTCTTTGATCACTTGTACTCGAGAATCATGTTGTTCTCAGGAGCAAGTCCAACACAAGCTCTGAGTACGTTCTCAAGCATTGCACGCTGTTTCGACAAAGCATTAACAACTGGCGTGCCAGGAGGAACCTGCATTCATTGAATGAAAGTGATGTTAAAGGAAGTCGCTAGGATTGAAAAACGGCACAATGTTTTGCTTCGGTTTTGCTTACCAGTGGTGCCTTTGAGAGGTAACTTAGGAGAGTAGCCACCGGATGGAAAGAATGAAACTTTCCCTGCAAGAAACCAAGAAAATCAAGCTCACAACTAAATCAATTTGGATAAACATTGAACTATCTAACGATTTTGCAAATAATAGCAAACCTCGTTTTCACTCATGAACTGGATCCGAGTAGTGAGCTCAGCAAGAAGAACAAGGTCCAAAATAATTGGAGCAGCCAAGAGAGAGTCTTCACAAGTGTTGTGCATCACAATCGTGTTCTTCCCTCCCATGAATATCTCTGATGTGTATTCATCCATTGCTCTCTTGCTGTCTCCTACACATGGCACATACTGCAACACCATCCAATAGTATAATTTATGTTAATGTGATTTGTTAGATTGGATAATTATAATTAATAGTAAAATTAATCACCTTAATGACCACAACGTGGTCAGGGTGTTCACCAGGCTCGTACAAAATTCCGTTGCTACCAACCATATCGTCCACGACATTGCTCTTCGATATCTCCTTTGACCGGAATGTTTGAGGTGCTGACAAGTTCATGCCGTCGTTGTTCCCAAGATGGTTGTAACTGACAATCGACGTCGGCTATACATATAGATAAATGCAATTAATTTCGTTTTGTAACGTTACCATATAAAATAAATTTAATTAGGATACTTATTTAGGATTAAGTACTTTGATTCCGGCGCCAACAAGGAAATCGACGAGGACAGACTTCATCTTGGTCTGACCACTCTTGAAGTCATCACCACCGATCAAGCAGTTTCTCTTTATGGCTAATTCAATAAGCCCTGTATAATATAAGCAAAATGTGATTACTATAGAAAATTGAAGGTCATTAATACTATCTAGATATAGTTTAATTTAGTTACCAGGGACAAAAGTGTTTTGTGGACTTCCATTGATAAAAGGAACGTTCTCAAGAACACAAGCAATGGCGTAAAGTGTAGAAGGAGAAATCTCAGCCTCATCCTTGTCCAAAGATGACATGAGATTCTCCGTCGTGTCGTTAAGACCAACCACCACATTGCTGTATCTTTCTGTGTTTGCCGTCCACAGTACCACCACTTTATCCACTTTGTTTTTCTCTTTGAACTCCCTAATTATTTTTAAAATTTTCATTATCAAATTGTCTTGTAAAAATTACGATCATGATACATCTAATGAATTTTGGAAATTTTATAGCAGAGAGAAAATTTACATTTAATTTGCTAATAAACATAAACCGTTATGTTACCTTAGAATATTTTATTACAATAGTAAAGACGTTGTGTTACCTGATGTCCTTGATGACTTGTTCGAGTTGTTGTTTCTTGGTGCCTTTGATCACGTGGTTAGCACGTGACCCTTGGTTAGCTGCGATGAAATCTGGGTCGAAGATTCCGGGGAGTGGAACCATGTGTTCCATGAACGGACGCATCTGCTTTTGAAGGTCGATGTCTAGGACCTTGGCTCGTGCCATTGCGTCTGCTAAGTTCATGTCACTTATGTCCCATCCTCCAAACACAATTTCTTCCGGATTCACCTATCATTTTCATAACCCATTAATCATTTATTATTTTCTCTATTTACTGATGTTTTTCAAAGTTTAATTTGCCGACCAAAATATCCACTAATTAAAAAAAGTATAAAAAAGAGATCTTGTTTTCTACTTTTGTAAGTCACATTCAACAATAGTTAAATAAGTATAATGTACCATGGGGAGAAGACTTTTGAAAGGAGCATAGATTTCTTCACCATTAAATGACCCGACCCGAATAGAAGATGCTTGGGTTAATGACCCGAAATAATTAGCTTGTTGCACTTTCTCCTTTGTAGCCCAAGATATTCCCCTGCCACCATTTTTTGTTTCATTATATAAGAACATATTCAACTTGCTCATTATTCAATATCCAATTGCGGGAATATGAATATATTATAATCCCACACACCATAGGACACACAACTTTATTCCCTTTTGAAACAGTTTATTATAACAAACAATTAAGAAGAAAAAATATTTTACTTACTCACGATTGGCGATAACACCAGCGGTAAGTGTAGAACCATTGTTGCCTCCCCAACCAACGAGCATTACTCTGCCAAAATTTAATCAGACAAAGCAAAAACTGCGTTAATCAAATAATGAATTGTAAATCTATTAAAAAGTATTTTAACTGAAAAAGGAAAAAAATATTTTATCTAACATTAAAATGATTTTAGAGAATAAGATGACTGACCCAAGTTTGGGAACATGAGTGTCGGTCTTAAACTCATACTTCACAGTCTTTGGCTTCACAGTCCATTGAAAAGCACCGTTTTTGTTCTCATGAACAAGCTCAGTGGTTTGGTAGTCGTACACTGAGTGGATCTCATTCTCGGTGTACTTCACGTTCGGAGATTCAACCTTGAAGCTTTCGATGAACATTTTTGCCTAAGGAAGACTTTGAGAATTAATTGATGCTTGAGAGAGAGAGGAAGAGAGAGATATATTATGTTTGCTCGAGTGCTTCTGAATGCATTGAGATTTGAGAGACCATGGTCGTGTTTTATAGACGGGATTGGACACTAAAATATTTTTATTTGGTTACCAACTTTACAGTATATTACAGTATGGGATTATGACAAGTGTAAAACGATTATATTACTTAATGTAAATATTTTTTATTAGATTACTTGAAATGGAAACTGTTAAAATTTAAAGTTAGTTGACTAGAAATTAATGGTAATAAAAACTCTATGATATGATTATTATTCACAATTTATGGGATTATGGAAAGTGTAAAAAGATTCATTTCTATAAAATGTGTTCAAAAGAGAAACTCTTATCTGGTTAATTTTATCTTTCTTATAGTTTTGACTTTTGTGTTGTTCAACTGTAAGGGATTGCAACATCATGACAGAACACCCATATAATTGGCCTATTTGATATTGAAATTTCGATATTTCCAATTTCAGTTATTTCTGTTACACGTCTCGTCCATTTCTATAGAAAATAAACAATTCCTAAAGATGATATTGGTGGAATACAATGTTATGTTTTTCTTGTAGAGAAGAACTTTTCAAACTTCATACATGTGACAGTACGTCAGTGTCAGTGTAACATCAAAAAGTGAACGTGATTGGTTAGTGTCTATCATAGCTAAGCGTGGTCATGCAATGGACGGGGAAGATTTCTTCGTACGGTGGCTGTGACTAACTCAACATGTAGATAAGTTAACCTTTAAAGATCAGTGATACGAATGAAAAGACACTCCAATGCGCTAACAATACGAAAGCCCAAATCGAAAGGGATTTTTATATGGGCTTTCTAATTAAATCATTAATAGCCCATATAACTTTCGTAGTAGTATCTTCAGGATCTACCGTGCACGTGACTGAATTACAGATGCGAGAGTAATGGAAACGTGTTTTGTCTAGGGTTGAAAATTAGGTGAGTGTTGCTGACAACTAACACTCCTCAAATATAAATACAAGTCCACGTGGACGTTAATTTTTGATTTTTTTTTTCTTACCATATACAGTATCTCTCTTTTTGGTTCGGAAATTGGGCTCTATCTATCGCAATGGATTGGCTTTTTTTTTTCCCTCTTTCAAACTATTTTTTTTATAAAGAATATTAATTCATCATAGTGATAATAACACAAAAGTTGGAATCAGCTTTATTTTTCATGAAAACTTAATAAATCAGAAGAAAAAAACCTAACAATTGGAGAGGAACAAAACCTATATAAACTTATCCAAATAATAAAGCATACGGGGTGGGTCAGGGCCCAATTATGTATCCGTGTAGTGAAATTCAGTTGGTTGTTTCGTATGTCAATTTTATTCAATAGTTTCATTTCATTTTTTGGTTGTTTTGTCAACTATTCGATAGTCTTTTTCTAGCTATTTTAGTGCTTATAAATTTTGACTTTCCTTAAGATGTAGAAAAAAGAAAAAGTTTAGGATGAAAATTTGAATGGTTATGAAATTTTTCTATTTATAAAAGAAGGGAAATAACATAAAATACGTTTCATCTTCAATTAAGAAAAAATATATAATTAACTATTATTATCATTTAGTAGGAAAGTATGTCCATGCTTATTCCATACGCCAACATCATGCGGCTGTCTTCCATC
>Ga0041059_1003734_pt1 | contig 10064 bp, 9 predicted proteins | sample AraColnosormetaG_FD_56232 | JGI IMG/M metagenome (GOLD analysis project Ga0041059, IMG submission 56232) | Arabidopsis roots microbial communities from North Carolina, USA - Col MF nosort | ecosystem: Host-associated > Plants > Roots > Unclassified | place: USA: North Carolina | collected 2013-09-02 | reverse complement strand
TGTTCTTCTCTACGCTTTTATCCTTCTTACATGTCATCACGTATGAGATATGTTCTGCTATTGACTCGAAACACATCTTTCTAATATTAGCTTTTTTTGTTTGACTTCATTTTTTTCAAAAAGAAAAACCTTTTTAAAACTCATTCAATGCTTGACGTTTTAAATCCCAATCTTTAATAGGATAAGTTTGTTTTCAGAATTCAAAAAAACAAAATTAAGTCGATTTCAATTCATGATAATAATCTAAACAGCTAATTAACATTTGGCAAAGTAACAATAATATAACTACATTTGAAAGAGAGAGCAAGAGATTCGCTGTGGTTTGCTTATGCATAAGAATAAAGGGAATTAAAAAAAACCAAACTCAGTTTTTTTCTTCTTTTTTAAAAAATTTGTGTGTGTGTTTGTTTGTTTGAGATTAGTTTGGACTTTGGAGTTTTGTTCATAGTTTCTCGGCAACCAACTTCTCCTCTGCCTTAACGTCATCGAGAAATGGCGTCTTCTTCCTCTTCCTCCTCCTCCTTTTGCACTCTCTCCTTCCCATTTCTCTTGTTTTCTTCCTATTCTTTGTAGCCTATCCTCCTTGCTTTTTTTGTGTCTGCGTTATACAACTCATTAATGGCCTCTTTGAAGTTGAAGAAAAGGGATAATGGCGCTGAACCCGACAAGAAAAAGCTGGTCATCGCCGGTATTCGCCACCAGTTACTCCTTCTCCTTCGCCGCCGTCACCGTCTATTTCCGCTGGTATCTGCCGTCTCCGGCTGTCTCCTCCTCATCCTCTTCTCATTCTCCACCCTCTCTCCTCCTCCATTGATCCATCATAACAATCAAGTGGCCGTCGAACCCAATCCAACCACTCCATTTCGTGTACCCGTACGTAAACTCTTTTTTGTTTCATTGAGGTTTTACACAAACTTTCCAGGTCATTCATGATCATTAATGCGTGTCACAGGAAAATGGCGGAAGGTCGGATCGCCAGTTATGGAGCTCGAGATTGTCCAACTTGTACTATGCCTGCAGTAATGCAACTGACACCTTTCAAGGTAAAGATTTGATCCATTTGCGTAAATAGACGCGAAAACCAGATATTCCACTCTCTGCATAAATTGACTTAAATTGAAATTGTGGCAGTTACGGATACGAGAAGCCAAACCAATCGGTATTTACTGATCGCAACAAGCGGAGGGTTAAACCAACAGCGGACAGGGGTGAGTTCCTCCTTGTGTGTTATGATGCTTCTTCAAGTGGTTAATTCATATATATATTTCTGATTAAGTTTGGTTTCTACTGCAGATAATAGATGCTGTAGTAGCGGCATACATTCTAAACGCCACTCTTGTGGTCCCTAAACTTGACCAGAAGTCGTACTGGAAGGACACCAGGTCCCTGCCCTGTCCCTCTCTGTTCCCATTTTAAAAATTTGTTGGTTCGAAGTTCTAACACACAGGTTTTGTTTTGAATTGTTTTGTGGTACGCAGCAACTTTGAGGATATATTTGATGTTGATTGGTTCATATCGCATCTCTCCAAAGACGTGAAGATCATCAAGGAGCTTCCTAAAGAAGAGCAGTCAAGAATATCCACCAGCCTACAGTCAATGCGTGTCCCAAGGAAGTGCACGCCTTCTTGCTACTTGCAGCGTGTTTTGCCCATTCTTACTAAGAAACATGTCAGTTCTCCTCTTCCAAACTATATCTATCATGATTGTACATATGCTCATCTTTTTCTAAATGTTGCAGGTTGTACAACTCTCCAAATTCGATTACAGGCTGTCCAACGCTCTTGATACAGAGCTCCAGAAACTGCGTTGTAGAGTCAACTACCATGCCGTCAGGTATACAGAGTCTATCAACAGGATGGGCCAATTGTTGGTTGACCGGATGAGAAAAAAGGCCAAACATTTTGTTGCCCTTCATCTCAGGTACACACATACAAATTAATATCTTAATATGTAATAACATTTTTCAAGTGTGTAGCTAATCAATGTGCATGTTGGTTCCTAGATTCGAACCTGATATGCTGGCCTTCTCCGGATGCTATTACGGCGGTGGTCAAAAGGAGAGACTCGAACTCGGAGCTATGAGAAGAAGGTGGAAAACGTTACATGTGAGAACATCATGCATTGCTTAATTTGAATACCATAAATGAATGTTAGGTGCAGTATCAACTCTTCTTAATTCTATTATTGGGGTTGTTGCAATGTGCAGGCGGCAAACCCTGAAAAGGTACGGCGGCACGGGAGATGTCCCCTGACGCCAGAGGAGATTGGTCTGATGCTCAGAGGCTTAGGTTTTGGGAAAGAGGTTCACTTGTACGTTGCATCAGGCGAGGTATACGGAGGGGAGGATACATTGGCACCTTTAAGAGCTCTGTTTCCGAATCTTCATACAAAAGAGACACTGACCTCCAAGAAAGAACTGGCTCCGTTTGCAAACTTCTCATCACGCATGGCTGCTCTTGACTTCATTGTCTGTGATAAGAGCGACGCATTTGTCACAAACAACAACGGCAACATGGCTCGAATCTTAGCTGGGAGAAGGTATAACTCTTAGTCCAGCTGTGTCTCTTAACATCACTTTTTCCCTCTCTTTTCTAATATGCACATGCATGTGTGTTTGCAGGAGATACTTGGGACACAAAGTAACCATCCGTCCAAACGCCAAGAAACTCTACGAAATCTTCAAAAATAGACACAACATGACATGGGGTGAGTTCTCATCGAAGGTCAGAAGATACCAGACGGGTTTCATGGGGGAGCCAGATGAAATGAAACCAGGAGAGGGGGAGTTCCATGAGAACCCAGCCTCCTGCATTTGTCGAACCTCTGAAGCAAGAGTCAAAGAAAAAGCAAAACATGTAAATGAAGATGACTCATCGGAGTACTCAGAGATTGGTAATGTCCCCATATCCAGTAGAAGCGATTTGGATCACTCACAATTTGATGAAGTGATCTTCTGAGACTAAACTCATGTTTTTTTATGCACGAATCAGCATTGTTTGTCAATAGAGAAATTCTTTTTCAAAAAAACTGTAATGTCATTTAAGTCGCAAGGTTACAGATAGAAAAGAATAATGGTGTACATATATAGACCTTTTGTACATACATATACAATCCTTTTTCTTCTTCTTAGCTCTCTCTTGTTTTGTTTCATTCATTCTTATGAAATCGTCAGATTATGCATTCCCGTTGATTCTTCCTCTCATCTAATAAACAAGTCTGTTACTTACACATTAGAAGGAAAGCAGAGAGACTCAGTTCCAGATGTGATCGTCGCATGGATCACAACCTTCCTGAGCAATGTCTGTGATCTGAACGCCGGCGTCATAGGACTTTCCAGCTTCCCAGTTAGCTGGAAGGACCCTCTGCGACCAGACCATTTTGCCGTCGTAGCCTGCGGTCACCACGAACCTGAACTGCAGAGCTCCGTTGGGTACTTTGTCAGTAACCCACACGGCTCCGTGGCTTCTGGTCATGTAACTCCAATGTGACGAACCAACCTGAGCAATGTAAATGGCTACCACTTCAGTTTGGCCTCCTTGGTACAAGAGCTTTATCGCCAAGTAGTTTGGATTTTTGCTTGATTCTTCAACTCTCACGTTCATCTTCTTGTTACCGTAATCGCAAGGAACTCTGTTTCAATATTCAATAGTTCTTATTACTACTAGCTACTTGAAGGAAAATGAGAAAAGCTAGCATAACATAGATGGTTCGGGAATCGAACCTCCTGTATTCAATATCGACAATGCCTTGTTTGAGAAGATCTCTGTCGGCGCCAACAACAGGCTTAGCCATGGCCCTAAAGGCTCTGCTGCTAAGGACAAGATCGGTTTGGTTGGTCTTGTTCAAGTCTGTGACAATCACCGTGGTTCCTTTGCTGCTGCAAAGCGTCGGGTTCTTGCATCTGACCTGGAAGCAAGCTCCGCAGCCGGAGCCGTCTTTGTAGATGGAAGGCAGAGCCGCAGCAATGTGTCCGGCGAAGAAACCGGTAGCCATAGAGCCATATGCACAAGCTCCAGCTAAATTTAAAAACCCATAACATATACAAGAGATGAGAAAAGAAAAGGAAAAAAAAAAAAGACTGGAAAGAGTGAAGTAATGAGAGGAGATGGAAAGCTCACAGGAGAGAGCAGATGCAGAGGAGAAATAAGCTGCCTTAGAACTGTGAAGACATCGGTCGCAGGCGGCTGCAGATGAGGAGAAGAGGAGTACGACTGAGAGGAGGAAGAGAAAGCCTTGCAGCATTTTCTTGAAATTGAAGAATAACTAAAAAAACAATTATAATGTTAATGAGGTGTGTGGGGGATGCGATGAATAGAGAGGAGAGGAAGGAGAGAGTGAATCAAATATATAAATAGTGAACAGAAAAGAATGAAGAAGAAGAAGGGAATGGGTTCCAGCTCAGCATCACAGCACACGTCACGTCATATATAGAAGCAGCTGGCACAAGGGTAGGCGTGTTCATTATTTATTGAGTTGAGAGTTTTGAGTAGTAGGAATGTGTAGTGTGTGTCTAGCCTATAAATCATCATTCCAAGTAAAAAGGAAAAAAGGTAGTGTGAAAGCTAGAGCTACCACCACATTACCCAATAGTCTAGGGTGAATGACGTGGCATTGCACCGACTCTCTGCTCTGCCTCACAGCTGGGCCTGGTACTACATGTTGATGTCGGTCGGTCTCTTGTTTTCTCAAGTGATTTATTACCACACACTCTATCTAGCTAATTGTGTTCCTATTAATCATTCATCGGACATGTTAAACTGTTGATTTCAGTCAATGATGAGATCTTCAATATTCAGCAGATTGGTAGCTAAGAAACATCCATGTGAGAACGACTCTGTCACATCTACGGCATTCATTACTACATGTGATGATATCTTCATACTTCTCCCTCTCTTGTTTAAGACCCTATATCAACTGCTGATTTCTTTCAAGTTCTAATGATGGATAACAGATTTAGAGAAACACCCATGTCTTGTTGGGTTTAGGCTCATGACTAGAACAGGAAGAGTAAACCTTTGGTTCCTCTTCTTTTTTTAGTGGTGGGGCTGTAAAGAAGTCCAATGACGTGAGCAGCATTAACCAAAACCATCAAGTTTAACCCAATACTGGCCCTTTTATGTTTATGTAAGCCCATCTTCTGATTCGGCCCAATCAAGACACTTCAGTTAGCAGTAAGATTTTCAAACTTATTTTTCTAATAATGTCTAAACAATTTAAACAGTGCTTTTGCTCTCTTTATTGGATAACGTGGACCGTCCACACCGACAATCCATTGGTCGACGAAACGCAGAGTATTCGGACATGTACTATGTTTTTTATTACACTTTCCGAAAAAAACAAACCTTGTTCCGATCAAAGTCGGTCCTTAAAATATTGACTTGTTAGTACAATTTGCCGGCAACACCTTGGCTAAACGCGAACCGAGTGTTAATTACTATAAATTAACTGTAACTAAAATAAACAAACTAAAAGCTAGAGCTACTATAAATACAGTGTCGCAGGGGTTTGTGTAACTCATCAGTCCTCACAGCTAGCAAAGGAAAGTCTCGTTGGTAAATTAAAAGTGAGTCTTGAATACCTTGTTTGCGTTTTTCCTAAAAGATGGCGGATCATCCTCGTTCTACTGAGCAGCAAGAAGCTGATGCTGCAGCTTCCAAAGGCTGTGGGATGTTTGACTTTCTCAAGAAGAAACCCGAAGATGTACATTCTTCCGAGAATGCCCGTGTAACCAAGGAGCCCAAGGAAGAGGAGAAGCCTTCTCTCGCTGAAAGATTCCACCTTTCTGACAGCTCTGTAAGCTTAATTGTATACTCTTGTTCTTATGCATGAGAAATGTTAATAACACTTGTTGATGGAGGATGTGATATATATGTATATGCAGTCAAGTGATGAGGAAGCGGGTGAAAATGGGGAAAAGAAGGAGAAGAAGAAGAAGAAGAAGAAGAATGAAGTTGCTGAAGATCAATGTGAAACAGAGGAGAAGATTCCTGCGGGTATAGGCCATGAGGATGGGAAGGAGAAAGGGTTTATGGAGAAGATAAAGGATAAGCTTCCCGGAGGTCACAATGGAAAGCCTGAAGCTGAACCTCATAATGACAAGGCCAAGGAGAAAGGGTTTATGGAAAAGATCAAAGAGAAGCTTCCTGGTCATACCAATGATGAGAAGAAGAAGGAAACCTAGTTATAAGAAGACCCTTTTTTTTTTTACTTTCGCTTTTACCACTTGCGTTTTCATCTTCTTGTATTGTTGTCCACCTCGTTATGTGTCAGTGAAATGCCAACTTTTCGAATTGAACAACTCTTGAATCTTAAATAACTCATACTATTATAACATTGAAATCCTCAAGTATTTAAAACCTGTTGTTTTCATCTGTTAGTGAAAAAAACCTATGTATGTATGAAACGTTAAAACCCTAAATTTTACCACAAAAAAAAAACGTTAAAACCCTAAAACCGGCATCCAATAACCCATTAAACATATAAGAAGAAACCCATGCTTTCTGAGCAAGAAACGGTTCTGCTTAGTTAGGTTTGGGCTGACTAAAAAGGGCCCAAAAGGCCCATTTGAAATCACGGAAAATAGGAAAAAGTTCAAGGGGAAGGAGCAGCCAGAGACACGGAGAGTCTGTGTATGAAAGTGAAGGGAAAAGGAGATCGACGTCTCCTCTCAGACTCTCACGGGAAGAAGACAGTCTGTGACTTTTTGTGTTTCCAGCTGTTTTCATATCATTTCTCAATTCTCACTCGTATACCTGACAATTTGGGTTACCAAGTTGACCGTTGAAATTTGTGTTTATATAATAAGAATTTTGTGGACTATTACTAATTTACTAGTATTATTTTATACTTCCAGCATATATACATACATACATTGCTTCTTCATATTCTCTACGCGTTCAATCAATATTTCTCGTGTAGGCTGGCTATTTGTGCCAAAATACAACTCAAATTGTTTCACCCCAAAAAAAAAAAAGCAGATACAATAAAATAAAATTTATATAATTATATGTTAATTCTCATTTGTGTAAAATATTGAAGCAGCTTAAAATAAAATAAACCTCACAGTAAAAATGAAATAAAATACCTTGCAATTAAATGAGAATGCTTATTTTTAACAAAATAAAAAATAAATAAAAATCAATGCATCACCGGATTGGGATTTTATTTTCTTTCAAAAAAATAAAATAACAATCCCCAACCCAAAGGACAAAATAATGGGTATTTAATTAGTAGGTGGGGTGGCCTTATAATATATTACAGGTTGAAATAAAAACACGGAATTAGCTGATTGGAAAAGCTTCCCCCTCCCCATTGGACTTTAAATACGACACCAGAGTCATTTGTTCCGTTACTACAAAACAGAGTTGAAGCTTTCTCTTCCAACTTTATCTTCTTCTTCTTCTTGTCAAAGCGAGTATGTGCTGGTGGCTAAATGGGGCCGTTTGGACGATGATGATGATGACGATATCCATCATTTCTTTTGTTCAAGCTGATGATCCCTACCGTTTTTTCGACTGGAGAGTCACTTACGGCAACATTTCTCCACTTGGCATTCCTCAAAGGGTATTTTTTTTTTTTTCCAACATCCACAAAAATGGCGGGATGCTTTCTGTTTTTGTTTGCTCGATCATGCATGCTTTATATTCTATTCATACACGCAGGGAATCCTGATAAACGGACAATATCCAGGACCCGATATTTACTCAGTCACCAATGACAATTTGATCATCAATGTTCACAACGATCTCGACGAGCCCTTTCTCTTATCTTGGTACCATTTATCTAGCTCCCCTTCTCTACCATTTTCTTTCATTCATTAGTTATATTAGAGGAAATAGATATTGGAGTTTGGTAAATGGCATGATGGAGCCAATTTGCATGCACTAGTGTTGTTTCTTCACATTCTTGTTAGAGATTATATTGGTGGCGAGACGTCAAGTTTTCATGTTAATATAATATCAATGAATTAATATAATACAAAATGGTAAATACTAATGAAGGAACGGAGTGCAACTGAGGAAGAATTCTTACCAAGATGGAGTGTATGGGACGACTTGTCCAATCCCACCGGGTAAAAACTACACTTATGCCATCCAAGTCAAAGACCAGATCGGTAGTTTCTTCTATTTCCCTTCCCTCGCCGTTCACAAAGCTGCCGGTGGTTTTGGCGGTTTCCGTATCCTCAGCCGCCCTCGCATCCCCGTCCCTTTCCCTGAACCCGCTGGAGATTTCACCTTCCTCATTGGTGATTGGTTTAAGCATGACCACAAGGTATTTCTTTCTTGAATTAACAAATTATGTTCGTTTTAGTATTTGTCATTGTTATACAAGGACCATAATTAAATGTAACATTATTCAGGTTTTGAAGGCAATTTTGGATAGAGGACACAAGCTACCTTTGCCTCAAGGGGTTTTGATCAATGGCCAAGGAGTCAGTTACATGTCTTCCATCACCGTCCACAAAGGTTCATCCTAAAAACACTCAAATACTTTGATTACGAAGAAAAGCATTATATTATCTCATCATTTATTTTTTGTTGTGGAACAATTATCAGGTAAAACATACAGATTTAGGATATCGAATGTAGGGCTTCAACACACTCTGAATTTCAGAATCCAAGGTCATCAGATGAAGCTCGTTGAGGTAGAGGGAACACACACAGTCCAGTCCATGTATACCTCTCTCGACATTCACGTTGGACAGTCTTACTCGGTCTTGGTCACCATGGACCAGCCTGACCAAGACTATGACATTGTCGTCTCCACAAAATTTGTCGCCAAAAAACTCTTGGTCTCATCTACTATCCACTACTCCAACTCAAGACATAGCCACTCATCTTCTGCTAATTCAGTCCATGTTCAACAACCTGCCGATGAACTAGATTGGTCTATCAAACAAGCCCGGTCCATTAGGACCAATCTAACCGCGTCTGGGCCAAGGCCTAACCCTCAGGGTTCGTACCACTATGGTCGAATCAAGATTTCTAGGACTTTGATATTGGAAAGCTCAGCGGCACTAGTGAAGAGGAAGCAACGCTACGCCATAAACGGAGTGTCGTTTGTACCTGGAGATACTCCGCTAAAGCTTGCGGATTACTTCAAGATCAAAGGCGTTTTCAAAATGGGAAGCATACCTGACAAGCCGAGAAGAGGAAGAGGGATGAGAATGGAGACGTCAGTGATGGGAGCACACCATAGAGACTTCCTTGAAATCATATTTCAAAACCGCGAGAAGATCGTCCAAAGCTACCACCTCGATGGATATAGTTTTTGGGTTGTTGGGTGAGAATAATTAAAGATTAGCTATATCTATCGTCCTCTATATATAGTAGCTAGTAATAATGCATTGCATGCATCTGATGTTTGTGAGTACTGTCCACAGGACGGATAGAGGAACATGGTCAAAAGCAAGCAGACGAGAGTATAATCTTAGGGATGCTATTTCTCGCTCCACCACTCAGGTACAAATAGTTTCTAACTCCATATATCTTACCAAAAATTTTAAAAAATCATCTCAAAACTAGTATTTGGTTGTTGTAGGTATATCCAGAATCTTGGACAGCCGTATATGTGGCACTGGACAATGTGGGGATGTGGAATCTAAGGAGTGAATATTGGGCGAGGCAATACTTGGGTCAACAATTCTACCTTCGAGTTTATTCTCCAACACACTCTCTTAGAGATGAATATCTTTTGCCTAAGAATGCTTTGTTGTGTGGCCGAGCCTCCAATAAACACACCACTCCTTAATGACTCTACTCAGACCAATCGTCAATGGCTGATTTAGGGATATGTATTTTATTATATTGAGTTCTTTATTCTTTATAATTTCAATAGCTAGATATATGTTGCACAATTATTATATATACTTCAAAAATTGTAATGTATACCCAAATTTGATGAAAATTTTACTGTTTTGTAACGGTTATTGCTAAGTTTGAAGTTAATTTTTGTAGGCAAATGCAATGTTTTCATATGAATCAACCAAGTAACTCTACCATATCACCAAGCAAAATAGTATAGTTTGAAGAGAGAGAGTAAATTAAAAAAAAAAAAAAACCATA
>Ga0041059_1003733_pt1 | contig 10069 bp, 9 predicted proteins | sample AraColnosormetaG_FD_56232 | JGI IMG/M metagenome (GOLD analysis project Ga0041059, IMG submission 56232) | Arabidopsis roots microbial communities from North Carolina, USA - Col MF nosort | ecosystem: Host-associated > Plants > Roots > Unclassified | place: USA: North Carolina | collected 2013-09-02 | reverse complement strand
AAAAAAAAAAAAAAAAACTTGAGAAAGTACTTTATGTTTTACCAGAAATTTTCTGTTGTATTATCGTTATCTTACTTATCTTCTTTACTGTTTTTGTTTTTTTATTATACTAATCCAAAACAAAACTTCAAGGATATTTTTTTTTTGACAAATTATGATTCATAAAAATCGACAATTTTTTTTTATTTCTTAACATCATTTGTTTATTAGGTCCGGTTTAATTAGATTGATTACAATTCTTATTCAACTGTGAATCCACAACAGCAATTCTACGTTAAACACTGATCCTAACTTGAATATCTTTAAAATATGTTATTTAGCAATAGCTTAAGTTAGTGAGTTACACACTATTGGGCGATAATTTATAATTACAAGTTTCCGAAGTTTAGTGGGACATATAAAGTCTCCAAATAAAATGATTGTTTACCGCATAAGTAATGATCATTAAGCAATATGTAAAGAATCTAATCTCAATTTGTTTATTTTATTTAAGAATTTTTTTGTATTTTATTTAAAATATGATGAAGAATGAGGATACTAAACATTTGACGCAGAGTCTTTATCAACCTTATCCTCGCAATACCCACATAGGACTTCTTCTCTTTCTCAATCTTATCCACTACGTAACTTCTGATTTTATTTGTTACAATACAATTTTCATTTTATTTGTAGTACACATATGGATTATCCCACGCACAATATTATATATTCAACCATTATACAGAACTTAATTTTCCAAAGGAAAAGTGCAAATCTCATTGACTAAGGTGCTTTCGTATGCTATAATGTTACCATATTGGAATTCAAATGGAAGTTTCTTTAAACAAATGATGTTACTAGCTAGTTGGTTGTTGTTTCTTTTGTTCTTTTGACGAATTATTAAAGTGTGAATAGAATAATGTTCTGCAGAACAACAGCCTTCTTTGGAATTCAAGATTATTTGAAATGAAAGCTTGTTAAAAATGCAATTACGTTTTTCTGAGATTACATTTTCGTTTTTGTTTTGGTACAAATGCAATTCTCTAACCTCATAAATATGAACTCTGAAAATTTATACGAGTCAAATTGCTGATCATATATATATGCTTACGGGTACATATGTAAATTACAGTTACTTCTCCATGATTTATGAATTAAGAAAAGATTTTCACTAGGAAGTGGGATGTTTGGTTCTAAACGCATGCAAAATCCGGCTGCGCCATGGAATTTTGTTTTGGATTCATATTTATTAGTCTCCGACAGCATGTCCCATGATTTCAAAAGCTCTAATAATTTAGTCATTACTTATTAGTATCAAATATTAATATTCATATAAGGATAAAATGTCTTAAGGACAAAATCTATATTTCACTAATATTGCACTAGATAACTTAATTTAAAAACAAAAGATTGAAATCCCCGTGTTGTCTACATAGATTTCTTCTATGATCTAATTTATTCTACTAGTATTGTTTCGTCTTAACTCTCAAGGTATCACGGATGGGAATATATCTTAGGACAGGGAATAAAAAAAGAAGAAGTAAAAGTTATTAGAGTTGAAAGTAACTAAAAGAAGAAGGAAATCCTTGAATGATGATCAGTGGAATTTGTAAAGAAAAGTTACCAACAAAAAGAATACAAGTAGAGTATTAATCAGGATATTAAAGTCGTAGTCTATACTCTATAGAGAAAAACAAACAACTCCACGTTTCTACAAATCAAAGAGCTTTTGGGCCCGACGAAGCCGAGACAGAGAAATTGAAGACAAGATGTCGTAACCTGTGTGTAAAAATCAAGCCCATAATTGAAATTGGGTTGAGCTGGTTTGTAGATGCAAATATACAAACTTTAAATAAAGAAGCAAATATATAAAGAAGCAAGGTTTAAAGTAAAACTTTGATGGAAAATCCTTGATTAGTGGAACGATTTTTATCATTTTAGATATTTGTTTATCATTTTTCTATCAATTTATGTAAATGGCAATGGCAAGAAAAATAGTGGAACGATTTTTATTCATATTATTTAGTGATTTACTATTTTTATTTTTATTTTCAATTATAACAAAACAATGCATTTTAGTATAATAGAAATTCGAAATATCCTGATTCTATCTTCTAAATTTCAATTCTCTAGCTTTTCTTTCATTTCTCGAAGCCACAATCGTGAGGCTGATGAGATTGCAAAGTTTGCTCTTAGAACAATTGTACCGGCCGGTTTGTAGTTTTTAATTGAAGGAAAAATTTGTCTAAAAAAGAAATTCGAAAATATACAAATTTGGTAAGAAAAATTCGGATATTTAAAATTCGTAACTTTATATATTGAAAACCTTTTATGTGTGTTTGACAATTGATTTTAAAAAAATAAAGATAAATATTTAGAAACAAAAGTGTTTGGTGATAGAGATACTAGAATTAAAAAAGAAAAAGTAAAATAGTTGAGGAAAATTATGGGATTTCCACATAAGTACATAGACTCTCTTTTAAATTATGGAAGATAAACTGTATTTAAGATTTTACATTATCATGAATTCACTAACAATAATCAACTTAAAAACAAGATACATTACATAAGCTAGCAGATCAACAAAAAAATCAACATAGATTTAAAAAGTAATATTTTGATAAAGAAATTGCATGGCAAACATTTAAATAACATATTTAACAATATATTAAAATAAAAACAAATTAATAAATCTATCAATCATGAGATGTAAAAAAAAAAAAACATGTGAATATTATTGTGTTTAGTCTTGCAAGTCATTGAATTGTTTGAGCAATTTATGTTCACAAGTAATACTAGCATTAATCATCAATTCTTTGAAAAATTTCATCAGATTATCATTTGATTATACTATTTGATTAATGCAATTGTTTATGTGGACTATCATATTTACCTTAAACCGTTCATTATCTTATTCTTTTTTTTTGGTATCAAGACCATTCCTCTTCATGGTTGTCTTGCTTCCTCAAAGACCAAGAATGATTATGTGACAAGTAGACGATCTAAAATACTTTATGTACCACTTGATAAGATTTGATCGGTTCGGTTTAATCGGTTCTGTTTAATCGGTTCTGACCGAACTTTCAGGGCTACTATAAAGTCAAAAATAATATGCAATATAAACCTTTAATTTATTTACATTTATTATAAGTAACAATAAATATAATAGATTTAGATTAAATAAATATTTTTAATATCTTTTGATGTAAAAAAAACTTTCATGGCTAGACACCTTAAATGTAGAGAAAACTCTTTGAGTATATATGTGATTTATATTGCATATATTTTTTTTATCAACCAAAATTAATTGTCTAAATGGTTATCTACTTCACTTTTAACTGAAAGTAAATATATAATTAATAATCATGATTCATGAGTTTTAACCCAAGTTTGGTAAAAATAATCATGATTCATCACTTTTAACCCAAGTTTGTAGAGAAACGATAGATTTAAAATATAGTAGGTTTCTATAAGAAAATAATATATGGGTTATAATACAAAACTGAAAATACAAATTAAAGTTGATAAAGACGAAAGTAAATGCGAAATTTCTGAATATAATGATATTTTTGGTTGATATGCATTGTATAAGTATATTGAAATTGACCATAATTTTGTTTATAATCTTTTTTCCTATACAAAAGGAATTATATACGTCAAGGTAAGCTTAACATGGCTAATACACACACCTAATAAAAGGGAGTAAGAGAGGATATCAGTTTCACGAACAAGTCTGTCCTACATCAACTCCACACAAGGGATCTCGGTCTAAATCCCTTGATCAGTTTAGGAACATACTTACCAAACTCTTCTTTAAAGTATAATGAGGTTGAATTGAATCACAAACGAAGTTAGGGAAGTAGAATTGATGAACGCATAACTCCACGACCATAACTAACCCCAATAAACGTGCGTACCTAACCATAGTCTCTCCTTGCAACAATGGTTTTTCTTTATAACTTTCATATCAACACGATTCGTTTAAATTATGGATTAAGAGCCTCAGTACAATTAATAGCTAATAATCATATGACACGTGGATATCGTTGAATTAAAGTAAACTTTCTCTTCTTCTTATTTATTACGATTGATATATACTGATCTCTTGTCTTCTTCACTCTCCAACGGTTCTGTACTATCTTCAGAGCTTCGAGAATGTCGATGTTAATGGCGGCCAAATCCACTTCACTCTTTAGCTCAAACCCTACAATTTCAGCTAAAATAGGGCAAAACCCTCGCGGCGTCAGATCGGTTTATCCGACGGTGAGAATGCAGTCACGTGTTCACCGTCTGATTGAAGAGCAAGGTGCTGTGCTTATTCCCGGAGTCTACGACGCATTATCTGCGGCTATTGTGCAGCAGACCGGATTCTCCGCCGCATTAATCTCCGGTTACGCCCTCTCCGCCGTAACTTTGGGAAAACCAGATTTCGGTTTGATAACGTGCGCCTTTTTTTTTTTTGGTCTTCTTTAGTAGAAACTTTATCTTCTGTCGTTTTATTCGTTTTGCTTTGTCGTTTTAGACCTCCGGAGATGGCAGCAACGGCGAGATCAGTGTGTGCTGCGGCTCCAAAGATTCCAATCATTGCAGATGCAGGCAAGAACACAATCTCAAACACTCTTCTCTTGCTGCTCTAAATGACTTTAACCATAGTTGATTACTTTGATCTCTATTTGCGTAGAGATAATTGCAATTTTCATTTTTCAATATCTTGAAGTGATTTGGAAAATATCAGAAGTTTGTTCTGTTCTGTTCTGTTCAAAAGATATATTCTTTGACATTAATGTTCAGATACTGGTGGAGGAAATGCTCTCAATGTTCAAAGAACCGTCAAGGACTTAATCGCAGCAGGTGCTGCTGGTTGCTTCCTTGAGGTAAACTACTAGTCTCTACTTTTTTTAATGTATTTTCATGTGTGTTAGATTTAATCACTCATAGTGTTGTGTTAATCTTTCTTTCTTGTGCTATCTTAGTTGTTGACTTGTTGTGTTCATTAGAGTAACTACAAAAACAGTTTCTTCATCCTGACTTGTACTCATCTAATTTCGGGTTTCTTGCAGGACCAGGCATGGCCAAAGAGGTGTGGTAAGAGACGTTATTTTTCTGTTTCATCCTCTGCAAACCTATAAGCTATTGTCAAAATGTCCAATAATGGTTTTAACTCGTTTGCTCTCTCAATTTGTCATTTGTGTAGGACATATGCGTGGCAAAGAGGTATTGGTACCATTCCCTCATCGTTTGCTACCAAAATCTATACATTGAAACTTATTACTTTATAGTCCATGAGTGCAGATGATTATTATTTTTCTAATTTGGAAACAGGTCATACCTGCGGAGGAACACGCTGCTAAAATAGCATCAGCAAGAGACGCTATTGGAGATGCTGACTTTTTTCTAATCGCTAGGACTGATGCTCGTGCACTTTCCGCAAAAACAGGACTTTCAGACGCCATTGACCGTGCTAATCTTTATATGGAGGTTACTACTAAATCATGTTGTGTTATTAAAGCTTTAACTTTTGAGAAGACATAATGGTGGGTAATAGAGACAGATTGGAAAAATGTGCAGGCAGGAGCTGATGCTTCCTTTGTTGAGGCACCGAGGGACGATGACGAGCTTAAGGAAATCGGAAGGCGCACAAAAGGTTACAGACTGTGTAACATGCTTGAAGGTGGACGCACGCCATTGCATACGCCTGATGAGCTTAAAGAAATGGGTTTTCACTTGATCGCACACCCACTTACCTCGCTCTATGCGTCGACTCGAGCTCTTGTCGATGTTCTTAAGATTCTCAAGGAGAAAGGAACCACCAAAGACCACTTAGAAAAGATGATAACTTTCGAAGAGTTTAACCGTTTGGTGAACTTGGATTCATGGTATGAGCTCGAAACCAAGTACTCTAACCTCAGAAACGCTCTAGGGGAAACAAAATAATGAGATTCTGATTACTCTGTCCACAATCGAAGCTCTTGCAATGTATCATCAATAATGTTATCTTCTTTTTTCACTTGTTTGTATCAATATTCAATAATTGTGTGTTTTGACATGTAAAAACTCAAAAAAAGTTCTAATTTATTTGGAAAGCTTGTTCTTGCTGCTTCTCCCACAAACCAGAGAATCAATGTCTCTAGCAATGTTCCGAGCATCTCTTGAAATACCAGCCAAGCCTTGTTTCCCAAAGCCAGCACTATACAAACCATTCTTCCCCTTCCAGTGATCCGGGAACTCGCGTTTCGGCATCCCATTCTCGTTGAACAGATCTCCATCATCGACCTGTGTATCACATCAGAGCCATTAAAAACCAAGAACAGAGTTTCTTTTCTCTGTTTTTGTGTCTGAAGTTGCAAAAATACCTCAAGCCATTTTGAAACGCTGCTTTTGTAACCAGTTGCGAAGACAATGGAGTCCACATTTTTGGTGTTTCCATCGATGAATTCTACTGTCTTCCCTTCTATACGCTTAATCGACGTCACAACCTGAATCTTGCCGGACTTTATCTCTCCGACGCAGCCGACGTCAATGGTAGCTGACCGGCCGGTGATTAGCTTGTTCAGAAATGGGCCATTATTGGGTCTTACAAGCCCATATCTCGAAGTATTCCGAAACCTCAGCTCCGCTAGTAATAGACACAAACGGTCAACTAATTTTACCGGGAAAAACCTGAGCAACGACATTCCTATCCGTACGATACATCTCGTTAACACGTGCACCTATATTTAAACACACGATAAAAATGTTTGTTATTCGGATTAATTGTTACAACTCATAACCAAGTTCATTTGTAATGTAGACTCACCTGGCTACGAACAACGATGGAGACATTAGCGTTGCACTTAGATAGATCATAAGCAATCTCCATGCCAGAATTTCCACATCCGACGACCAAAACATCTTTTCCAGCGAACTTCTCTCCGTTCTTGTACTCACTTGAGTGCAAATACTTTCCTTGAAAGCTCTCTACAAGCCCCGGAATCTCTGGAATCACACCTTCGCCATTCTCTCCCGTCGCAGCAACCATAAACTTCGCCGAGTAAACTTCTATCAACGCCGTGGTTTTGTTCACCACCTTCACGATCCATTGACCATCTTTGAAGTACGCGGATTTGACGTTCCGGTTGTACCTAGGGTTTACGTTGAAACGTGTGGCGTATTCGTCAAGGTAATTGATGAAACCTAGCTTGGAGACGAAGGTAGGAGTGTTTGAGGGGAATGGCATGTGAGGGAGTTGACAGAATTGCTTTGCGAGGTGGAGCTTGAGACGATCGTAAGACCTTCTTTTCCACAGAGAGGCACTGCAAACATCTCTTTCCACTACTATGTTTGGTATGTTCAACCGGTTAAGACAAGCTGATGTTGCTAAACCGGCTGGTCCTGCACCGATAATCAAAACCAGAATCTTGATTTCTTTCTCCATCTTGTTGTTGTTGCTGTTGTCAGTGTTGTAGTGTGTAATTTATTAACTCAATTGCAGAGCTGTACTTACTCTGTCAAGTGTCAACACATATATATATGACTAAAAATCTTAGGTAATTAAATTGTTTAATTTTAAGTTGATTACTCTAAGTAGTGAATCATAGGATATGTTGGAAGATTTGTAATCAATTTTGCTATTTTGGCAAGTGATCTGCTATGTGTGAAAGTAGTCTTTAGATTGAGTCAACACACGGTTGTCATTATAAGATTTCCTTAAGTACTCTAATTCAAAACTTCTTAATTAACTTTTCCATAATATTTAATTTCCGAAATAACACTTTCCGTACTTACGTACGAGTATATACGAGTACGGAAGAAAAAATGAAGCACGACATAGTCACATAGATATGGTAGGGTCGTAGGGATATGATTAATACAAGGCATAATATTGCTTCAATGTCGTTTTGTGTTTGTGTCCGAAATTAGAAATCTGAGACTGACAAACGAAGCTGTGAAGTGTTAAGAAACTATATTAGGTGAATCATCTCAACAACTATTCCTTCATTTCGACCTAAAACTTCAAATTGGAGCCGCGTAAATACCGTTTATGATGTTTTCAGCATAACGTCACTTCTCATCACACTACACTTTAATTTTGAGGGCAAGACAAAATGTAGGCCCATAATATAAACCCCATTTATGAATTACAGTTATTGCTCAGAATCTCAGATAGCATCAATTTCAATAAGACATCAGCTTCTTGTCCCAAAAAAAAAAAAATAACCGTCTTAAAAATAAATATCATGCTATTTTGAAGGTCTATTAAAGTAAAAATAATCGTCTTAAAAATAAAATAAAATCCTCTTCTTATCAATAAATTTTTTGACAACTAACCTAAAAAAAAGATCTGTTTTGATTTAAAGTTTGTTCTCTGACTCTGAAGTTTGACTAAAAATGGAAGACGGATCTTGCCTTTGAGGGTGAAAAAACTATGTTATAATATTGGTACATATAGCCTGAATATTAAATCTTGAACAAAAAGGTTCTATGGTGTAGTGGTTAGCACTCTGGACTTTGAATCCAGCGACCTGGGTTCGACTCCCGGTAGGACCTTTCTTTTTAATTTTTATACTTGAAAAGGCCCATTTTTGTACAATCCTCATCAAACATCTCCATTCGAAGCCAAAGATTATATAACCTGTGGATATTTTAACAATCTTAGCTACGACTTTTTTGGTAAGAGGAATTCTACTTTCAATAGTAAAGTGGTAACAACGAGAGGTCTTACTAAAGAAGTTATGAACATAGCACCAAAATATACAAAAGATCTTTCAAGACAAAGAAAGAACAACTCAAAAGCTTCTAAGGTTTCACATAAACCTTAAAAAAGCTACTTCGTTTATAATACTAATCTCCATCAACATGATGTTTATATATACAACATAACTATTCCTCTGTCTTAATGAGCAGGATGAGGAACCGCATTGTGTGCACGATGAGCCTGAAGGATACAAGCACAGTGCACAGTTGTTAAGTTCAGACAGCCGCTCATGACAAGCGAATGCCTTCCTGAGCATGTGTGAAGTGCGGGAAATGAATCGCAAACAGCTTGAACCGCTGAAGGTGTAAGGGCAGTGCATTGGCTAATGTTGAGACTTCTCAGTCCTTCTTCATCGTATTTACCTTTCTTAACCGATTTCCACGATCCCGGTTTGTTCTTTACCCCGCTTTGAGCTAGCGAGTACATTGCTCTGTCTGTTATGTTTCTGCAATAGTATAGCCCCAGTGACCTCAAGTGGACACACCAGTCTGCTAGAGCTACCACACTCTCATCTGCGAAATAGTACAAGACAAACCGAATTGAGTCTCAAGATCAATGGCTTTCGGAGTCCATCTATAACAACCTACTAGTTTTGTTTATTTCAATGCAGTTTATCCAATGATAGTTCTCTGCAGAGGGAAAACTAATGATCTTAGCTTCGAGTAAGCTTAACTATGTGAAGTACCTGTAATAAGAACACAGCCGCAGAGGTCAAGGGTCCTGAGATCTGGACAGCCATAAGCTAAACTCATTACCCCATCATCACTGATATTCTCACACCATCCCAAGTTTAGTGACTGCATCTGATTGCAGTTATTCCCAATAGCCTGCACACAACAACATGAACAAATTCTATCAACTCTGCCACACTTATGACCAAAGGAGTAAAACCAAGTTTGGGAGAGAACATTAAAGAAAAACAAAGATTCACCTCCAAGGCATTGTCAGTTACAGCTTTGACACATCCGCAAAGATTCAAAACTTTAAGCTTTCTGCAGAATCTGGTCAAATACGCAATAGCAGTGTCGCTGAATGAAGTGCAGCCACTAAGGTTGAGTTTTGTGAGGTCTGGGCAACCATGAGCAAGTGCATAAAGTGAACGGTCTGTAATTTTCAAGCTTTTGCTGAGATCAAGTTCTTGTAACTCATGGCAGTGATTTGCTATGGCCTCCACTGCATTGTCCTCTAGTTGCGGTTTGTCCTGCCTTAGATTTAAAGTCTGCAGCTTTACAAACTTGGGAACAAGAGAAAGAACCAAGCTGTTCATGTTGTTGTTGCACCTAGTATAAAAATAAGAAACAACATCAAAGAGTGTAGTAGACAGAGATCAATCTGAATACACTGGAAGTGACAAGA
>Ga0041059_1003732_pt1 | contig 10072 bp, 11 predicted proteins | sample AraColnosormetaG_FD_56232 | JGI IMG/M metagenome (GOLD analysis project Ga0041059, IMG submission 56232) | Arabidopsis roots microbial communities from North Carolina, USA - Col MF nosort | ecosystem: Host-associated > Plants > Roots > Unclassified | place: USA: North Carolina | collected... | reverse complement strand
AACGCTGTGGTAAGAAGAAAGATTTTTTTTTTTTTTTTGGATTCTTTGAATATTTTGTAACTTTTGTTATTTGTCGCACTAAATACATTTCAATGTTTCATTCTGTTTTTCGTGTTATGTTGGATTAGGTAAACCAACAAGATCTGGCTGATACGTTTCAACCACCGTTCAAGAGCTGTGTGGTTGATGGGCATGTTGCTAGTGTCATGTGTTCTTACAACCAAGTTAACGGTAAACCAACATGTGCCGATCCTGATCTGCTTTCCGGTGTGATCCGCGGACAATGGCAGCTCAACGGGTAAGGTTATTTGGATCCAATGGTTTAATTTTATGGAGGGTTTGGTTATCTAAAATCATCGGTTGTTTTTTTTGTTAGATACATTGTTTCGGATTGTGATTCGGTAGATGTGTTGTTCAGAAAACAACACTATGCTAAGACTCCAGAAGAAGCTGTGGCCAAATCTCTATTGGCAGGTTTGGATTTGAATTGTGATCATTTCAATGGTCAACACGCGATGGGAGCGGTCAAGGCGGGTTTGGTAAACGAAACAGCTATTGACAAAGCGATTTCAAACAATTTCGCGACTCTGATGCGTTTAGGGTTCTTCGATGGAGACCCTAAGAAGCAGCTCTACGGTGGTCTTGGTCCTAAGGATGTTTGCACCGCTGATAACCAAGAACTCGCAAGAGATGGCGCAAGACAAGGCATTGTCTTGCTTAAGAACTCTGCTGGTTCGCTTCCGCTCTCACCTTCCGCAATCAAAACATTAGCCGTGATCGGACCAAACGCCAATGCCACAGAAACAATGATCGGAAACTACCACGGTAAATTGAAACAAACATAAAAGAAACACAAGTGATTATCGGTCTCCATGATTCAGTTTTCAAGCTTAAAATGTGTGAAACTGAGATTGTATTTATATTCAGGTGTACCATGCAAGTACACAACGCCGCTTCAGGGATTGGCAGAAACGGTGTCGTCTACCTATCAACTGGGATGTAACGTGGCTTGCGTAGATGCGGATATAGGCTCAGCCGTGGATCTGGCTGCTTCTGCGGATGCTGTTGTGCTCGTGGTGGGCGCAGACCAATCAATTGAGAGGGAGGGCCATGACCGAGTCGACCTGTATCTTCCTGGAAAGCAGCAAGAGCTTGTGACTCGAGTTGCTATGGCAGCAAGAGGACCGGTGGTGCTAGTTATCATGTCCGGTGGAGGATTTGACATTACATTCGCCAAGAATGATAAAAAGATCACAAGCATAATGTGGGTCGGATACCCTGGTGAAGCCGGTGGTCTCGCCATTGCTGACGTTATCTTCGGACGTCATAATCCGAGTAATACTCTGTTCTACAGATTCAACCGGTTTTAATCTCCCGGTTCGGTTTTAAAATTGCAATTTCTCTAACCGGTAATTTTTTTTCTGGTAGGTGGAAATTTGCCGATGACGTGGTATCCTCAATCGTACGTGGAAAAAGTTCCGATGTCAAATATGAACATGAGACCCGACAAATCAAAGGGGTATCCGGGTCGGAGTTACAGGTTTTACACCGGAGAAACCGTATACGCCTTCGCAGACGCGCTTACCTACACTAAATTCGACCATCAGCTAATCAAAGCGCCAAGACTCGTCTCTCTCAGTCTCGACGAGAACCACCCTTGCCGATCATCGGAGTGCCAATCTTTGGACGCGATCGGACCTCACTGCGAGAACGCCGTTGAGGGAGGATCGGATTTCGAGGTTCATTTGAATGTAAAGAACACCGGAGACAGAGCGGGAAGCCACACGGTGTTTCTGTTCACGACGTCGCCGCAAGTACACGGATCTCCGATTAAGCAACTACTAGGATTTGAGAAGATTCGTCTGGGAAAGAGTGAAGAAGCGGTGGTTAGGTTTAACGTCAATGTGTGTAAGGATCTGAGTGTGGTTGATGAGACCGGGAAGAGGAAAATCGCGTTAGGTCATCATCTTCTCCATGTAGGAAGCTTGAAACACTCTTTGAACATTAGTGTTTGATTCGACGGCTCGTTTTGTTTTTAACTTAAGATATTAATTATGGTAATAAAATGAGATAGCAATTTTAAAATCTTACAAAAATAAAAAAATGGTGGTTCAAGCGGGTTACGAGCCAGCGGACCATAGTGGATTTGTGTGGCGTCGAACCGTTGTCCGTCCACTGCTGAGAGCGGGAGGTAGTCGCTGCTCTGTGAAGCCAGCCTAACGCAATACCCTCAACCTTTAGCAACCGTACGGATCAAACCTTCGCTTGGTTCATACGGTTCACTCACAGCTTGGATTGGGCAGTCCAGACCTATGCCAACAACAAATCCGACCCGTGGGCCGATCCAGTGTTCCACCATCTTATAGTCCCCACTTGGGTTACAAGCTCTCGTTACATAGCTCGACGTTAAGAAGTTGATTTAATGAGATATATAAACAAGACAAATTATGAGTAGAGAAACCGATGTGGGATATTGGAGAAGTTTCATTGTCCCACGATTACAAATTATCGACCAAACTTATATGAAGATAATAGCATATAATAGCATATATATGTTTTTTTTTAAAATGTTTTAAAGGATGCTTAATATCAGTTGTTAGTAATTGTGAAGGATGCTTCGACTCCATCAAACCTCAGTACAAAAATCTTTGTAAGTCAAAGATAGTTAAGGATGAAAATTAACAAAAAGCAAAGCATTCAAATGTATTGATTAAAAAACAAACATATACTATAGTGTGAACCTCGAAATCCTAATATGAAAATGGTTCTTGTCTCCCTCGTCAGATTTTGAATAACCCATTAAAATAAGACCGACGACTTTAGAGGAGTTATATGAAGAACAAAAGGAGCAGATAACGGAAATTCCGCTTTTCTTAATTCAACTGGGACAAAAGGTGCTTTTAGATATCGGGTTTAAGCAGTGAAGAGTCGAAGATGTTGCCTAACGAAGAACTTGTTCCGGTGAAGAGGATTACACCCCAGTCATCGTGGAGTTGGATTTCCATAGACGCGACGGGAAAAAAAACGGTGCTTGACGTTGACAAATATGTGATTATGCACCGTGTTCAGATCCACGCTCGCGATCTCCGGATACTTGACCCAAATCTCTTTTACCCTTCTGCTATTCTGGGTCGAGAAAGAGCCATTGTTCTTAACTTAGAGGTTGGGACTTGAGACTTTTGTGTTTCTCCTCTGTTTTTCATAGTTTTCACAGCTTTGTTGGTTAATCATGTTTGATTAGTTCCTGTGTGTTTCGGTCCTTTGTAGCATATCAAGGCGATCATCACTGCCAAAGAGGTCAGTCTCAGTGTACTTTGATTGACTTGGGCAAACATTAAACTTGTTAGATTTGGCTCATAGCTACTGTGTTAAATTGGTCATAATCTCGGTGGGGTTTTGATCTTGTTTGCATTATAGACTGCTTAGAGCATTAGGTGTCAGTGTGCTTAACTTTAAACAGGTTTCATCATGCTAGCTGATCTTATGTAATAGTTGAAGCTTTTTCTCTCCTTCAGAAGTGATGATGGATTGGGTTAGTTATTTCAAATGTTTACAGGTTTTGATTCAGGATTCGTCAGATGAAAATCTTATTCCAACCCTGGAGGAGTTTCAGACACGCTTATCTGTTGGAAACAAGGCACACGGTGGTCAATTAGATGGTGATGTGGTTGAAGAAGATGGTAGCCCTTGACCTTAGTCATTTTTAGAACTCAATTCTTGATTTATTCTTGATCTTTTTGATACCTATGTTCTATAAATATCGTAAGAAAAACTTGTCACTCTTTTTACTTTTGGTATTAATATGATTGCTTGATACTATATAGAATCCGCGTTTGAATTTCGGGCACTAGAGGTTGCTTTGGAAGCTATTTGTAGCTTCCTAGCTGCAAGGACAATAGAATTAGAGAAGTCTGCTTATCCTGCTTTGGATGAACTTACCTTGAAGGTAGCTAACTTCGAAATTATTGTCCTCACTGATCCATCTCTAACCACATTTAACTCTATTTCAGTCGATGAGCACCGTTTCGTTTTGTAGTTAACTAGCCGTAACTTGCTAAGGGTTTGTAAATTGAAGAGTTCCATGACCCGATTGACAGCTCAGGTCCAAAAGGTGAGCAGGAATCACTTGGAACAGGGTCTATGTTTAGAAAAGAAATATATTTAGGAGTTATGCATAAGGTTCATGAAAATTAAACTATTTCTTAAGTGAGTCATACATGCACTGATCTTGTTCTGCTTCACATATTTCAAGTGAACCTCAAAGATAAAAGAGTTCAAAGACTCATTGAAAGAACCATCAAAACTGGAGTATATGCTTTTGGGATTATACCGAGTGAAAGTTGGGTCTAAATCAGAATATGATGTGGATTTGCAGATAAAGGATGAGCTTGAACAGTTGTTGGAAGATGACGAAGATATGGCTGAACTCTACCTTTCAAGGAAGCTCGCGGGTGCATCTTCACCAGCTATTGATTCTGGTGAACACATTAATTGGTATCCTACGTCCCCAACAATAGGTGCTAAGATTTCCAGAGCAAAGAGCCATTTGGTGAGGTCAGCCACGGTTCGTGGGGACGACAAAAATGATGTTGAAGAAGTTGAAATGTTGCTTGAGGTTGTTTATTGCATGAATGTTGCACATATATATATTTTTACCGACAACCATTTGATTTATTTTGTTATTGTTTTACAGGCACACTTTTATGCAAATCGACAGAACTTTGAACAAATTAACCGAGGTACTGTATCTTCTTCTTCTTTCTTTTTTTTTGTTGATAAACCGCTAGAGTTCTGGACCTTTGGCACATAGTCTCCCTCAGTGTCCTGAGCCAGTCTTTAGTCTATTCCGAAATAAGAATGTCTTTACATCCCAAAGGGCGATTGAACCCGTGCACAAAGAAACCAACCCCCTATGGTTGTTCCTTATGTTCTTGCCTCTATACTAGTCAAAGTTCTGAATCTTTGTGACATCTTTGACTGATGCAGCTACGCGAGTATGTGGATGAGACAGAAGATTTCCTTAATATCCAGGTTATGGAAATTTATTCTTTATATTTTCCAGAACTTTATTTTTTGAAAAAAGATTATTTTCCAGAATTTTACACATGTTATGTGAAAATGTAATCTCTCTTGTTTACTAATAAATGTAAATTATAACCATCCGTATCTTGCAGCTAGACAGTAGTCGAAATCAGCTAATTAAGGTGAGTGAATATAGAAATTCCAAGATTGTTGAATTAGTTCTTAGATAAAAAATCAAAACCACAAGTGCTAATCTTCATCTTCGTCTCACTTGTATCAGTTCGAAATTATTTTAACCGCTGGAAGCATCTGTGTATCAGTGTACTCTGTAGTTGTTGGCATTCTAGGCATGAACATTCCTTTCCCGTGGAACATCAAAAAACATATGTTCAAATGGGTATGAAATAACACTTCAATTCCATGGACCTGTTAGTCCTTTCGAATTTCCGGGACCCTGATATAGTTGGTGTTTTTTGTTTTTATTTGAAAGGTGGTGAGCGGCACTGCAACAGTTTGCGCAATCTTGTTCGTGATTATAATGTCGTTCGCTCGGTACAAAAAGCTCTTTGGTTTTTGACGATGGAAGGAATTGATACTCGTTTATTGTAATAAACAAAAAAACTCGTTTATTGCGCAACAATTCTTTTTTTGAAACCTTATCCAGTTATGATTTTTTTAAATATGCGGTTCCATTAATTCACGTTTATGCTGATACCGTACCGTCGTATTGTATTTTGCTCTCAAGTTCGCTGACGATTGAGTGCTTCCGTTTCACATTTATGTTTGGCTATAGTGTAGTTACTTAGAAATATGAGGTAACTATATGAACTAGGGTAAAGTACGTAAACTTACCAATCAATAATGGGAATTTGTTTAAAGTAAACTTAGCAGGGCAGACACACTAGGAAAGTGGGAGAAATAGCAGCCCTGCCGCGTGCATGCTTTGCCTTCAACAGGAATATTTTTATCGACAATTTGATGCGGGATAGTAAAAAACTCCTCTGACAATTTGAAATGCCATAAGCCAGAAATAGTATAAATTATATTCCCGCGAATTACACGGGGTCAACAATTAATAACCAAATAAAGAAAGACTCCATCCTAGATCTTAGACTAGATTAGAACGACGACTTTTGGGGAATCATAAATGAAAAAGAGGTGGAGATGGTCCCAAGAAAACCCACTTTGCTTAATCCTTACAGAGTTTTAAAATATTCCGACGAATTCGTGACATTTGAGGGGATTCTGATCCTATTCATCAACTGGGTGCTGTTTCTGTATAGGTTTGTCTTGCTGAATTGAAGCCGCGAGCATCAGACGGAGATGTCGATTGATTCAGACGTGGATCCGTCAGAGGTTTCCACGGCTAAAAGAAAACCATCACGGAGTTGGCTCCTCATAGACGCTGCAGGGAATAGTACAATGCTCAATGTAGACAGTTACGCGATCATACGCCGTGTCCATATCTACGCTCGTGACCTCAGGGTCTTCGAGTCAAGCATTTCTTCCCCTTTAAGCATTCGAACCCGAGAGGGAGCCATTGTGCTGAACTTAGAGGTTAGGCCATTTTTGTTTCTGAGTTTTTTCTTCATACATTATTGGGTTTTCTCAAACGTGTTAATCATTTTTGGTATTGCGCTGTGGTCCGATGAAGCATATTAAGGTGATCATCACTGCCGACGAGGTCAGTTTACTTTCTACTCGCTGCCTTCCATTTTTACTAGACTACTTTGTAGTAGGTAGGTTCGACTTTGATTATATATTCGCATGATCAGGTTAAACTTAGGAGAAATGAAATTTCATCAACTCGTATAATGATGATACTCTACTCTATAATCTTCTGTCGCCCTCTTTTTGTTCCTCTGTTCTTGCTCTGTTTTATCCTTTGTTTCTTTTTGCGATAGACGAACTCGTTAGTTTGATCGATCCACTATCTTGTGCTCGGTTCTTGGCTTAACGTGAATTTTGATTCGTAACAGTTAGGGTACATTTTCTAAATATAGAAAACTTTTGTGTTGGAATTTGGTTCCTCCTACTTGAAGGGTTTTCTTTTCTCTAGAAGAAGTTTAGACAATTCCGAAACTTGCTAAAGTGGGTTGATTTCACGATTTGATCTCAATACTAATTTGTTAAGACATATATTACTTTAAGTACCATCAAATTTTAATGTGAGTTCTCTAACATTCTGTAGCTGGAACATTTTCTCTCCATTAAACTGATGGCTTAGAATTCGAATGTTTGTCTATGTGTTGGCTATTTCAGTCTCTCTTTGTTTTTTAACACGACATGCTACAGGTTTTGCTTCGGGAGCCATTAAATGAAAATGTTATTCCCGTTGCGAAGGAGTTTGAGAGACGCTTGGGTGTTGAAAACAGGGAACGCCGTGGTCAGCCAGATGGAAAAGAGGACTCAGGTGCAGAAGTTGATGCTGAAAAAGATGGTAAGTTTAAACATTACGATCTCAAAACATTCTTGTCCTTTTGGCATATATATATTTTGTAATGCTTTTCCATAAAAACCGTTCTCTATTCGACTTGTCGCGTTGTCGGTATCTGATGTGGTGTTTCCAATCTTAGAATCTCCGTTTGAATTTCGGGCACTAGAAGTGGCTTTGGAAGCCATATGTAGTTTCTTAGCTGCAAGAACAACAGAACTAGAGAAGTCTGGTTATCCTGCTTTGAATGAACTTGCTTCCAAGGTAGCTATCTCAGCCCGTCACTCATACATTTCCAATTGCGTTTCAATTTTCATATGATGATGAGAACAATATCATTTTTGTAGATAAGTAACCGTAACTTCGGTAAGGTGCATAAATTGAAGATTTCCATGAGTTGACAGTTCGGGTCCAAAAAGTAAGCATATGATTTTCTTTTTCTAATTTCGATAGCATGGTAGACACTCAAGATATTTGCCTAGAGAGGATATTTATCTATGAAATAAGCAAAAGCCTCGTGACAATTAATTATCGCTCAAAGTGAGTAGCTTCATTGGTTTTCCCGCTATCATCCGCAGAAGCTATGTTTCCGGGTGGTTGCGGTTGCTAGCGTTTAAAACCCATCATAGAATTCGCTTGTAAAATGCTTACATAAACAACAACAACAAAAAAGTGTTATCAAACCCTATATGTGTTAAAGTTAATTCTCGAAACAAATATCTCTTTTCTTCATCAAAATTAATTATAGCGTCAATCCAAACTGAAAAATGCAAGATTTAAGTCTTGTAAGAATATTGTCAATTCGGAAGATGTACGAATTCAAACACGTATTGTTTAGTTTCTCACATTTCTTGATGCACATTTTTTGGTGATAAACCAAATGCATGAAATAATAAGCATTTCAGGTAAAGGATGAGCTTCAACTGTGGTTAGAGGATGACGATGATCTGGGTGATCTCTGCCTTTCAAGGAAGATTGCGACTACATCTTCACCAGTTAGCGATTCTGATGAACAAATTAATTCGTATCCTACGTCCCCAACAATAGGTGCTAAGATTTCCAGAGCAAAGAGCCATTTGGTGAGGTCAGCCACGGTTCGTGGGGACGACCAAAATGATGTTGAAGAAGTTGAAATGTTGCTCGAGGTTGTTTATTGCATGAATGTTGCATATATATATATATATTTACCGTTTCAGCTACATATGGAACTTAAACAACGATTTGATTTATTTTGTTATTGTTTTACAGGCACACTATATGCAAATCGACAGAACTTTGAACAAATTAGCCGAGGTACTTACTGTATCTTCTTGTTCCTCGCCTCTTTTCTATTCAAAGTTTTGAATCTTTGTGACATCTCTGACTGATGCAGCTACGCGAGTACCTGGATGACACAGAAGATTATATTAACTTCCAGGTAATGGAAACTTACACTCTCTATCTTCCAGAATTTTACACATGTAATGAGAAAATGTTTTCTTTCTCATATATATTATATGTAAACTATAATCATCGGTATCTTGCAGCTAGCCAGTAGTCGAAATAAGCTAATTGAGGTGAGTGAATATAGAAAGTACAAGATTGTTGAATTAGTTCTTAGATAAAAAATCAAAAACGTTAGACAAGTGTTGGCTTAATGTCCTATTCATCTTCATCTTGTTCTCCCTTGTATCAGTTTGAGGTTATTATAACCGCTGGAAGCGTCTGTATATCAGTGTACTCTTTAGTCGTTGGAATTCTAAGCACGAACATTCCTTTCTCATGGAACACCAAAGAACATATGTTCAAATGGGTATGAAATGACACTTCAATTCCATGGACCTGTTAGTCATTCCGAATTTAAGGGACCTGATATAGTTGGTGTTTTCTTTTTATATGGAAGGTGGTGAGCGCCACTGCAACATTATGCGCAATCTTTTTCGTGATTATAATCTCGTACGCTCGGTACAAAAAGCTCGTTGGAAATTGACGACTGAAAGTGATTGATACTTGTTCATTGCACAACTCTTTCTTGGAACCTTAACCAGTTATGACTTCTTAAACAAATTTCGGTTCTATTTCGCCTTTATTCTGATAGTGCATTGTATTCTCCTCCAGAGTTCGACGATAATGTAGTTAGGAACGCTATTTTTAAAATATGAAGTACACGGATCGCCGAGGAAGCATCTTTTAGAACCAAGATTCGTTTAAGAGACAAGCAAGAGACGGTGGTTAGGTAAGGTTTAAGGGCAATGTGTGTAAGGACCTGAGTGAAATTGATGAGATCGGAAAGAGTATAGTCGCGTTGTGTAGCTTGAAACATTCCTTGAGAGCCTTGACCATTAGCGTGTAACAGGGGCTGATACGGTAAATATATTTTTAATGGTCATATATTAAAAGGAATAAAATTTCGAGGGCTTAAAAAGAAAAGAAATTTTCACCGTGGACACCTTTCTGACTTTTTTTTCCACAAATAGACAAAGTGGACTGGTCCAGCCAGATTTTAGCCATTCAGCCAAAAATGGACAAATTTGCCCTGGAACGAGAAATGAAAGGAGGCGGTTCAGTTTCGTTTCTTTATTTTTCTGGTTACCAAAATTTAAATTTAAAATTAAATCAAAAACACGTTATTAACTT
>Ga0041059_1003730_pt1 | contig 10082 bp, 10 predicted proteins | sample AraColnosormetaG_FD_56232 | JGI IMG/M metagenome (GOLD analysis project Ga0041059, IMG submission 56232) | Arabidopsis roots microbial communities from North Carolina, USA - Col MF nosort | ecosystem: Host-associated > Plants > Roots > Unclassified | place: USA: North Carolina | collected... | reverse complement strand
TTCTCTAACTTTTAACTTTTGATTATTTTTCTTTCGATTCCTCTAGCTTAATAACTCTGGGGACAGTGTTATCTAAGTCTGGGGGAGTCAGTTACTAACTTTATCTTTTCTTTTCTTATGAGTCAGTTGTGTCATTCTAACTTAGATAGTCGTTTATTGAGTCAAAACTTTTGTCTGAAATTATGATCTATCTCTCGAGTTTATTGCCAGGATTGCTTAAGTACTGCCGATTGAAATCAATCCGACTAATGGAAAATCCAGAAAACCAATCAATAAACTTAAGGACATCCATTCCAAACATAATCCACAAAGGCTGGAGCTAATCTCACTGCTCTTCCTTTTACCTCATCAAAACGGTTAGTGTTCATAGGACTTTACTCCTTGTTCATACCTGATAAGTCGACTAATGTGATAAAAAGAAAGTGTTCCTCTCCCCTAATAAAAAAATAATAATAATAAATATATAATGAGAGATTGAGAAGACTTTTAAATAGTGTATAGGGGTAGGAATGTTTCCTATGATCTCATTATTATACATTATTTGGAACGATCAATTACAAAGGTTGGAAAAATGTCGAGGGTATCATGGCAACATGATCTTTGCAGATATGTCTTATTTAGAAACTGATTCTCTCTGGTATGACGGGAAACATCCTTGTATAACCTCAACTTGAAACTACTATTTTCTCTTCATCTTCTTCCTTATATGCTTCTAGTTTTGCCTAGCCCCCTTCTCTAATTTACTAGGATCTGCTTCATCTCACTTCTCCTTACTGTCACAAACGAAATCTCCATCTCTTAATGCCTTTCCTTTGCGGTGGTGATGATCTCTTCTCCTCCGCCACGTATCGTCCTTCGTCTCCTCTTCCTCTCATCTTCCTCATAGTTATCCTTCATCTCTTTTCTTTCTCTTCTCCTCTTCAAGAGTTCCACAATGACTAACATACTCAACAAAAACGGTAGTGGCTGACCTTTAATTAGGGTTAAGATTAAGACGATGCCGTGACGCTCGGTTTAGGAACGGTGGCATGAATCTCTTTGGTTTCCTTCACTTGTGAACTCCCTTCTCTCTCCAATATGGTAACGACCACACTATAAAACTCATGTGTTGATGCTTTGGATTTGCTTTCTAAACATTCTTATTTGGTTTCCTTTAGCGGCTCATAGAAAAGGGAGATAGATTCACCTATATATATGTGCAACCAACAACACACGTAACAGAACCCTTTAACATTAGGGAGTTGCTTCACTTGGGTTTAAATGGGCTCCATGGGCTTTGCTTTCTGACAAAACAAATAGGATGGGCAATTGATGTTGGGTTTGGGGTGTTACAAAGGAGCTCATCCAATGTTAGATCGTTGAGACGCGCAGTTGGTGGTTGAGTAGCTGAATGAGATTGATTAGGCGTGTTTGAATTGGATGGTGGAGGAGACAAACCGGCTTGTTGGTTTTGACTGGTAGGTGAGGGTGGATCACAGTTTCTAGATGCATTCCCTTGAGATCTGGAAGCACGAGCAGAAGGAACAAGTACATGTTGAGTGGATAGATACCTAGTGTAGTCGTTTTCAGAAGACATCTACGAGAAAAGAAAAAAACATTAGTAATAGAGAAAGAAAACGTAAACTTTCACAAAACAGAGAAAGAAAACATAAAACTAAACCCTAAATCGGTTTAAACCCCAAATCAAACCCTAAATTGAACCCTAAAGAAACCCTAAATGGAATTAAAACACGAAATCAGACTAGAGTAAAACAAATCAGCGTTTTGAAGAGAGAATCGGAGTGAAAGAAAAATTAACCTTTCAAAAAATCTTCAGATCTTCAGAAAGAGGAGAGAATCGGTGTGTGTGAAGTGAATCAGAGAGGAGAGATCGGAGATAGGAAGACAATCGAAAAGACATTCGGCGATTGGAAGAGATCGGAAAGAGAGACAATCGGCGAAGGAAGAGATCGGAGAGATTAGGGTTTTCGTGATGTGCGGCTGGGTTTGAGCTCCGCACAAACTAGGTTATTCCTATATATAGATATTTGACACGTCTCAAATCCTTCGCAATACTTGCTAGGATTTTGCGAGGAACAACCAAAACAACCAATTAAAACGAGGCAACCATTGCAAGGGAATTGCGAGGGTCCCTAGTAATTCCCTCGCAAAGTCTTCATTAGGGTTTAAAAAAAAAACACGAAGACATGTTTTAATATTGTTAATCATGTCTTATTCATTTTCTGATTCATTTTCTCCTATTTCAAGTAAGACCCTCAACAACAAAAAAACATGACTAAATATTTTAAATAATTTAGGGTTTAGTGTAAATAAGTACGAGGGAAATGCTACGAACGACTTGCAAATCCCTCGCAAAATCTTAATTTGGAAAAATACAACAAAACACTACTCAAAATCATTCAGATTCATTTATTGAATCATTAGGAAGTTAATTATCTACATTAGAATCTACTTTCTCATCATATATTTCGAATGTGCATTTTCCCCAAATACATCAATGATGATCTTATGTTTTTCTATAACTTGAATCAATGTTTATAACTTTTTCAAAATGAAATGTTAATATTGAAACATATACAACATTTTTTGTGCATTACCATATACTCTACTTGTGTGATTATATGGTCACTTAGATTCACATTTATAAATGAAAATAAAATATCGCAAAACACTTTTATGTATTTTAGGGTTAAGGGTAAAGATTTGCGAGGTGTCTGCGGAAGATTTGCGATGGTGTATATTGTTCGCCGCAAAATACTCGTACTTCTCTCGCAATTTTGCGAGTAAACTTTCCTTCGCAAATTTTACGACGGAAGTGCGACGCGCGTTCGTTTAGTAACATCTGCAGATTTAATAGACAGAACTTTACCCAATAATCTTTTTCCTTGTGAAGCTACAAGCATAGTATAATTCTTACTACCATTTATTCCTTTAGTTCCATGAAAACTAGCTACCTTAGTTTTCTGATTCTTATTATTTATTCAGCTTTATACCTTTCATTCCCCAATGAACCATATCAAATTCAATAGGCAAAATTTTAGAATCAGGAGATTTACCTTTTGAAGCACAATTGATATCCACACAGTTCTCCTGTCATTCGTTTCCGTATTCTCCTCTCCAGGTACCAAAACGTCAGTTCCTCTTGAACTTGACATTCGCCGTCCTCAAGTAAATCATTGGTACTTTTCGAGAATTGTAATCCTGTATTGAGCTCGTTTTCTTGCATCTCTGGAACATCTTCCATTGCTAGAGTCCTCCTCCGAAGAGAATATGGATGATGAGACTGCAGTGGAAAATCAAGTGGAAATTCCGGCGGCTATTGTAATACCCCTGAAGATGACTAGCAATCGGACGGAAGGTCGCGAACGTAGAAGTGCGACCGTGACTTTCAAAATCTTTCGTAAAAAAATTTTTTATAAGAGGTAAACTAGCATTGCCTAATGTGATCATAGACAAAAGGAGGCTTATCAAAGGATTTCAAGAGCAATCACGAGTGAGTTCAGATTTATCGGCTATCGCTAAGAGTCAGGATGTTAAGGATCCGTTATTACCGGCATTGGGCAGTTAGGCTATAGAGGACATTGGTAGTTCGATCCAGAGGACATGATCGAACAATTATCAAGAAATGACGGCAATGTGGTTGACATGCTATCGAGGAAGTTATCGTTCGTTTGATCGAAGGACCCGATCAAACCATTAACGATAAAAATGAAGATTTTAAGGATGGATTTTATTTTAGGCAATTTGGTCAAGGGAAAGATCAAGGCTACCGAAGAAAATTAAAGGAAGTGCTGAAGACCAGTTTTGATCGGAGAAAACTAGATTTTGCCGAGAAAACTAGATTTTGCCGAGAAAAATATTTCTTGGACTGGGACAAACTAGTGGTGATCAAGGGAAGTGTTAATCAATTATCAAAGTTTATTGAAACGGTTAAATAGAGTAAGTGGCTGAGGACATGCCACGTTACTTGAATTTTGGCCGTAAATTAAATCGGAAGATTGTATGGTTCCGATTTGGCCGTATAGTCGTTTGCGGGATTTTGCGGCCATGTTATGGAGGTGCTTGTGGTGGAAGGAGCTCCGTCACAAGCTTGGCGTGTGTTGTGCGTGTGTTGGCACACGCTTAGGATAAGGATAAGATCAAAGAGTGGATAAGGATGAGTTTGGATAAGGATAGAGATGAGTTTGGATAAGGATAAGGTTTCAGATAATGTTTATCCGCCACCTCGTGCTTCCGTTACTTGCTCCCCACGTTTTCTCACCCCTATAAATAGCAAAGCTCGCCATTTGCTCTCTAAACCACGAAAAAATCACATTTATACTAGTTAGGTCGTGAAGCTTCTCGGAGAAGCCGTGGTCGTCGGGAGCATTGGTCGGGTAGTCGAGAGTCGAGTTAGTCGGGTAATAGGTAAGTAGTTCCGCCCTTAGTCTTTTATTCTTTTTAGAATAGTTTCCTAAGTTTTATTTTCGGTCCGCGGCTTAGATCCATCGTTAGTACGCGTTGGAGAAAGCTTAAGTCGGATCGAGATGTAGGCGATCAAGGGTAGAGTTTGCTCGTTCATCCAGGCCAAGGTGAGTTTGGGTTAAGTGTGTTGCATGTGGTTACATGTAGTTCGTAGAACTCGTGTAAACCAGATTGATTGTTGTTTGTTTACTTTCCGTTCATAGATCTAGAATTGTTGATTGATTGGGTTGTGTAGTTTAGCTCTTAGATTGGTTCTATTAGCTAAGTGTAGAACATAAGAATAGATCTATGAAGGATTGCTTATAGTTTTTAACTACTTACTTAAGTAGTTATACAAAGTTGTGAGAAATGCCTAGGAGGTTGCATTGTGTCTGTGTGGGGCAAGTGCTAAACTATTTTGGTAACGGTTATGATTGCAAGGTTATCGGGGGATGCATGCAAGTTATAATCGTTTCATTTCTAGTCGTTGATGTGAGGTTTGGCTACACGTTAGTGATAACGTTATGCTCTAGATGACCTCGCAATGATTGATTGCTTGTTAGTTATCATTGATTGATTGTAGTTTGATTGTTTGGTTGTTGTTTGTTAACCTCGCATTTGCTTGGTTAACTTGTTTGTAATTAGCTTTGCATACTAGGTAGTAATTGAGAGGTTAGGTTGTGAGGTAGATCTTATTACGAGTGGTATTGAGATTCAATAGGCTCGTAGTAAGTAAACGTGATTAGTCATTTTTATGACTAGTTTTGAAGCGATGTCGTGATTGTCCCAATGGCTCGGACTGGCTCGTTACCAATCGAGGCTACCCGACGGGGCAGTACAAATTATACCGTAAGGGAGTTGGTCCCTTGTAGACGATAAAGGGGAAGGGATGTGATCCTTTTAGCCTTTGTGGCTAAGGATCGGAGACATTGCCTTGTGGGAAATCAGAATTGCTGAAAAGAGAAAGGCCTTTAGAGTAGTAACACTGTGTGAGCTCGGATAGTTTAGTTATGCATGCATGCTTAGTATTGATTGTGTTCATTACACTTTTCCAAGTGTAATTGGTTGATTTCTTGTCGAGTATACTCAATCGAGTATACTCGAATGTTGCATTGATTGTCTGTTGCATGATTGCTTGTTGATTGCATGCATTTGATTGTTATTTTGGGTTTTTGGGTGGGGAATATTGCATGTTTAGGGGAGCCTGGACTTACTGAGCGATTAGCGCTCATCCCTCACTCTATTTTTGCAGGTAGCCATAGTGAGAAACCTTTGAGGGGAGCACAGACGTAGGGAAGCCGGTGTAGAGTTCGTTGCCTTTGTAAAGATATATTTTTTGTATGACTCGTTTTGAGCATTAGGCCTTAGCTAGCCGAACACAAATGTATTTTGAGGTATTTTAAGATTAATAAAATGAGTTTTCTTAAAAAGCCTTGTGTATCTCTGATATTAGTGTTGTCCGAACTAACACAACTCCCGAATGCGGTACGGGTTAAAAAGCCTTAGGCCATGTTCGAGAGAAACGATGTTCGCCGATGAACTGACCTTGGTACTGGATGTGTTCCGGGAACTTGGTTGGATCGTCTACGGGCATCAAACGGAATGCTTCTGGATTCGTTCTTAGTTTTAGAACGGTTTGGGGGTGTTACAGCTATGTTAAGGATTTCTCAAGTATTTGAATGGTTTGAAACTGGTAGAACAGGATAATACTATGATCTGTGGAGAATACTGTCATTAGTAGGATATAACTATGTGTATGAATTCTGGGTAACATTGGTAGTACTAAGATAGAACTATGTGTATGATTTATGGATAATACTGTCATTACTAGGATATAACTATGCGCTTTTGGGTACTGTCAATACTAGGAAACAACTACGTGTATGATTTCTGGGTAATACTGTCATTACTATGATATAACTATGTGTATGAATCTAGGTAACATTGGTAGTAATATAATGAATATCTGTTGTAGGAGATCGACGAGGAAGCCGAAGCAATACCACCACTGAGTATGTATTTCCCGCCCTCCGAATATGTGAAGAAAATCAAGCTTTCAACTCGGTGCTATATTGACGAAGTGTTGACTACATTCGAGAATTTGCAGCCTCCGATGAGCACGTCCGAGAGGGCATGGTTTGAGAACCATTCGAGTTTGCAACACATCTTCCACATGCCAAGAGACCCAAACCACCGACTTATGGGGATGTGGATGCTCCTTCTTCGCACGACGCACATTGAAAGGAAGAAAGAAGCGTGGTTCATCGTCAATGGCGTTCCAATCCGATATGGTATATTGGAACACGCATTGATATCGGGCTTCAATTGGAAGAACTATACACTTGGGTATAAAAATACGGGGAATTTGGATTTCAAGAAGAAGCATTTCAAGAATACTGTTGTGAAACGCGAAGACGTGAGAGATAAGCTCATAGGAATGGTACCGGCGGGTGAAAGATCAAAAGAAAGGTTGAGGATGATGGTCTTGTATTTCTTAAGCAACATTATCATAGCGCCTATCAAGACCGGGGATAGGACACCTCAAGTGGATGAATTTTGCCTCAAGGCTGTGAGTGATCTCACGTTTAGTAGGAATTTTTAGTGGGGGAGGTATTCTTTCGATTACATGTAAGGAACCATCTCACACACGGTGAATCATAGGTGATTATTAGTTACAACTTATATTAATAGGTGATTGTTTGCAATACTGGTCATACGGTGGAATACTAATTTTTATTAAAAATTGTTTTCTTATTCTGTAGCTTCTTGCATTTGAGGCAATCCCACAGTTGAGGGAAAAATTTATTGAGGACATTGTAGGAGCAGATCAGGGATGTCCTAGGATGTGCAAGGTGAGGTTCATGAAGAACCATTTGAAAGGCTTTCCTCTTGATACCATTTATGCAGAATTGGGTATAACTCAGATTAGTTGTCCAAGATATACTGTTTTATGAAACGTTTGCTATTCTATGTAGTTATAATAATCCATTCATACTGTTTATCTTTACAGGTCATTGATTGTATCATCACACCTGGAATTTAGGAGCACGAACTCATGAAAAAAATCAAGGAAGAAGAAGACGACGTTGACGTGGCTGATGTGGTGGTTGAAAGTTGGTTGAAGCGTCGTAAAGAGAACTGTCTAATCAGGTTTGTTGAGCTCTACCAGCAGGATATTCAAGCTCTGACGATCACCGCAAGTCCAAAGATTGCGGGTGCGGAGGATATTCCCGCAATAGGTGGACAAGAACTCCTGAGTTTGGTTTCTTTGGTGGAGATGATTGAAAACATGGATAAGAAGATGGTAAACCAGCTGAATGAAATTATAACAATGATTTCAGATTTGGATAAAAGAGTTGAATCGTTGGAAGCATTCAAGGATGAGCAGAAAGAAGAGGAGAGAAAGGTATGTATTGATAATTGCGTAATACTGAGTAACATTGTGATAACTAGAGTATAACTACGTAATTTTGATATAACTTTGTTCAATTGCAGAATCAAGAAGAGATGGACCAAGAGAAGGATGGTGATCCAAAAGAGAAGGATGGTGTTCAAGAGAAAGATGGTGATCAAGAGGAGGATGGTGTCCTGAAAGAGAAGTTGATATAATCTGGGTTTTTACTGATTTCTAACATAGTTTCAGAATGGTTTTTAGAGTCTTTCTTGTCTTTTTCGTATGTTTTGAGTCATTTCAGGTACACTTACACATCTGGGAACTATGGAGAACAATAAGGAATTTTGGATGTTTTTCAGCAATAAAGATCTTGAAGGACGTTTTTCAGAAGATGGTGTCGATCGACACCATACCTGTGTCAATCGACACTCTTATTGCTGCCAAGGGAATTCTCGTTTACTGCCAAGTCTTTGAGAAGCCCTGAAGTCTTCCTTATTTGAAAAGTAGTCCCTGCACGTTTTTAGTCACGAATATACCTAATTGTTTGGTCATTGTTAGACCTAAGTTTTGTTTTTAGAGATTGTTACAGATTTTGAGAGAAGAATCCAATCCTTTTAGAGAGGATTCTGAACTCCTTTACTTTTATTCTTAATTCACCAATGCAAACTATTGAGATTATGATTTGTGTTTCTATTATCATGTCTGAGTAATCACCTTGTTGGGTTAAGGGAGTCTCAATAGGGATTTAGATGGATTGGTAGATCGAAAACCCCTTAGGATTATTCATAGAGTTCTTCATCTTGATTATTCTTATTGCTAGTTTTAGATTGATCACCTAAAACTTGATATTAGATAATAGGTATGCCCGCCATAGGTACTTGTTATTAGAACTATCATAGATGAGCCTAGGCATTTAAGAAAGAACAGGTAGGCTCATAGAAGGTCTCTGGTTTAGATACTAGGTGAACTAATCAAGCTTAATAACAATGCATGCTTTAGCATAGGATTTCTCGGCTTCTCTGGTTTTCTTAGCTCTAAGTATAGAGAATTTTGCGGAACGCCACCGGTTACTCTAGAATCATAGTTTGAGTTCGAAAACGGTACGATAACAATTCTAATATTAGCTAGATCTACAATTTATCTATCTCCCGAGACAATTCCTTAGACCCGACGCTTTAATATTTGAATCTTCAGCTCGTTTACTTGCTTATTTGTCGTTTACATTCAATTACTTCATCTAGCTTATTAAATAACATCATAAGTCTATTGTGTGAAAATTGAGAGCACAGTGGAATTCGACCCTTAAGTGCTAACCACGATCTCTTATTTGAGGGAGTAAGCTTAAGGCAATTTGAGCTATATCAGAAGGATCAAGAGAAAGTTGGTGTCCCGAAAGACAAGGACCCAAAAGAGAAAGAGAAGGACCTGAAAGAGAAAGAGAAGGACCAGAAAGAGAAGGATGGAGGTCCTTCAAAACCCGTGGAAGCAAACTTCACAAGAAGGACCACTCGGAGAACTAAGAATTGAATTTGGTTGTACTTGTTAGGATTTGAACTTGGTTGTACTTGTTAGGATTTGAATTTGGAATGTTTGGTTTTAGGATTTGAATTTGGTATGCTTGGTTTTGGATTTCAATTTGCTTTGTTTGGATTTGAATTTGGTATGCTTTTTTTTGGATTTCAATTTAGATATGAATTGGAATTTGATATGTTAGGATTTAACGATAATACTGAGAATACAAGGGAAAACTAAGATTTAACGATAATACAGAGAATACAAGGGAAAACTAAGATTTAAAGATAATACAGAGAATACAAGAGAATACTATGATTTGAAGATAATACCGAGAATACAAGGGAAAACTAAGATTTAACGATAATACCGAGAATACAAGGGAAAACTATGATTTGACAATAATACCGAGAAAGCAAGGGAAAACTAAGATTTAACGATAATACAGAGAATACAATGGAATACTTGATAACGATAATACTGGGAATACAAGAGAATACTCAATAAAAGTCTTAAAAAACAAAGGCAGAAATTAAGTTCACACAAACCTCACTCTCCACAACAAACTCTCCACAACAAACTCTCCACAAAGTCCCCATCATTTTTTGGATCTCATCCAACTCCGAACGCATTTCTTGGTTAGAGTACTCCAAGCTTTGAATCTTTTGGTGATGGTTATCAACTTGCTCTCTTAACCTATTCACCTCTTCTACCATAGCTTTATCCCAAAGTT
>Ga0041059_1003729_pt1 | contig 10082 bp, 9 predicted proteins | sample AraColnosormetaG_FD_56232 | JGI IMG/M metagenome (GOLD analysis project Ga0041059, IMG submission 56232) | Arabidopsis roots microbial communities from North Carolina, USA - Col MF nosort | ecosystem: Host-associated > Plants > Roots > Unclassified | place: USA: North Carolina | collected 2013-09-02 | reverse complement strand
TTTTTTTTTTGAATCTAGTGTTAAATTATATTCAAAAGTAAAATAACTGTTTTACATCAAGTGCAGCATTTTTTGAGAGTTTAAGCTAAATCAATTACAATCCTATTTAATTTAAATAAATTAAACTCTTGAAGCAAACCAAGTTTGAAGACTAGTGTCATATCTCTTGTCTCCCTTGAACAGAAGTGAAGAAAGGGTTCAGATCCTCTCCATGTATCCTCCCATTCCGTTCTTTCCAGATTGCGTATATAACCACCTGAAATACATACCGAGCTAGAAACCCTTCTACATGTTTACGTCGGCATGAGAGATAGACGATGTTCGTGTGCCAATCCGTTGAAAAATGAGACCCAAAAATATTCCTTGCTAGATTTGTCCATATGGCCGCAAAATAACCGCATTCAAAGAAGAGATGATCTCGGGTCTCTAGAGTATTATTGTAGAGAATACAATGCCCTGGAGCTCCCACATTCCAATGCATCGTCCGGTTCCTTGTAGATAATCTGTTGTGAGCTGCCAACCAAACACAGAAAGAGTATTTAGGGGTACCTTGAGAGAACCATACTTCTCGATGCCAATTAACCGTGGGTGAACCGGTTCTGAGATTATGCCAAGTATCTTTTGTAGAAAAATGTGCTCTATAAATATCATTATCCCCTTTACATAACACTATATCTGCTGCTTCCCTTTGATTCTCACAATGCAACACAAGTGCATTTTCTATATCCATAAGCAGATCTTCTCTGTGTCGTCGTCTCCGGCGATTAGCCCACGCCTCTGCCACCGTCATTTGCCATCCAATACCCATATCAACAACACCACGTTCACCTACAAGATCAGAAAGACGACCCAAGGCACACCACTGATCATGCCAAAAGGAGGTCGTTTGTCCATTCTTCACTTCTACTTTAAACAACGAGCTCGCCACTTCTCGATATTTAAGCAGCTTTCTCCATATCCATGATCCTGAACTTGAATGCTTTATGGACCAAAAAGATCTCCGTTTTAGTAAGTTAGCCTCAATCCATTTACCCCACAAAGAATTACCATGAGAGACAATTTTCCAAATCAACTTCAGACAACAAACATCATTCGCCTCTTTTAAGCACCTTAGTCCCAGTCCACCCTCTTGCCTTGGTTTACAAACCACCTCCCAAACCACCTTTGCCTTCTTTCGATTCATATCCGGACCCGACCACAGGAACGACGAACACAGTTTATTTATTTCTCGAATACACTCTCGTGGAAGCCGAAAAGCAGCCAGCCAGAAATTACACAACCTCCACAAAACTGAACTAATAAGGTTAAACCGACCTACAAAGGAGAGAAATCTTGCAGTCCAAGTGCCAATACGTTTCCTGATTTTCTCAAGGAGTGGAGAGTAATCTGCGGCTGAAAGACGTTTCGTAACAAGCGGAAGACCGAGATAACGAACAGGAAGAGAACCCACTTCAAAAGGAAAATTCTCTGCAATTTGTTGATGACCGTTTGCTGGAGAGCCGGCTAAAAACAGAGTAGATTTCTCCATACTAATTTTTAAACCGGACCAAACAGCAAACTCATTGAAAACTTTAACCACACCCTCAATTGATCGAATCTTGCCATCAGTTAGGATCATCTGCAAAACTTAAATGCGTTAGTCCAATGTTCTTGCAACCAGGATGGTAACCAAACTGTTTTACGCCTGCTGCCTTGTCCAACATTTTAGAGAGGACATCCATACTAATAGCAAATAAGTATGGTGATAGAGAACAACCCTGCCGGAGACCACGAGTGCTATTAAAATAGCCCGCTAGTTCGCCATTTACTTGAACCGAAAAAGAAGCAGTAGTGATACACAAGGTGATCCAGTGAATGAAGATCGGGGAGAAATTCATAGCACTAAGCGTATTCTGTAGGATTGAGCATTGAACAGAGTCAAACGCTTTCGAAATATCAACTTTTATAGCACAACGAGCTGAAATGGTGTCCTTGTGATAATCCTTCACTAACTCCGTGGCTAACAACAAATTTTCAATAAGGAGACGATCTTTCACAAAAGCTGATTGGTTGCTGGCTATGAAGTTAGGGAGCAATAACTTGAGACGGTTTGCAATTATTTTTGAAATGACCTTGTAGATCACATTACAACAGGAGATGGGTCGGTAATCCTTCATTTCTTTAGCCTCTTGCTTCTTAGGGATCAAAGCTAAAATTGTTGAGTTGATACCTTTTGGTAAGAATCCTTTCACAAAGAAGGATTGAATCGCTATAGTGAACTCAGTACCGATGATATCACATGTTGACTTAAAGAATTCCGAAGTATAGCCGTCAGGGCCCGGCGACTTATCGTTTGGCATAGAGAAAAGCACCTTTTTTATTTCCTCCCCTGACACTAGACGCGTAAGCATCGCATTGTCCTGCTCAGAACATCGAAAAGGTAATAGAGTTTGTAATTCCTCAACCGTGATCCCCTCATAGTCGTTTGGAACATGCTGCAAAAACTCTCAAAAGAATCTCTCAGCTTCCATCTTTATCTCCTCTGCATTTGCCGTGACAACCCCATTTGGACACTCGATCTCTCTAATTGAGTTCTGTGCTTCCCGAGTCTTGACTGCTCTGTGAAAACTCTTATTATTTTTATCCCCTACATCCAGCCAGTGAATTTTCGATTTTTGCTTAAGGTATCTCTCCTCTAAACCTGCAACCAAATCCCATCGATTATAAGCAATATTTTCTTCTTCCATGTTCCTTTGAGAAGGATTTTGCAGATTCTGTTATTGCTTTTGACAAAGCTGCTCAAAAGCTTCCCTTGCTTTGACCACCAAGTTTCCCATTGTGTCCTTGGCGAGATTCCTAATTTTCGGTTTAAGCAACTTTAGTTTCTTTGAGAAACGAAACAAAGATGATGTAGATAAAAAAATCGGTTCTGTCTCCCTCCAGAAGTTATCTACCATTGGTTTAAACTCCACCATATCCGCTATCACGTTAACAAACTTGAATGGCTTTCTCTTCCTTAGCAAAGTCGCATCAGTGGCAATAATACTAATTCGACAGCGCAAATGGTCTGAGCACCCCCCTGCCTCAAACACATTATATGACTGTGGAAAAGTTTGCGTCCATTTCTCATTGACCAGAACTCTATCCAACTTCTTTAAGATGAGATCATTTTCTCTCTTATTACACCACGTATAAACTGGACCATGAGATGTTTGATCGGTAAAAGAGCAGTAATTCACCACTGATTGAAAGTCTCTCATACCCGACGGTATGACAGGATTAACTTCAGCTCTAGAGTGTTCCGCCATGTCTAAGATCTCATTAAAATCTCCATAAATTAACCAAGGCTTGCTACTAATGATTGGAGAGTCAAAGTGATCTCTCAACTCACCCCATAACACCTTTCTTTCCTCAGGGAAGTTGGAGGCATAAACAAAAGAGCAAAAGAATTCTTCATCACTTTCTGCTAACTTAGCTGCACATGTTATCATTTGACCACTTTTATAAAAAGGAGTCAGCCGAACACTATCTCTCCACAGAACCCAAATACGTCCTCTGCTATTATATTCGTAATTTGTCAAAAGTGACCAATTCGAAAATAACGTACTACTCACCCAAGACATCTTACTCTCCTTTATTCTTGTTTCAAGCAAACAACCAAACTGAAATTTTTGACCTTCTAACCACTTTTTTACAACGGAATGCTTTGATGATTTATTTAAGCCCCTGACATTCCAGAAAAAACTCGACATTAATGATGATGAGGAGGGATCTTATTGCCTTGATCCCGGACAGGCTCTTTCTTCAAATGAGTATTTCCCTGAGGGATCACTTTGTGAGCAGTTTTTGATCCCCGTGGCTGTTGTTTTCTTGTCGGGTGAGATGACTTTGGGCAACGGTTTCTCCCACCTACCCCAGAAATGTCACTTGTTTGAAAATCTGTTTCCACTGCTTTCTCTGTTACCATACTTTGTCCCACAACATTTATCTCACTTGTTGTAGTCACAACTATTTCGTCCTCCCTTATGTCCTCCTGAACACTAAGAGGAGCATAAGGATTCGATAATAATGAGACTTCCCCAAATTTTAAAACCTCACTGTTTTTCATCGGACTCTTTGTGGTCTTCAGCGGAGATATCCAACCTTGATCTGTTTTTGTATTGGACTGTACCTTAGTTTCCAGAGCAACACTCACCCCAGACTGAGATGGGAGATTGTTAAACAATTCCTCAACCACCTTTGTTGACACATGCGCTTCCTCAACAACAATTTTTTGTGGCTCCTTCTCAGACACTGGAGAATTGTTCAGAGTCGATGTAGGCTTCTGCTTTTCCAGAAGACATGAATCTCGTAAATGTCCCCACTTCTTACAAACCTGACAATGTGGCGAAAGCCAAGGGTAGGAATAGTGTATCACAGCATCCAGCTCTCCTTCCTCTTCACCGGACAAGATATACTCCTTTGGTAGATCCTTTGTCAAATCCGCTTCGACTAAAATCTTAGCCTCCTCAAAACTTTCACATGCTTCTGTTTTTGGATGTAAGCGCACCGGTTTACCTACAACACTTGCGAGAAACTCAAGCCCTTTGTCTGTAAACATTGTTAACGGAACGTTTGAAAGAGTAACCCATAGCGGAATGGATTTCAAAGCCGGTTGAACATCCTCTGAGTATGGAGTCCATTTTGATATTATCATTGGAAGACCCATGATATTCCACATACGCCTATTCAGAATTCTATGTCTCATTGCTTCATTCCGAACACGAAACTTAACAGTTGATTCATTAACCTCCAACACGTCTATTAAAGTGGACTTGTCACCCAGCCTCCAAATTTTATTCACGATCATGTGGATTTTGCCAACATGCGGTGCTTTTGAATTTAGAATATTCCCAACCAAAAAATCTTCCCAAAGTGGTTTTGCACCCAAAAACACCTCCTTTGGTACAACCACTTTTTCCTGTCCATCGACTTCTACAACTTCGAACTTCTGTTTTGTGAAAGACCGCTTTTGCGCCGCTTGCAACCAAGATTTCTTTGTTACATGCGACGTTCCTCGACTAGCCTCTGAAGTAGCTTCCTGAGACTCCCCAACACCTAAAATCGACTTCCCTAAAACCAAACTGTCACTATTAGATCCCAAACCATCCTCCTTCTGATGACTCTCAACAATCTTCTCAGGACCATCGATTTGCTTGTGAACAACCACGCTTAGATCAGAGATCTGCAGTAAACCTTTCTCCCCAGTCACCGGCGGAGGCTGAGAAGCCACCAGCGGCTCCATACTTGCTCGAGACGCAAAGAAACCCTAATCGCTTTTGAAATCGCCCTCCACGTCAGCAGAGACAAAAGTTTAATTATTATAGCTCTTTTGTTGTAGTTTTCTCAATATTCAAATATACTTATTTAATTAACTTAAGAATGTAAGAATGTAACTTAAAGTGACAACATCGACACATAATGTTTTTCAATCCATTTAACAAGACATTCTACATTAGATAAATGCATGACAAATCCAAGATAATTTGTTCATTAACAAAATCTTCGTGACAAATAATACACATCATGTCGGTTTTTATACGCATTGCTTTTATTTGCTATGAAGATTAACATTTGCAAATAATCAATTCAATTAAAGTAACATGTTTTGGTATATATTCTAGGCCGGAATCAAAGAAACGTGAATTGCTTCTTGGTGCAAAATATCATTATCGAAATAGAAATCTTGATCAAAATGCATCGTTAATGAAAATATTAAAATGCATTAAGGTGAGTATTTAGTTGAAAAAGTAAGTTCACTAGCAATTAATAAGGATGAAATTCCTTTTAATAGCATGTACTTCTACAAATTTTAGGCTTTCATCCATAATCGATTAAAATTCTTTTCTTCTTACAAATAAATCTCGCGAAATAAAATCAACTACATTCAAATAAAATAACTTGAATTATATTTGGAATTATAACAGTCAAACCGCCGCAAGCATTACTCTAAAGGTTCGTCGACATTAAAGCTAGAAAATAATATTTAATACCATTTCAAATAATCTTTAAAGATTACAATATGCAATACAAAAGAAAAAATTATGCTATTATATTTCATTATAAAATAATTGATCAAATGAATCCACACAAAATTTGACAAAATACACACAATTTTAATTTATTAGTACCTAAATCCATCCATTCTCAATATATAACACAATAAGATAAATAAACATGTATTTGGTACTCAAACATCCATAAAATAAAATAACATATTTTATAAGAAAATACCCTAAAAATATAGAATAAACATGGGGATGAAAGAAATATGAATTATGTTTTTCTCACTGAAAATAATCCATTTATAGGGATTGAACAAGGCATGATTCGAAATCTAAGTTTTCTAACATAGTAATGATAAAAGCATTTGTTTATAAGCAAAATCCTTTAGAAAAAAAATAGAAAGTCGCAAATCTACATATTTTATAAAATAAAACATAAATTCAGAAGATTTATTTTTTTTCAAAATTTAAAAGAAAACTTACAAAATAGAAAGGAATAAGAATTTTGATAGATATTTTTAATAAAAAGTTGTGATTTTCATGAAGGATATATATTAAAATGATAAATATTGTAGGGGTTTAATTTAACAAACTTATCTCTTCTAAACTATGTAATTATTAGTTTGGGTTCTTGACCAAAAGTCACTTCTCTAAATTTTACTACGGTATATTATTCAAATCAAATTAAAATAATGATATAAATTTGTAACTTATTTTTGGATGTTGTCGAGCTACATAATTTGGGGAATTATGTCATATAATTAGTATACTTTAAAAAATATATATAATATTAATTATATTCAAAGAAAATTAAAAGCTTTTTTATAAATAAATGTAAAGTGTTTTTTAAAAAGCTATATCCTACTCTATTATTTGGGGAGTTCGTTTTAGAAATAAAATTGATTTTATTAATTAATTACATATTAATGCCATTAAAAAATCAATTCAACCTTAGTTTCTAAAAACAACAATATCTATCTATTAAACACACGGGTAAATGAATAATCAAACGAATATTTTTCTAATAGGTATATACCATATATTTCTACGATAATCTTAATAGTTTACTTTAATCCAAAATCTTCAAAATCTTAAGAAATATTTTTCTACAATAATCGCCATATGGCCCATATCTTCCTCTTAACAGATTATATTCTATTCAACAAATAATATTCCTTCTACCATAAATTGAATTTGAAAATACCATAAATTGTAAGAAACGGGATAAATTATATTCTTTTTCATGATAAACACATAGATATTATTAAATAAAAGTTAAGTTAAGTTATTCGTTGTGCCTGAATATATAAATTCTCAAACGTTTTGCATTTTCTCACAAAGATACGTTTGCAATTATTTGTCTTGCTATATCTTCCTCTTAACAAATAATATTTCATATAACAAATATTATTGCTTCTACCAGAATATTTCACTAACTAATTTATGCTAACAAACTTATCAAATCGAAGATCTCTATCTATCTAATCCACCCAGCACTTATTATAAATAAACGTCCAGAGTAGGAATACCTTCACGATGTCAATGTGCCTTCTCTCATAAACCAATTCATTACTCACTACAAAACCAAACAAAATGGGTGAAGTGAGTCCATACACAGCTATCAAAAACTTGAAACATTTCAAAACCTCTTGGTGTATTCAAGTTAAAATTCTTCATGCGTGAAATCATTATACCAAGGGTTCTCGGATGTCTTATGAAATGATGTTAGCAGATGAGGATGTAAGTATTTTAGGCTTTACAAGTTGTCTATAATCTTAATGGTTGTCTTTTATTGTTTTCAGCTCTCGCATTCACATTTTCTTATGCTATTTTCAGGGAAACAAAATTCAAGCAGGAATAAAAAAGAACATCTACTCAAACTACAGAGGTATGTGAAGATAGGAGACTGGAAAATCATCGAGGAATTTTCAGTGACTAAGGCGACATGACTATACCGATCAACAACTCATCCATACAGAATAAATATCCAAAGCTCTACTCGATTCTCCAACTCTTCAACAATTTCAGACGAGATTTGGCTTGATTTGGTGAATTTTAATGATGTGCTAAGTGGAACTTTAGATCAAAACAAGCTGGTTGGTGAGTGAAATTTCCAATGATGAACTCTTTTAGTCTTTGTATATATAACATAGATTAGTTATTACTCTCATTTATTGACTTTGTATATTACTCTTTATATAGATGTAATTGGTTATCTTGTGAATGTTGGAAAAATCCAACTCTTGGATGTACAAGGCAAACCTACCAACCAGATGATGATTTCCTTAATTATAATGTAGGTTATGCCGAGGAGAATGGTACCAATACTGATACAGATGAAGATGATGACTGGTCTGATTATCATAATTCATCAGAAAGTAAGACTATATATGTTTACTTTTTCCGTCTCTAAAAGATATTCTCATTTAATAACTATCATGTTCAAATAATAATAGGTGACTATGAAGAGAACTTGCAAGAAGATTTCTATTGGAGCAGCCAAGAAGAATGTTCTTCATATTCATCGTTAGATGAAGATGTTAATGCTGAAGATATGGCTCAAATCCCAGATGACATTATTTATGAAGCAAAAGATAAATTTGACATACTTAATATGTTAGAGAATGCTTTTGGAAAGCCTAAGTCAAAGCCTGTGATTCCACCTAACCCAAAAAGTGGTATAATCTTCATTTTAACTCATTTATTAGTTTCCAAAGCTATAGTTCCGATAGGGAAACTAATTTTATGAACTTATGTTTTGTTCAGCTTATGTCGATGAAGGTGATCCAGTTTACAGTTGTGACAAGTGTGGTGCTATTTTTTGGTATGGGGAACGTTTAAACAAGAGGAGGAATTCAAGAAATCCAATATATTCAGGATGTTGTATGCAAAGACAGATCGTATTGCCTTCCCTGAAGGAATCGCCTGAATTTTTGTGGCATTTGGTTACAAGTGATGATGAACTCGCTAAGCATTTTAGAGAAAATATCAGAGCTTACAACATGTTGTTCTCATTCACATCTATAGGGGTAAAGTAGATCATTGTCTTCCTAAGGATCGTGGGCCTAACATGTTTGCAATACAAGGTGAAAATTACTATCTCATGGGTGCTTTGAAACCAAAATCAGGTGCTAAAGCAAAGTTTCAACAGCTGTATATTGTTGATACTGAAAATGAGGTTAAGAACAGATATAACATAATGAGGTATCTTCTATTTTATTTTCAATCTTTACAACTATACAATTCAGTACTACATCACTAAACTAATTTGTTTCTCTATTATTCAGCAATGAGAACGAATCTGAAAACGGCCAGAAGAAGAAAAAAATCATGAAGCTTTTAAATCGGGTAAACCCTCATGTGAAGGCATTTAGATATGCAAGAGACAGATTTAATACAGATGCGCAAGAAAGTTTTCACATGAGAATTATTGCTGCTCGAAAAACTGACCCAAGGATATACAATCTGCCTACTGCATCTGAAGTTGCTGCATTAATTCCAGGAGATTTCCATGAAGACATGGATAAACTTGATATTGTGTTACAGGAAACTACTTCGGGGAAGTTAAAAAGAATCAGTTAACTACATGTTTCCTACCTAGCTTTGCAATATCCTCTATTATTCGCACGCGGGGAAGATGGTTATAGACTTGGCATAAAGAAAGCTAGAACAAATGGTCATGGCGATGGAAAAAAAGAACAGAAAGACGTAAGCATGAGACAATGGTTTGCATATCGTCTACAAGAAAGGAAGGCGGAGAAACACATTTTATTTCGTTCTAAGCGTTTGCTGCAGCAGTTCATAGTTGATGCTTACACTATGATTGAGTCTAACAGGCTGAGGTATATTAAGAAGAATCAACCAAAATTCAGAAGTTCTACCAGAGAACCAATTCAGAATGCATCGAACTCTGGAAACAATGATTTGGAAAACCAAGGTAAAGAAGTTAAAATTCCAGCTTCTTTTACAGGCGGACCAAGGTACATGACAAACAACTATTTGGATGCAATGGCTATTTGCAAACACTTTGGATTTCCATCACTTTTCATAACGTTTACT
>Ga0041059_1003728_pt1 | contig 10086 bp, 10 predicted proteins | sample AraColnosormetaG_FD_56232 | JGI IMG/M metagenome (GOLD analysis project Ga0041059, IMG submission 56232) | Arabidopsis roots microbial communities from North Carolina, USA - Col MF nosort | ecosystem: Host-associated > Plants > Roots > Unclassified | place: USA: North Carolina | collected... | reverse complement strand
AAAAAAAAAAAAAAAAAAAAAAAAAAATGTGGTTGTTAATTGTTGTTACACACAAATTAAGTTTCATTTTGCAATAATATATTCAGACTAATATTTCCATGTCTATCTTCTATATATATACAACTTAGAATATCATTTGTAATTTTATTCTAGATTTTATAAACATATTACTCACAAGGGTAGTAGTAATGATACCTAGTTATATTCTCTTGCTGTCAGATTCAATCATTATTGATGATAAAATAAGACATATTAACATTAATACACATATACATATGTCTCATATGGAATAAAAATTAGAAAAGACGAGTTATAAAATATCGGACCTTATCAAAACGGTCAAACTTTGGCCCACTTTGATCCATAGTTCTTTCTTTTCTCATCCAACTTGTCCATAATTTATGGCTTATAAAAGCATAGTTTATCTGCAAATTAAGCACAAATGATTTGAAGTTTTGTGTCAAATTGTTTCCCAAATTCTTAAAACATTGTAAATGTCATACTTGCGCTCGAACCATTACGAGTCCATTACCCTATTTTGGTTTTTGGTTTCTGATTCAAATTAATATAGTATTTTAGTTTTTTTTTTTGTTTGGTTCAATTTTTTAGGTTTACATTTTTTTATCCACCCTTAGTCAAGAAAAAAATCTCTAACATTGAATAAGAAATACGCTTCACCATATTGTTTCAAGATTTGACACAAAAAATCATAGTTGTGCTTACTAATATCCCAAAACAAAGAATTCAGCAAGTCATTTAGAATCACATAAAACATCCAACCTAGCTAGGAGATTTTGGTCGTATTGTTTGAATTTCGTATGCCACTGATGCAGTTTTTAGAAGGGCTAGAGCTTCAAGTTTATGTGATTCTTCTTTGAAAAGAATTATGTTTGACCGCTAACCAGTATTCATGGTCATGGATAGTCTCACTATGGTCTTCAATTCGATAGACTCTTTGTGGCCAATAAGCTGCAACCCTATAAAAATCTTTTTCGTCACAAAGTAGTTCCATTTGTAACTATTGTTCGGTATGGCTCTGATGAGTCTATTTTTCTTCAGTCGCATTGTAGTACCAAAATTTGTTAGCATGATAACACAAACTAACAAAAAATTCAAAGTTCATTCACTTTTCACACAAACTAACAAAAAAAAAATTCAAATTTCATTCATTAATCACTTGTCACTTAAATGATGAGTACCCATGAGATGAGGTAGGAAAAATTGTGGATGAAAAAGTAATCAAGAATAACATTCTTGTGACTAGAAAACATACCACCACGAAGCAAAAAATTAGCAAGTTCGTTATCTCCAAGTTAGTTAGAGAGACGCCCCCATGATAAAGACTCAATTGTCAATTTTGTTTTGCTGATTAGATGGTAAGTTATGAAACATAGTTTAAGAAATTTCTTGAAACAACATGGAGAAGCGCCTTTCTTATTCAATGTTAGAAAACTTTTTCCAGTCGAGGGATGTACGAAAACTCGTAAGCAAAATAATTGGACCAAAAGAATAAAAATCCAAATATTACTTTAAGATTTGAACAAAAAAAAATCAAAACCTAAATATGGTAAAAGACTGGTAAAGATTCGGAAAATTGAGTTTAGTATTTTTTTACTTATAAAGTTATACTTCAGGCATAAAATGATAAAATAGTATTTTGAAATTCTTTTTGCTAAGCATTCAATAGAAATTAGAGAGACGAGGTTATGATTATTGTATTATCAAAATTATAATTAGAAGAAGAAAAAAGGATAAAGTATTGACTATAAACTACATAACCATTTTCAAAATAACAAAAAAAAATATCTTATTACATGCAAAAGATCTCAATCTTCGTTATAATGAAAAGAAAAAAGTATTATATTAAGACTTGTAATAGATTGGACTGAATTCACATCTTTTTCCAATGAGTTTTAACTTTTTGTAATATCAATTGTTTTCCAATTATTAGAACGACAATAATATATATTAAGTTATTAAAATGTTGTCATTAACTTAGAGAATCTCGAACCCATTCCAAATCATTTTTTGTACCTGTTTGAATATAATTTTTGATCCAAACAGGTAATTACAAAAAAAAAACATTTCTACTAGAAGCCCTTTTAGGTGTAAGATAATGGGCTTTATGGCCCAAATTTAAATACCTCAAAACGCTGTCGTATGCACCGAATCTCGATAGTTTCTGTTTTAGTTTTCGTAAGACTCGATTTGTTTCTTCTTCCTCTCGCTCTGCGCTCTCTCTCAAATCCCTCCAAATCAAAGCTTCGTTGATCTTCCTTAGTGCAGCTTTCGTTTCCAAAGGTAAGCATATTTCGATCTCTCTTAGTAGAGATTAACAAAACCTAATCTTAGATTAGTTAGGGCTTAATCTTTGAAATTTTCGTTTAGGAATCGAATTATACCGATTTTGGAATGGAACTTGTGGAGTAGAAACCCTAATTTTGGTTCAGTTTCTGAGAATACTTTTGATTTTGTTTTGTAAAGATTACTCTGCGATGGACTCAAAATCTCTAGCTAAATCGAAGAGAGCTCATACTCTACACCACAGCAAGAAATCGCATTCTGTTCATAAACCGAAAGTTCCTGGAGTCTCAGAGAAGAATCCGGAGAAGCTACAAGGAAACCAAACCAAGAGTCCGGTTCAATCTCGACGAGTCTCTGCACTTCCGTCGAATTGGGATCGGTATGATGATGAACTTGATGCAGCTGAGGATTCATCGATAAGCCTACATTCTGATGTTATTGTGCCAAAAAGCAAAGGAGCAGATTATCTGCATTTGATATCTGAAGCTCAAGCTGAGTCTAATTCAAAGATTGAGAACAATTTAGATTGTTTATCGTCGTTAGACGATCTTTTGCACGGTATGAAATCGATTTTGTTTGTCTGTCTTTGTTCTTGTTGTTCGGGCAAGGTATTCAAATTTATGAGTTGTTGCAGATGAGTTTAGTCGCGTAGTTGGATCTATGATCTCGGCTAGAGGGGAAGGTATACTTTCATGGATGGAAGATGATAACTTCGTTGTGGAAGAAGATGGATCAGGTTCATATCAAGAGGTAATACTACTCTTGTTTTTGGTTAAAATGGAGGTTTTAACTTGCTAATCGTCTTACGATTTTGCTAACTTTCTTAAGTGAAGCCTGGATTCCTCTCCTTAAATTTGAATGTTTTGGCAAAGACGCTAGAGAATGTGGACTTGCATGAGCGACTCTACATTGATCCTGATCTTTTGCCGCTGCCCGAGCTGGTACTTACTTGATCTAAACGACTCATTAACAACAGTAGGATATACGTTTGACATATCTTGATATTGTGGAATATGCAGAATACATCCCAAACAAAAGTTAGCCGCAATGAAGAACCGAGTCATTCACACATAGCTCAAAACGACCCTATTGTCGTACCAGGAGAATCATCAGTCAGGGAAGCTGAGTCGCTGGATCAAGTTAAGGACATACTAATACTCACAGACGAGTCAGAGAAATCTTCAGCAATTGAAGCTGATCTAGATTTGCTCCTTAACTCCTTTAGTGAAGCACATACACAGCCAAACCCAGTGGCCAGTGCCTCAGGTAAATCTTCAGCTTTTGAAACGGAACTTGATTCTCTTCTCAAATCTCATAGTAGCACAGAACAATTCAACAAACCAGGGAACCCATCTGATCAAAAGATTCACATGACGGGTTTTAATGATGTGCTTGATGATTTGCTCGAAAGTACTCCAGTATCGATCATACCACAGTCGAACCAGACCTCATCCAAAGTTTTAGATGATTTTGATTCTTGGTTAGACACGATTTGATTTATTTGTTAACTTGCACCTTTTTGTAAAACTAGGTGAATGAGAATATTTTGTTATCTAGTACTGTTCAAATCTCAAACTAATCCATAAATAGCAAAAACAAGATGAAAACTAAACCTGTCCAAAGTGACTTTTGTTTCTCTAGTTGTTAGGGCTGGGCTCCAAGTTCATTGCTTGGAGATTAAGAGATCACTGGAGTTTAGGTAAACCTTGTTCGCCGATTTAGCTATGGTCTGAGCAATCTCTCTTGCAGCTTCAATCTTCCTCAGAGTAATGAAAGCTTCATTGTTCGCAATAGCTTGCCCTATGAGTTGAGCACTCTTAGCTTCTCCCTGTGAATCACATAATTGTCATTACACACAACTTCTAATAAACCAGAGACACATAATGCTTAAACAAAAACAAGATAACCTACCTGAGCGCGGATAATAGCACTTTTCTTGTCTTGCTCGGCCTTTTCGACAATGAACTTAGCCCGTTCTGCTTCCTGAGCCGCAACTTGTTTCTTCTCGATTGCTTCAGTAAACTCTTTGCCAAATTTGAGGTTTGTGATAGATACATCATCTAAAGCAATGTTAAATTTAGCTGCTCGCTCTGTCACAATCTTGCGTATCTCCCTACTCACAGCCTGGAAGAAGAGTTACAAACTTTAAAGGATTTTGACAAACAGAACATTAGAGTAAGAATCCTGAGATACTAACTTCTCTCTGTGTAATGAGGTGGCTTGCATTGTACTGAGCCACTACTGCTTTCAGTGTTTCATTGATAATGGAAGGAAGAACTCGCTCTCCATAATTCTGACCGAGTGTTCTGTAAATCTCGGGTAAGCGGTCTCCCATAGGACGTGTAAGTACCCTAAGCCCAATAGTCACCTGTGAACAACATCAAACAAGCATCAGAAACAAAATCAGATAGAGTTGCAGCTTAAGCATACCCTCACAACTACACAAACACACATACCGTTTGAAGATCATTACTTCCAGTTTGGCTATTCTCAACGTAAGGTCGAGAACGAACATCATAGATAATTGCTCTTTCAAACAATGGTATCTTAAAATGAGTACCCTCTGGATAATAAACAAAAAAGTAATAGAGGTACAGAGTAATTTAACTCTTATAAGAAAACAATACAAACCCTATCTTTGATACCGGTAAACCGGTTAAACACGATGGCACGGTGTCCTCCATCGACATTGTACATGCTACTACCAATGCAATAGAGTCCAAGTCCACCAATAACACCGAGCTTAAGCAAGGCAGAGAGTGCAGGTGATCCAGGAACGTTTGGAACTTTTTTCACATTCATTTTCCTTAAAAGCTATCGCGGTGAATGTGTAAGAGGCTATTGGGCCTATCAGTATATTTTTTTCTTGCATAACACGTAAAAATCTGATTTTTTTTTTCTTTTTCTGTAAAAGGTTGGAAAAATGCTTAATCTTTGTCTTTATTGATTCAAGAAAGGGATAATTAAACTAAAAAAGAAAGAAATTGAACTGAATTGTTTTTGCTATATTTCAGACAAAATTTACAGCTAGATATATTGTTAAATTTATATAACTTAATTTTGATTGACTAAAATGTCACACTATATACGATATATTGGTAATGGCCTAAAGGGATAATTTTGCAGAATGTCAGAGGTTATAGATAATAAACGTTCGCACGAGAGACAAGTGACAAGTCTATATTCTTTATATCCTTCATGGACTTGTATATTGCAATCGTATGAGGCTGTCAATTTTTCAGATCGAAAGAACTAATAATAATACAAATATCTTCAGAACATGGTATATATTTCAGAAAATACATATATATGCACACGAAATAATAATCTCTTATTTCAGTTTTCAAATCATGCATCATAATAAACATATAGAAATTTCTTATTACAACCCGCACAATTAAATCAATATATATAAACAAACTCAAAGGAGGAATTTCAAACACAACACAACAAGTCCAAGACCAAGCCCTAATCCAGTATTCATCTCACCGGAGCCAGACTTCTCTGACTCTGACGGAGCAGCCGCTTTCTTAGAGGACTCTGAATCATCTGAGACATCAGGAGATTTTGATTTTGGTGGAGGCGCCATCGGTGAGATCTTACGTTCTCCAAACATCTCTTCCGGCAACAATACCATGTCCACCACGTAAACCGCAAGAGGACGTTCTTGTCTCAATGAAGTACTGAGACGTGTCTCAACGACACCAGTAGATACATTGACTTGATTCCCTTGACCGGTGAAGTTAAGTCCGTAAACCCCACCAACGTCTCGACCTGAAGCCTGAGTTCTGACCGGGTTACTTACAGAGAGAAGATCTTCCAATGTGTAGAATTTGGGACTGACATGGTAAAGAATGAGTTTGACTTGGTCGTCCGGGCTTAGTTTGTTTAGGGTTCCGGGTTTAAGGTTTTGGAAAGCGTTGTCTGTTGGTGCTAACACGGTCATGCCTTCTGATGAACTGTTGATTTGGATGTTTATCTGGTTTCCTATTTGAGTTGTGTTTAAAAGACGGATAAGAGTAACAAATTGTCCGCCTTTTTCGAGGATTGCCGTGATGTTGATGGGACCAGCCGGGCCAGGAGCCGGAGCAGCGCGTTGAGCGGTTATCTCCGTGGAGAGGAAGACGGCGGTGAGGAGAAGGAGGAGGAGAGGAGTGGTGGCCATTGAGTTTTGAAGATGAGTTTATGTGTTTTGAGTATAGTGGAAAAGTGAGGTTGAGAGGTAAATGATTTATATGGATGAGAAAAATGTTTGAAGTGATGAGGTGTGGCTTAGTTGGAATGAGATGTGATTGGCTAATAAGTCATTTTGACAAAATATTTGCCGACAAAGTTGGATTCTCTATACAGTTTTACATATAATTCGTTTGTGCAGTATGATCCTAACAAGTTATTTTGAAACTTAGGTGCATAATATCGTAATGAGTTATAAGATCAAAATATATACAATTCACATCAAAATTGTATATTATGAATAATACTAAGATTGTTAATCGTTCGTTTACTATGAATGTAAATGTATACACTATTTACTTAGAGTGACAACCGACACTAACACATATACCCTCTTAGTCACAAAACCCCCAACTAATTAATGGTTGGTACTTAGTAGTCTAATAAAGAAAGAAAATGATGACTTGATAATTTATTATACTCATAATTAATATACATAAATGAATCAATAATGAAAAACACTTTTGATATTGGCTAGAAAGTTGGTATTTTCTTAAACTAAAAAAAAGATTAGTAAAGTTTAATTAGGAAAATATTACTAACTTTATGATTAGACATATGTTGAATTCGAACGCAATTCTTAAGAAAAAGCGAGTTGAAGCATAATTGTAAATTAGATAGCCTCTATAGAGATAATCCCCTAAATTCGCCTATTGTAATATGTTGACATTACCGTGAATACAAAAATATAGATGCTATTCATATATACATTGTACACACGAAGATGTAGACATGTATGTGAAATGTAAGTGTTTGTTTCATTGTATGGTGCAAAAAGAAGAAATTCAATGGACAAAAGTACAAGGCTGGCTAAGTGACAGCCTGGGATGAACAAGTTGGCATATGGTGGAATTCTTATATTTTTTTCTGTATAATGTAGTGTTATATTATGACATTAACAGGTCGTTTAAGGAAGAAAATATATTTTGTAAATTTGTGATCACAAAAATTTAATTTATCGGGAATATGCTTTTAGTCAAGTGGTTAAGTCTATTTGATTATGTTTTTTTTACTGGAATTCGATTCCACTAAATTGTGTTATCCTATATAGTAAAAATTGTCTATAAATCGGACCTTGTCGATCCAAAAAAATAGTTTATTTGTTTGAACCCTTTTGATCGATGATTACCAACTGTTTTGAAGATCAGCATTCAACTTAACAATTTGTTTTGGTAGAATGTTTAGTCGGTTTGATTAAATGGTTAAATCGGTTCAAAACACGTTAAGGCAGTCACAATAAAAAGTTATTAACCGATGATTTCGAGCCGTTTCACCAGTTAGCAATCAACCAAACAATTGTTTGACACATTTTATTTTTTTTGGTTATGGCCTTTTGGGTTTGATACAAAAAAGTTTGTTAAAGCGGTTTAAAGATTTTTTCTCACAGTTACAAGAAGCAAATAAAATAGTCTAGAAACTACTAGGTATCAACTTAATTATCATAAATGATTCTTGGTGTAGCGTCATTTACATGTGAAGCATATATCTCGTGTTGCTCTCAATATCCCTTTATAAAAGTACATGATGCTTTTCTCTTGGCCAAACGGCATGTAGTTGAAGAGCACAAGAAAATTGAATTGAACAAACATAGAGCGTCCAATACTGGACCATGGAGATGTACCGCTTGGGCTATTAGACTATCAGGCCACCTTGTATATATATAATCCATTACCTATTATTGTCATGCTACCTTGTAATCTTGTATATAGATCCATTAGAAACTAGACCTAAGCACAATAAAAGATATATATTCTAGTCAATTTTGATCACAATTTGGAGTTTCATAGTTTTAAGTTTTCATTGTTTCTCTCTTTATAATAACAAAATCAGCCTTAACAAAAAAGAATTTGATAAAAATTATGCTATACATATAGCGTTTAAATCCGCATAAAAAACATAATGTATATACAACGTTTTGTAAGATCTATTCACTCTTAACACTGAAGATTTTTTTAACTCAATACAATGTAACTAAAGATAAACTAGAATAACTTACAATTTCATATATATACATGTATCTACATATGAAAGAATTTTCAAAGGGAAAGAACTCTTTTGAAAAATATAAATCTGAAAGGGGAAAAAATCTCAAGAAACTAAATTTTCAACAAAAAAAATTAAAAACTGTGGGAGATCAGATGATGAACAACATGCAACCGTACACTCGTCTCACAGCATGTTCGTCGCGTCCGCCACATCTCTCACGTGTGTCTCAGCTGTTTCCTGTCGCCACGTCTTTTCACTCGATCGTCTTTTTATAGTTTACCATTATCTAATAATGCGTATAAACTTTTTATCATTTGCACGTATCAATAATTGATCATCAAAGACTTTCGTAATCGTAACATAAAACATTTTCTCAATTCGTATGTGACAGTTTTATATATATATATATATATATATTACGATAATAAAATAAAATAAACAATATGACCTATTACAAATACAAAAACAGAGAAATGAAACCGCTGTATATAATAAAATAAAGATTTGTCCTATTACAAATACAATGTGCCTATCTCAAAAGCTGATGTGTAAGAAACATGCACTTGAATAAGCCATGCAAATTGAAATGTGTCAACTCCATTTATTTTTTACAGAGTGAAGCCAAAATTCATTTTCGGATGAAGTCATAAATAGCAATTTAAGTGAAGTGTAAATTGTACATAGTCGACTCTATATACCTGGTTCTTATCTCATTCAATTTATCCTCAACAACTTTAATAGAAAAATATCAAATAAATTCCCTATAAATAGCTTCACATAATGCAAGTGAGAAACCACAAAAAGTAAGAAATATAAGAAATAACAAAATGGCTCGAGTCTCTTCTCTTCTTTCTTTCTGCTTAACACTTTTGATCCTTTTCCATGGCTACGCGGCTCAACAGGGTCAGCAGGGTCAGCAGTTTCCGAACGAGTGCCAGCTCGACCAGCTCAATGCGCTCGAGCCGTCACACGTACTGAAGAGCGAGGCTGGTCGCATCGAGGTGTGGGACCACCACGCTCCTCAGCTCCGTTGCTCAGGTGTCTCCTTTGCACGTTACATCATCGAGTCTAAGGGTCTCTACTTGCCCTCTTTCTTTAACACCGCGAAGCTCTCTTTCGTGGCTAAGGGTACGTACGACTCTTTCTATATCGAAATTCGAATTCATGACTTTATGGTTCATGCTCTTTAGGATTAGTCCATAATCTTTCAACTTTAATTAAACCTATATAATTTATGTGTTACATTCTTAGGACGAGGTCTTATGGGAAAAGTGATCCCTGGATGCGCCGAAACATTCCAAGACTCATCAGAGTTCCAACCACGCTTCGAAGGTCAAGGTCAAAGCCAGAGGTTCCGTGACATGCACCAGAAAGTGGAGCACATTAGGAGCGGTGATACCATTGCCACAACACCCGGTGTAGCACAGTGGTTCTACAACGACGGACAGGAACCACTTGTCATCGTCAGCGTCTTCGATCTAGCCAGTCACCAGAACCAGCTTGACCGCAACCCAAGGGTATATATATATATATATATATATATATATATATATATATAAAAAA
>Ga0041059_1003727_pt1 | contig 10087 bp, 11 predicted proteins | sample AraColnosormetaG_FD_56232 | JGI IMG/M metagenome (GOLD analysis project Ga0041059, IMG submission 56232) | Arabidopsis roots microbial communities from North Carolina, USA - Col MF nosort | ecosystem: Host-associated > Plants > Roots > Unclassified | place: USA: North Carolina | collected... | reverse complement strand
CTCAACCCCACACGGCTCGTGTTCCACACGCCTGGCAATACTACAAGGCCCGTCCGCAGAACCGCACCGGAAATCGGAAGAGACCGAACCGAGCCAGCGATTTTGGGATATCGAGAAACGAATCAAACAGAAAGAAACGAACCAAGCTCCCTCTTCCTTGAGCAGAGGTTACCGAGGCCGATCAGATCAATGCCTCGGACAATGAAGATTCAGAAGAAAACATTAGGTGGGCTGAAGAGTACGCCAGAGAACAGGAAATAAGCGCCATCAAGCTCTGCCTAGCCAAGGCAGAGAACGAGATGAAGCTCGTGAGATCCCAAATGCATAGCGCAGTCTCCTGGGCACCGAACATCGACCGCATTCTGGAAGAATCCCACAACACACCGTTCACACACAGGATCTCTAACGCGATAATCTCGGATCCAGAAAAACTAAGAATCGAGTACTTCAACGGGTCTTCCGACCCGAAAGGACATTTGAAGTCGTTCATCATCTCCGTGGCCCGGGCTAAATTTAGACCAGAAGAAAGAGACGCCGGTCTCTGTCACCTGTTCGTCGAGCACTTGAAAGGGCCAGCTCTGGATTGGTTCTCGAGACTCGAAGGAAATTCTGTGGACAGTTTTCATGAGCTATCGACACTCTTCCTGAAGCAATATTCGGTGCTAATCGATCCTGACACATCAGACGCCGACCTGTGGTCACTATCTCAGCAGCCTAATGAGCCACTTCGAGACTTCCTCGCGAATCAACGACGTGGCGGCTCTCTCTGCTCTGAAGAAAGCACTGTGGTATAAATCCGAATTTCGAAAGGAATTAAATTTGTCCAAACCACTGACAATCCGAGACGCCTTGCACCGAGCCTCGGATTACGTATCCCATGAAGAAGAGATGGAACTACTAGCCAAAAGACACGAACCGTCTAAGCAAACGCCTTGCATCGACCAATCCCAACCCAGTGCTCTGAATCATAGAAAAGGTGCCCAAGGCGGGCCATTCGTTCACCATGAAGGACGAAATTTCTCCGGAGCCCATAATTACCAGGCCGATAAACCCCAAGGCGAAGCCGCCCGAGGCCGCGGTCGAGGACACGGTCGAGAATCCTACACTTGGACAAAGGATCAACCCGCAGGAAACGAGCAAGAATATTGCGAGTTGCATAAGAGTTACGGCCATCATACTTCCAGATGTCGTAGCCTCGGAGCAAGGTTGGCAGCAAAATTCCTAGCCGGAGAAATCAGCGGAGGTTTGACCATCGAAGACTTAGAAGCGAAAAAAGGTAAAACCGAGCAGGTCAACACTGTGGCCAATCCCGAGCAAGCAGCCCCCGCGGCGAACCCCGAAGGACCCAAAAGAGGCCGAGGTAATCGCGAAGCAGACGACGATGAGCCAGAGGCTGCTCGGGGAAGGATTTTCACAATTTTAGGGGATTCGGCTTTCTGTCAAGACACGGCGGCATCAATCAAGGCTTATCAAAGGAAGGCCGACGCGAATCGTAACTGGGCGCGGCCATTTAATGGACCAAATGACGAAGTAATCTTTCATGAAAGCGATACCAACGGTTTAGACCGTCCGCACAACGATCCATTAGTCATTACACTGACCATCGGTGATTTCAACGTCGAACAAGTCCTAGTCGACACGGGAAGCACACTTGACATCGTTTTCCTTACAACTCTGCGAGAAATGAAGATCGACATGACGCAAATCATGCCAACTCCACGACCTGTGCTCGGATTCTCGGGAGAAACCACTATGACTCTCGGGACCATCAAATTGCCAGTCCGAGCCAAAGGGGTAACAAAAATCGTCGATTTCTTTGTTACCGACCAGCCGACCGTGTACAACGCGATTATCAGCACCCCATGGTTAAATCAATTCTGAGCTATCGCCTCGACGTATCATCTCTGCCTGAAATTTCCCACAAGCGACGGCGTGAAAACCATGTGGGGAAATCAGAAAAATGCTCGCTTCTGCTTCATGGCAGCACACAAGCTTAGGAACCCCGTCACTGAATCGACAGCCGACACGAATCATAAGAAGGCCAAGCTTGGCCGAGCGGAAGAGAAATCAATTTCCGAGCAGTTATAGCAGCTAAAGATCGAGGAGGCTCGGGAATCTACAACACTAACTCCCGATCCGGTCATCTTAATCTGCCTTGACGACGCAAAGCCCGAGCGATGCGTAGAAATCGGCGGAGATCTGGGAGAAGAACTAACAGCTGAGCTCACCGCCTTTCTCAAAGAAAACGTCAATGCATTCGCCTGGTCCCCAGAAGATTTGCCCGGAGTAAGTGTTGACGTCGTATCGCACGAGCTCATCATCGACTCAACTTTCAAACCCATCAAGCAGAAGAGGAGAAAATTGGGTCGGGAGCGAGCAGAAGCCGTGAAAGCCGAGGTAGAGAAATTATTGAGGATCAGATCCATCACCGAGGCGAAATATCTCGATTGGATCGCAAACCCGGTCGTAGTAAAAAAGAAAAACGGCAAATGGAGAGTCTGCGTAGATTTCACAGACCTTAACTAAGCTTGCCCGAAAGACAGCTTCCCATTACCACATATCGATCGCCTCGTGGAATCAACTTCTGGAAACAAGCTACTGTCATTCATGGATGCTTTCGCTGGTTACAACCAGATCATGATGAACCCCTAAGACCAAGAAAAAACCGCTTTTTACACAGAACAAGGCATTTTTTTGTTACCGAGTGTCGCAGGTCCTAGCCGATTTTATTGTCGAACTACCCACCAAGGAGGCTCGGGAAAACCCACTCGACACAACTTGGCTTCTGCACGTAGACGGCTCGTCATCAAAGCAAGGCTCACGTGTAGGCATCCGCCTCACCTCGCCAACAGGAGAAAGCCTCGAGTAGTCATTTAGATTAAATTTCGAAGCTACCAACAATGTGGCCGAGTACGAAGCGCTCGTTGCCGGACTTAATCTAGCTCGGGGACTAAAGATAGGAAACATCCGCGCTTTTTGCGATTTCCAGCTCGTCGCGAATCAATTCAACGGAGAATACACAGCTCGGGACGAAAATATGGAAGCCTACCTGATTCATGTTCAAAAGCTAGCGAAGAATTTTAACGAATTCGAGTTGACAAGGATTCCACGAGGAGAAAATACATCGGCCGACGCCCTAGTGGAATTCATTGAGAAGCCAAGTATTGAGCTCGGCGAAGAAAAACACGTCCTCCCAATACAATGGACAAATGGAAAGCTCGTAAACTCAAAGCTCAGGCTGCGCGTTTTGTCTTAGTAGATGAAAAACTTTACAAGTGGCGATTATTCGGGCCCTTGATGACATGCGTGGAAGGAGAAGCGATTTGCAAGATCATGAAGGAAATTCACGGCGGCTCGTGCGAAAATCATTCTGGGGGAAGGGCTTTAGCCATTAAAATAAAACGCCACGGATTCTTCTGGCGACTATAATCAAAGACTGCAAACATTTTTCAAAACGATGCGAAAAATGTCAAAGGCACGCGCCAACAATCCATCAACCGGCCGAGCTCTTGTCATCAATCGCCTCGCCGTATCCCTTCATACGATGGTCAATGGATATAATTGGACCTATGCATCTCTCGAAGCAAAAAAAATTAGTCCTCGTCCTGACCGACTATTTCTCAAAATGGATAGAAGCCGAATCTTACGCCAGCATAAAGGACGCTCAAGTCGAGAACTTCGTGTGGAAACATATCTTATGTCGCCACGGGATACCTTATGAGATTGTCACGGATAACGTATGAGATTGTCAACCCGCTTCCAAGGCTTCTGTGATAAGTGGGGAATTCGACTTAGCAAGTCAACACCACGATATCTCCAAGGAAACGGCCAAGCCGAAGCCGCTAACAAAACAATCCTCGACGGATTGAAGAAACGGCTCGATGCTAAAAAGGGCTCGTGGTCCGACGAACTCGAAGGTGTACTTTGGTCGCATCGGACAACTCCTCACCGAGCCACAGGAGAATCCCCTGGAGAAACCCCTTTCGCTTTAGTCTACGGGACATAATGCATAATTCCAGCCGAGATGATAGTGCCGAGCCTACGACGGAGTCTGTCCCTCGAGAACACCCCTCATAACACTCAAAGGCTCCTCGACGAACTCGATCTGATCGATGAACGAGAGATTCAACCCTGGTTCGTATACAAAATTATCAGAATGAAATGGCTCGTCATTACAACTCAAATGTTCGGCAACGAAGATTCCATGAAGGAGATCGGGTCCTCCAGAAAGTTTTCCAGAACACTGCCGAACCGAACACCGGAAAGCTCGGGACGAATTGGGAAGGACCGTACTTAATTTCTAAAATCGTCCGACCCGAGGTGTATGAGCTCGCTGACTTAAGCGGCAAAGCCGTTCCAAGGTCATGGAACGCAATGCACCTAAGGAAATACTACTACTAAGTCAGAGGTGATTAAACTTGAACTACGAGGTGGCTTGATCCCTGAAAAGGGTAGGTAGGCAGCTCGTCTTCGGACGAGTTCAGCTACCCCCCATTAAAAAAGGAGGGAGTGGGTCCGTATATTCATACTCCTATTTTTATTATCTTGTAGATTTTCGAACCGAAATATGAATAAAAATTCTTCGCAACCTTTTATTCAGAGCGACGGCTCTGAGTATCTATTACGCCTATTCGGCTACAGCGCGCTATACAAATACGAGGTGAAATCTATCATATTATTTCTGATAAGAAATTTTCATCTTCAGAAACCCGGTTATACTTTTAACATTGGTATCCCAGCTCGTTCCTAAACGCTGGTCGGGAAGTGAATACGATCGGGTCGCAACCGAGAGACTTCACTTTAAAAAAAAACCAATCTTATACTGGTAAAATAAAATGGTTCGGAACTAATAAACCAAAACTTTTGGATTTCAAAAAAGAAACTTAAAATTGGATAAAGTCGTCCAGGCACAGGTTCTACATACCATCGGATAAAGCTATCCAGGCATAAGTATTATAACCAAACAATAAGAAAATAGAGAAAAACAAAAACCGCCTCGGGTCCCTAATCAAGATCTTCAGATTGGCGGTTATCCTTGGCAGGAAGGAGCGATCCGGCTTGATCCGTAACTCCCGCCTTGTCGGCTACTGACTCGACCGACCTATGACCACCCGGACTCAGAGGAGCGGACTCAAGAGCTGGAGCCTTGAGATCATCTTTCAGCTCGGCGATGAAGCGATTGAGATTAGCCTCAGCATCGGCGAAATCTTTCAACCACTCATCAACTTGCTCTTTCTCTCTCTCCAGAACTCCGCCACCTTCGAACGCCTCGATTAGCTGCGCATTGGCTCGCGCCTGAGACAAGTACATGAATCGGTCGTTGACCTCATCAAGGAGCGACATTTTGTGCTTGGCAGTTTTTATCTTGGCAGTGAAGGCTTCCGAAACCTCCCGCCTCGTCGTCTGAATGGCCCGAGCCACCTCGCTATCACGAAGCCCTCTCTCCTCAGATAACATCCCCTTGTGACGGACAATCTCAGAATTCGCCTAGAGATTCTGCTCGGCCATCCTTATGGCATTTTCTCTGTTTACGAAGGCCATCCTCTCGACCTCCTCCCTTTCCAACTTCGCTGCGGCAGCTTCGGAGAGTGCCTCATTTTTCTCCCGCTCGGCGGCCTGAATCCGAGACTCCGCCTCGGCTAACTTACCAGCCACCTCCATGTTGCTCCGCATAGCCGAATCATACGAATGTACCATCCGGTTCATCGAGGCGACAGCCTGGAAAAGGAAAAGTTAGATTTATAATGACAACGCTAAAAGCGAATTATAAGTAACAAAGCACATACCCGCAAAAAGTGAGATGCCGTCTCGGCATATTTTCGAGATTCCAGAAGAGTATCTGGAGGAGGAAGTAAGGTACCAACGCATCCCACGAGTAGATTGGCCGAGGCAATGCGATCTTCGAAGATCGGGAGTACTTTCTCCGCCTCGGAGCCGGATGTCTTCTTTTTCGTCTTCTTCTTCTTTGACGATTCATCGTCAACCCGAACGCGCTTACCCGCCGCTGTGTCACTTACAGGTAACGCCACAACCGCTTCGGATGCAGCAACAGACGGCTCAGCTTCCTGAGCTTCAGAGGGTGCCGCATCAACCGGCGCGGCAGCATCGGGAATAACATTCCCATCTCGGGACGCCTCAGGAGCGTCCCGCAGCGAGATCAGTCCCGCATCAACCGGCGCGGCAGCATCTGGAATAACATTCCCATCTCGGGACGCCTCAGGAGCGGCCCGCGGAGAGATCAGTCCCGCATCAACCGGCGCGGCAGCATCGGGAATAACATTCCCATCTCGGGTCGTCTCAGGAGCAGCACGCGGCGAGATAAATCCCGCATCAACAAGGCGTTTCTCCTCCGCCAATCGCCTCTCCTTATCCTCTTTCTTTTTGGCGTAAACCTCCCACAGAGTAAGCTTCGTCGATTGCATGTCTACAAAGAATTGGGTACGGTGATCGAAAGACTCCAAACTAGTAGGACAAGAAACACCGTGAAGAAGACGAAGCGCACGTTCAACTCGCTCCCGAGAAAAATGCTTCAGCCAATCGCACTTCCGAGCCGACAACGCGTGAAAAGCCGAAAGAAAGTCGTCTGGAATCGGCTCGATGAACTTGAGAGTGCGTTCTGCAAAAGGAAAACTGCAATTAGAAAACGAAACTAACATCGCATCGGGTACAAATAAATTTCTAAGTACAACTACCCAAAATTCCCCATCTCGTCAGAACCGTCCCGAGGAGATCTTCATGAACAGCATCTTCGATGGCTACGAAGAAGAAATGATCGGTATACGGCTCGTCCTTGCTCGAGAACCCATCAATAATTTTATTTCCCTTAGCGGAGGAAATGTAATACCGATCCACTTTGGATTTTGGCACCCGCCGGATCTCGAGAAAATTTCTCAGATGAGCAAGCGTTATCTCCTTTTCAGACTCGTAACCTCGAATCAAAATCCCAAGCAAATGCCTCAAGGATCGCATCGTGATCTGGGAAAGGGCAATCTGATATGACGTCACACACTCCAGGACCAGCCTCGGGATCGGCAGCCACAAGAAGCAACCATAAAAGAACCCCTCATACAAGGTATAGAAATTCGCAGGGGGATTGTCGGCCCGCTCGTCAGGGCTCGACACACGCAAGGTTACAGCGCCAAGACTAAATCGAGCCCTAAGGTCCGAGAGAGACCGCTCGGTGCACAATGTTGAGCCGGGAGAATCTGGCATTATCACCTTTTTGTTCCTCTTCCTCTTCTTCTTCTCAGCCTTTTCGAAAGCTTTCTGCTCGTTAAGACGCAGGATATCTTCTGTCTCGTTCGGGCCGAAGCAAAGAAAATCCTCGATCTTAACCGTCGGCATGAAGGGCTCGGGCACATCTTGCCAATTGGATGTCCCGGCTTCGTCAGCCGTCGAGGCAAAAGACCTCCGAACGAGAGGCAGCTCGGGGTCGTCAGGCAAATCCAATTCCCGAGTGATGTCGGCATTGGTTTCTTCCCGAGCCGTGAAGGGAGTCGCCTGCTCGGGGGCATCCGAAGAAGATACAGTATCCTCTTCAGAAGACGTCCAAACTGATCTCCGTTTGTAGATCGGGGGAAGATCATCTAGGTGATTTGAGTCGCTAGAATCGACAAAAGAAGCGCTCGGGATCGACGGAGACTGTGTAGAACTCATTCTCGGTTCGGGAACGATAGACGAGAAGGGAAACAACCAGAAAACAAGAATTTCTCCCGGAAAAATCAAAAATAACAAAAAGAACGACGGAGCTTCACCGAAAAAGAAAAAACGATAGAAATATCAAGATCAGAGAGAATGAAGCAAACCTTGTTTATTTTCTTCGAAAACTTCAAATGAAATCTTGAAGGAGTGGCTCGCCATATATAAAGAGTTTTCAAGGGCGCGTCGGGTCCGCGGCAAACATTCAAAACGCGTTTAAGCGCGTGGGCTTGGCAGAAGGAAAAGATCCGCGTGGTCCTCGGGAATAAGCGAGAAACGTTTCCACTCCTCAAGAATAGTCGGCGACACGCGACAGAAGTTTGACCGTCCGAGAAGATGAAGCGACAGAACTAGAAGACGAACAGTCGGCTCAGGAATCCATTCATGAAGCTCATCGTCTCTCTGCCAAGTCACTGAGCTGGGGGGCAAACCATTGGGGAGCTGCGAGCCAACCATGTTTCAACGCCTCAGGAGACATCGAAGAGTTATCCCGAACCGGGCCACAAAACACCTCAGAGATCGCATCAAGAATCCATACCGAGGCGATATCGAGAACGCTTCAGAGCATTCTCGTGAAATGGTCCCCCGACCCGACCTCGAAACGCCTCGGTTTACCAAAAAATCCTGGTTTACATCAAATGCATCTTTTCTAAGTTTTTGAAAAATCTAAAGACAAAATAAAAATTTACATTTTAATGCCTAGTGGAAAGCCAAAATATGAAAAGGTTATCATACTTCGGGTTCCCGGTTTTTCGAAGTAGTGTAATTTGGTTGCGAATGTTTTTGTCGATGGTTCTCTCTAGGGTAGTTGCAGTGACCGACTCTTCTCTATGCCATCTGTTATTTCTCTCTCGTCACATGGTGTGGACTGTGATTGACAGTGCGTATTGCAGAAGCAGCAACACCTTCCTTTCAACAGTCGGATTTGTGATGAGCAGTGAGAGTTGATCCCAATCCCACTACGAAGTAATCTTTTAACTAGCTTTTCTCATATTTCCCTTGAATAACAGCATTGAAAAAGAGGTGGTTTCTAGTTTCGACCCGTTTAATGCAGAATTTACATGAGATATCGGCTTGTATATTCCACTTCTGCATGTAAATGCCAAATGATCAGAGCACATTTTAGCATACTAGTATTATATTACGATCCTCACAAGCCAACCTGACATAATAAAATGACATAATATATGGTACTATTTTATGTCATGAAATTAGTGATACAAAAATAAAATTGAAGGGGTCAATAGAGGATTTAGAACAAAAGATATAGGGATCATCATAAACATTATTAACCAGTTCACTTAAGTTTTACACTTAAAAATTAAAATACAAATAAATATTTATAATTTACAAAATCTGTTGGGGTCAGTTGACCTCCCACCTTACCACGTAGCTACGTGGTTAAAACAATATGTTCTCGAACGTATACTTGTTCCAAGTTACCAATGCAACTTCGATATTAAAACAATATTGTGATTACTGATTAGTCATGACTCATATATCCTTTTAATCCTAACTAATTAATAAACATAATCCATTGAAAATGCGAACCCATTGCAATATTGCATCTTTTAAGTTGACGTCGGTTTAGTAAACCGTTGCCAATACCAATGCTTCTCCCAAACTTGATACATAGAATCCACAGGTATCCCTTTGGTCTCGGGCAAGAACATGATGACGAATATCGTCATTGTAAAGATCCAACCGCCGTAAAACAAGAAAGCACCGTACTTGAAATCGCAGAGCGTTGCTAAGAACGTTTGAGAGAGAGCAAACGTTGCGGCGAAGTTCACGGCAACGCTTAAGCTCTGACCAGCTGGTCGTATCTTGAGTGGGAATATCTCACTTGGGACAAGCCAGCTTAATGGCCCCCACGACCATCCAAACCCAGCTGCGTATATGCAAAGTAACACCACCACCGTCACGGCGTAACCCTTCTTCATCTCTCCGTCCCCGGTGGCTCCCACTGTCACAGCTAGTAACACAGCCACTGCAATCTGTACACAAGATTGAGTTATCAATATTTGGCAATTGGCATGTTTGGCCCAATCACATAATTTTTTTTTTGTCACTCTTAACAGTTTAGTATAATTTGAAGATGGTAACCAAAGTAAAACGTTACTAAAAATGCTTCATATTTCGGAACACATTTCATTTTAGATTTTCATAGTTACTTTTCTAAGATTATGTTAAATAGACGAAGAAAAAACTAAAAAATGTGATAAGTGTCGTTAGCTCAATTGGTAAAGACCGTATGCAAAGTTTAGAGGTCGCCGATTCGAATGACGCTTGGGACGAAACTAATATTACATGCTGTGGTTTCGGGCTTGGGGGGATTACGGGATTCGACCCAAAACCTCCTGGTATTCAAAAAAAAAAAAAAAAAAAA
>Ga0041059_1003726_pt1 | contig 10089 bp, 13 predicted proteins | sample AraColnosormetaG_FD_56232 | JGI IMG/M metagenome (GOLD analysis project Ga0041059, IMG submission 56232) | Arabidopsis roots microbial communities from North Carolina, USA - Col MF nosort | ecosystem: Host-associated > Plants > Roots > Unclassified | place: USA: North Carolina | collected... | reverse complement strand
CCGGATGTATAATTATCGGTTAACTGGTCGGTTCAATTGGAGGCGTAGTTTTAAGAACAAATCCGAAAGTACATGTAGTTTTATCGAGATTAAAATTGTTTGGGATTGTGACACGTTTAGACACTTTTTGATAATATTATTACTTTTAAGACACTTATGAGGGAGTGGTCACTTTGCCATCTTTTTGAGAGATAATTGGACCAATTTACCCCTGAAGTAGTGATTACGCAATAATTTTAAACTCATTATTGTTGAGATCGTTTGGGTGAGAAATTATCCTCTTTTTATCATCTCTCTTCCATATTCTTTTTTTTCCATCATTTTCAGTTCTCTCTTTCAAAATCAATGTCGTTCTCTATAATTCTTACAAAATCATGGTCGTTCCCATTAACTTTCTCTCCTTTCCATAAGAAGTCACCAATCTTCATTATATCATGTATAATCTCCTCATAAACTTTCGATTTATCGTCTCCTCATAATCTCTTCAAGAAGTTCGGTAAGGGGAAGCATTGCTGGTGAACCCCAGTAGCGAGACTTCTGATCAAACCAGCATGGTGTTACTACTGTAAAGTCACGAAACATAAAACTTAAGTCAAAACAAGAATTGCACAACTCATAAGGACTTAAGTTTTTAGTCCTATGAGTCCATGAAAAGTAGAACCATAAAATATGTACTTTCCTTTGACTAAAAGTGAGAAAAGTGTCTAATGCTTCTGAGTTCTAAAATTCGTTATCAACTCTTTTAAAGTTTTTTCCTCAGATTTCGTTCCTGTTTTTTCTTTCCCCAAGTCTAATAAAATACCACTTATTCACATCAATAATGTTAGGTTATTAATGTATTAGGCGATTTGTGTAGTTTAATCAAAGAAAACGTAGAACAACAGACTTCTTTATCTATTTTGTTCAGTTCTCTTTGGCTTGCTCAATCTATCTTCAACTTTAGCATATGAAGTATTGAATGCACGACTAATATATAGCATGAAAAAATGCAGCATCGGCTCTTCATAACACACATGTTAAACTTGCACGTGAAATTGCTCTATGTAATTATACAAAAACACAAATTATTTTATGAGTCTCTCAAAGTCCTAAAACCACCCAACACAAATAGAAGCAATAATGTGTCCTGTAGTTTCTCCACAAGGCCAGGTCATTGTGTTTGCTTCCTTATAGAGAAGAATTACTGATTATTTCTGTATAAGCATCACTACTGTCTCGTATCATCTTCGCATCATCAACATAAGTTAATTTGACTACCTTTGTGTGCCAGTGGTCACAGCAGTTTAGAATGAAGAATACCAACAACATTTATTTAACTAATTCCATCAAGAAACAAACTAAAGTGCAATAAAAAAGACGTAGGGAAACCTCAATGACAACACAAGTCTCTTGATCTTCTACTCGAAGATTAAAGGACATTGTTCTCAAAACCAAAACGAAAAACAAACAGACCAGAACACCAATTAGATATAAACTCTTAACGGACTAAAGTCGATTCAAGTCATCCTCATCGTCAGAACTCCAGCTAAAACTTTTCCTTCAAGTCCGTCAAGTCCTTCCACTCTTCATCAATTTCTTGCACCCGAGCCTCACAAACCTCTTTCAGTTTCTTCTCCAGCCAATCCAACTTAAACCCCGCTTTTTTCAAACAAGTTAGTGTAGAATACGCGTTAGCCATATCACCAGTGGAGAGTTCCTCAGAGGACTCGCACAGGATCTCAGTCAAACATAGTAGGTCATTCAAGTATGTTGTTCTCATAAGTGGGTTCTTGGAACGAAATTCTGATACGATGTCTGGGTGCTTCTCAAAGAGATTGTTCACAGATTCTACCTGCAAGGGAAACATGGACGAACCTTCTCAGATAGCATTTTTTCGAGACCTGAACCATACCCACAAACCAAATATGCAGCTTGTACAAGAAAGTAAAGTTATATAGTTACAGGTACTTTTCTTACCTGTGAAGGAAGAACTTGAAACCCATTGATATCGATGCTTTCATGAACTAATAAAGTTTCCTCTAACACATCTGATTTGCCAACGACTTCAAGAACACCTACCTCGACAACAATCTTGACATCACCATTCACCAGAAACCCACCATTTTTGTCAAGAAGTTTGGAAAGGGGAAGCATTGTTTGGAAACCAGAGATATGAAAGTTTTTATAAAACCAGCCTTGTATTACTGTAAAGTCACGAAACATAGAACTTTAGTCAAAACCAGTTTGCACAACGCATACATAGAATCTCACTATACAACACAAGTCCCATATGAGTCCATGACAAGCTGAACCATAAAATATGCACTTTCTTTTGTCCACCTTGGAAACATAAACTAGCAAATGTAGAAAGAATCACCTTCCTGTTCGGAAAGTTTCTCCGACATTTGATTAACAACAGTTAAGCGATATTTGATGTGTCTTTTCCAACCATTAGGCAAAGATTGGAAATCCGCAACATTCAGATACAGTGACAAACATTTATTAGTACTTTCACCATTTCCCTTGGGATAGGCCACAAGATGCCTGCAACCATAAACCAAAAACCAATAAGCAAAGGGTGATGTCAGGTAAACCTAAAATGAAATGTAAACTTACAAAACATTAGAGAACAAGTTTTTACCATTTGGAGTCACCAACTACGAAAATATCAGAATCAATTGCTTGAGATTGCACAAAGGAGAAATTCTTAATCGTCCATGTTATCTTCTTTTCATATTGATCTTCCATTGTTCTTGATGAAGACTCCTCACAAGTCACAACCAAACGTCCAGAAAATAATCCTAAGAAAAGAACTAGAAGAAGATGAAAAGAGAATAAATCCGAGAACCGAGTGGCATGTACAAAACTTTATAATATCACACAACAACTTTTATAAGTAGAGTCACTTCACTGTCAAATAGGTTTGAATGTGAATCGTGTTGATTACGAAAACTTGAGAATTGTGAAAACGCTTCGGCTCCTGATAGCTCATTGGTGGGCTAATAGTCCCAAGTAAATCATTTTCAAAAACACTTGACTTTCACCAACAAAACATTCACTAACACCGTTTTAGATGACTTATACTGAGAGATTGTTAAGTGATGCGAGTTCCGACGTTCTAAATGTTTTCTCCCCAAATTTCCTTCCTTTATTTTTTTAAACCAAATCTGATAAAATTATGTTATTAACCTCATAGATCACATAATCAGGCTAATGGCCAATACATTTAATAACGTTGGGCGATTTATTTACTTTAAATTCTACAAATGTTTCACCTTCTTTATTCCTTTTGTCATTTCTCTTTGGTTTGACTTTGGCATCTAAAGTGTTGAAACTAACGACTAACTAGTAACATAAGCAAATGCGATCAGCCTCTTGTTCTTCATGACATGATATTTTGTTATAAAGTGAGAGAAAACTTGTATGTCAAATTTGGGAATAATCACTGTAACATAGACATACGTTTTGCAACAGGAATAAAGTCGCTGCTACACCCAACAGTGACCCAAGATTAAGAGGACAAAGTTCTCAGAACTAAAACGAAAAACAAACAGACCAGACACCAATTAGATCCAAACAGCTAAGTCTTAACAGATCGACTCAGGTCATCCTCATCGTCAGAACTCCAGCATAAACTCTCCTTCAAGTCCTTCAAATTTTGTTCAAGTTGTTGCATCCGAGTCTTACCAACCTCTTTCAGTTTCTTTTCCAACCAATCCAACTTAAAACCGGCTTTTGTCACACAAGTTAGAGTACAGTGCGCATTGGCGAGATCAACATTGGAGAGTTTATGAGGGGACTGGCACAGAAGCTCAGTCAAGCATAGTAGGCTATTCAAGTATGTAGTTCTTAGATGAGTGTTTTCCAGACGGAAGTTTGATGCAATGTCTGGGTGATTTTTGAAGAGATTGTTCACAGATTCTACCTGCAAGTGAAACATGGACTAATAAGTAGTTTAACCATATCAGATAGGAGTTTTTCGAGACCTGAAAACATACACACTAAACCATATATGCAGCTTGTGCAAGGAAGTGGATTATATAGTTACAAGTACTTTTCTTACCTGTGAAGGAAGAACTTGAAACCCATTGACATTGATGCCTCCATTAACTAACAAAGTTTCCTCTAACACATCTGACTTGCCAACAACTTCAAGAACACCAACCTCGGCAACAATCTTGACTTGGCCACTAACCAAAAACCCACCATAAAGTTCTGTAAGTGGAAGCATTACTTGGGAACCGAAGGTAAGAGACCTCGGGTAAAACCCGCCCCGTGCTACTGTAAAGTCACGAAACTTAGAAATTTAGTTAAAACAAGGATTGCACAACACATACATAGGATCTCACTACAACACAAGTCCTATGAGTCCATGACAAGTAGAACCATAAAATATTGACTTTCCTTTGTCCGCCTAAATTAGAAACATAATCTACCAAAGGTAGAAAAAAGTTGAAAAACTCACCTTCCTGTTTGGAGAGTTTCTCCGACATTTGATTAACAACAGTAAGACGATATATGATGTGTCTTTTCCAACCAGAAGGCAAATCATCAGGATCAGGAACACCAAGAAACAGAGACAAACATTTATTAATGCTATCACCATATCCCTTGGGATAGGCCAGAAGATGCCTACAAGCATAAACCAAAAACCAATAAGCAAAGGGTAATATCAAGTAAACCTAAAATGAAACGCAAACATTAGCAAACATAAGAGAACAAGTTTTTACCATTTGGTGTCCCCAACTACAAAAATATCAAAATAAATTGCATGAGATTGCAAAGAGGAGAAATTCTTAATCGTCCATGTTATCCTCTTTTCATATTGGTCTGCCATTGATCTTAATGAAGTCTCCTTGCAACCAAACCAAAACAGAAATACCAGAGGATGAAGAGAGACTAAATCCTAGAACCGAGTGTCACACTACCATACTTGATAGAGAAAATTATCACACAACAACTTTTATAAGTAAACAGAATCGAGAAAACGCAGAGTCACTCACTTTAAAAGCATATAATACGTGTTTGAATGTGACTCGCGTTGATTACGAAAACTTGAGGAATGTGAAAACGCTTCGGCTCTTCATAGCTCATTGTTGGGCTGATAGTCCCAAGAAAAAGAACATTTAACTTTCCCTTGTTCATTTTCAAAACAAAGCATTCATTAACACCGTTTTACATGATATTTACCTCTTAGATGGCCAATAAATTAAATAATGTTAGGTTATATTAGGCGTTTTGTGTAGTTTAATTTAATTTATACACTTGTTTTGGCATCTATAGTGTTTGAACTAACGACTAACTAGTAACATGAGCAAAGGCGATCAGCCTCTGGCTCTTCATGACATGATACTCTGTTATAAGGAGATAGAAAACCCCTTATGTTAACCAACATGAAGTTGCTCTATGTAATCATACAAATGATTCCATTTCCACTTTTGTCCGTCTCTCAAATGTTCTTATTCATCTCGGAGTCAAGCTTTGCCCTAAATCCTCGAACCTTAATTGAAACAATGTCCTTTAGTTTCTCCACAAGGCCAGGTCTTTGGCTTTGCTTCCTTACAGTTTCAATCAGAAGCCGATATTCCGATAGCGTAGCCTCTGGTAAAGGTTCCAAGAACTCACACTTAGACAAGATCTCCGGAGGAGGAACACCTGTGACCAGGTTTGTGTCCAGTTTTGTTCTGTCTTTCTTTGTTTTTTCGGGTTCTGTAACCAGAGGACCATCAAGAGCTGAAGGAGATGCACCAGGAATTACTTCCCGTGTGAATGGTAACGATCTTGCAGGTTGCAAGCAGAATTCTATCCACTGGTTGATTAATGGAGATGGGCCTCGGACTCGTCCTCCTCTTTGTTCTGCTTCTTTACCAGAGTCAGAAACAGCCGGGATCGCCTTGAAAAACAATTATGCTTCACGGTTTAGTGTCCAGATATGTTATATCGTCTTTAGAACAAGAAGCATTCAAGATATCAGATGAAGGGTTAAGTGATTTTACGACGGTAACTTACCCATAGATCAGCCCATAAGGTGGCACCGGATTTGGGAACAATCACTGTAACATTAGACATACGTTTTGCGACAGGGATAACATCGCTGCTCCAACCAACAGTGACCCAGACATCTCCGACATTGAAAGCTTTTAAATAGTTGTTACTATCAAATAGTCTAATCTATAAGCAAAAGGGGAAACAAGATCAGCCACCATTGTCATTTTTTCTCAATAACTATAGAGGTTGAGTGAAACACGTCAGCCTAAACTCATCTGTTCTCTTTAGGGTATGGAGAGATAGTAAAGAGGTAATAACCTGTTTCATGAGTGATGCCAGATTTTTCTCCACTGCTAATCTTCCGCCAGGAACTTGTGAATCCAGGTCTGTCGTATTGTATGATGCTCTCATGTATTTGAGAACAGCACCAACAACCTCTCTAGGAGAATTCACCATTGCGATCCTTCCTGCAAGCTCGGGTCGCCACAGATCAGCCCAGTCCTAAATTCAGCAAAATGTTCAGTGATATTCACTTCTTTTAAATAGGAAAACACTAAGACAGCATTTAGCAACAACAAAGTATACCAACCTCTATCGGTGCCAATTTATAATTCTGAAATTTGCTCTTTTTGTATGCTATAACCATGGTGCCCCAGCGGTATGGCACAGCCCACGTTTCACCGTCAGGAGCTTTTTCTCCCGCATAGTTCCTGCGGAGATAAATCTGAGACTTTCTAAGTCATGAAATGAACCCTATGAACATTCCCAAGCTAGCAGAGTACGAAAACAAAACACATGAAAGATTATGCCTATTAAAATCTCTCAAGCTAGTGTTCTTTCAAAAAGACTCATATTCATATTGTTAAACCACTGATTTAAATTCTCACCTTCCATTTATCACTCAAGCCTTTATACCAGTCTTGATCTTCTATCCCTTTCATTGGCTCAATTAGCTTTTCCTTAATAGCAAAACTAAGCCAAGAATCACCAATGCTGATCATATCAGCTGCTGCAGTTGAAGCAGCCCCCTTTTTTCCATTCTTACTTGGTTTCGATAGATCGAAAAAGATCTCTTCAAGATTTCCTCGAAACTGAGTCTTTAACCTCACTCTCTTCCCTTGTGAGCTCATAAACTCCTAAATTCCATTCACAGAATCCAACAACATACATTTTCAACTATAAGCTTAAGATTCAAAATAGAAATGGAAACACAGACAAGTGAAACTAAAACCTTGATCCATGATGGTGGCACTGAGCCACGCAAGGCAACGAGTTTTAGCGGGACAGTAAGAGAATACACTTTAGACTTGTACGCTTCGAAATCAGCTTCCAGTTTTTCTTCATCTTCAACTTCATTTAGATTCTCTTCACCTGCAAAAACATTCCATTGGAACACAAAATTCAAATCCATCGAAATCCCAAGAGTGACGAAAATGTTCAATTTCACGCACCAGCTACAGTTTCTGTGTTGATTTCATTCTCTGTAACGACAATCGGCGGTGGTAGTATTCGAGCGGAGGCCGGAGAACAGACGCGGAGGCTACTTAAACCGATGAACAACACGGTCGAGGCAGAGAGACCAACGATCCTCTCATGAAACCGTTCGTCTCGAGAAACTCGTGCAATGGTGATTCCCCTTCCTCCGTCGCGTCGGTTTCCTCCGCAGTAGAAGCTCGCCGGCGGTTTCACGGAAATAATCGCCGCCGTAGCCATCGATATAACGCGATGGTGAAACAACGGACAACAATGGCTTCTAATCTCAAACCGGTTCAATCAAACCGCTGGGCTTATACCGTAATGGGCCTTAAAAATGGGCCCAATGATTTCGACCATTGTAGAGATTAGGCTTAGCTAAGGTCTAGCTGGCAATAATAATTGGGTTTTATGAAGAAAGCGTCGGTTGACACGTGTGGGAGGTCAAGATCGGCACGTGCGAGACCCACTTCGTTTCTTCTCATTGGTCGTATGCTTTGGAGAAGAAAGCATCTTCTTCTTCTTCACACACTCTCTCTCTCTCACTCTAGTTTTCTCTCTCTTCACTCTTACCATAAATCACACAAACAAAATAAAAAGTCGATTCCTTTTTTGTTTTTTTTATCTTCTCCTTAAGTTATATTTTTTTTTTTTTGCTTTACAGCTCAAATTAGTCATCTTCTTCTTCCTCTGTCTCAATTCTTCCTCCTCTCGGATCCATTTTTAGAGGTTCTTATAATTCTTACTAATTCTGTTTGCTTTTAAAGCTATAACCTTTGATATTGTTGGAAAGAGTGGGGTTTTGGGTCTTTTGCTGAATCGTTTTTTGGATTTGTTATATTGTTCGAATCTTCAGTTGTTATTGTGTTATAGGATTGGATGGTATCTGGGAATTTCGTAATCTATGTTAAGCTAGAGCTGTTTTTGAGCTCTTTTGTTGATGATGATTTTGAGATTGTTGGCCGAATTTAGCTCTCGTTTTCTGATTTTAGCAATTGGAAAGTGTGTATTGGTTCTTGTGAGGCAATTTCACTGTTTTGAGTACTCAAAATGTAGATGAGAGCATGCATAAGTTGTGTGGAGACTGAGCTTAATGTGTAGTGTAATTGACAATTAGTTTTGTGGGCTTTCCTTTGTTTTTCAGGAGTCTAGTTTCTTACTTGAACATAGACATGGAATCAACTAATAACTGACAACCAAGAGGCTGTTCTTTTCAAATGATTGGTAGTAGTTATATTATGCTTGGACAGTGCCATGATGGGCATCTGTGAGATGAAAAGCTGCTGCTCATGGCTTCTTTTGATCTCGTTGCTTTGCTCACTATCTAATGAAAGTCAAGCGATTAGTCCTGACGGTACGTCGATATGAATCAACTATTACTATTCATAGCGTCCTGGACCTTTTATTGAGCTTTAATCCTTTATTGCTTGTTTCCATTCTTCAGGCGAGGCGCTTCTGAGCTTCAGAAATGCAGTTACTAGATCAGATAGTTTCATCCATCAGTGGAGACCGGAAGATCCAGATCCATGTAACTGGAACGGAGTGACATGTGATGCAAAAACGAAAAGAGTTATAACCTTGTAAGTTTTCAAACTTGTCAAGGTTTACTGGTTTTCTCTTCAGTATTTGTGCTCCCTAATACTCTTGTTTCGCAGGAATCTTACTTATCACAAAATAATGGGACCTTTACCTCCTGATATTGGAAAGTTGGACCATTTAAGGCTTTTGTATGTGCTCTCTAGCCTTATTCATTTTTATTGCTTAAGAGAGTACTTCGATTCTGATCATCTGTGTGTCATTGCAGAATGCTTCACAACAATGCTTTATATGGAGCAATACCTACAGCATTGGGAAATTGCACAGCATTGGAGGAAATGTAAGCGCTTTTCCAGGATTTTATACTGATTCCACATGGTTTCTGAGAGACCAATTCCAGTTGCTTATGGTCATCAAAATTGTCCAACTGGTTTTGCAGTCACTTGCAGAGTAACTACTTCACTGGACCAATCCCAGCTGAAATGGGAGACCTGCCTGGCCTTCAAAAGCTGTATGTTTTTTTCTCTTCCCTATACGTACTTGCAAGTGCATCCTTCTTTTAGTGTATGCAATATCTATTTGTTTTTTGTTTTCATTTACTTCTATCACCATCTAGGATCATGGTAACATATGGTTGACTGCATAATGTCTTCTCATGCACATTATATTCAGAACTAGTTATACCTAAACTCTTGGTGAGCAATTTGAAAAGCATGATAATGTATTGTTTACTTCAGATTCACATATTGATTGTTCTCTTTTCTCTACTAAAACTGACTTTTGACTTTTTTATTTTATTTTCAAGGGACATGTCAAGCAACACTCTCAGTGGACCTATCCCTGCTTCGCTTGGGCAGTTAAAAAAGCTTAGTAACTTGTGAGCACCTTAATCTCTAACTTCCGCTGTAATTTATCATATTGCAGTCCTGTGAATCTTTCTGTTTCGTTTGTCTTATGAAGCAATGTCTCGAACAACTTCCTGGTGGGGCAAATACCTTCAGACGGAGTGCTCTCTGGATTTTCTAAGAACTCGTAAGACAATAAACACCCTTTTCTTCTTGTAGGGATAGAAAAATAAAGCCTCTAAAGTTACATTTTTTTTTTTTTTTTTTT
>Ga0041059_1003725_pt1 | contig 10089 bp, 9 predicted proteins | sample AraColnosormetaG_FD_56232 | JGI IMG/M metagenome (GOLD analysis project Ga0041059, IMG submission 56232) | Arabidopsis roots microbial communities from North Carolina, USA - Col MF nosort | ecosystem: Host-associated > Plants > Roots > Unclassified | place: USA: North Carolina | collected 2013-09-02 | reverse complement strand
TAACACTTTTTGATAGATGATATCATCTTATGGTTAAATAAAAGTAAATCTTTATAGTTTTCGACGAATGGTTATACCAATCTAAGAACATTTTCGTTTGTAAATTTGTTCAACTGCCTCTACGTTTGATACGAGAAGATAAACAACTTTCGTATCAAGATTAGAAAAATCCTTAATTCCTATGATTATTTGAATATTAAGTTACCACTGTAATGGAAAATGCATAAAATGTAATCTAAATTGTCTCTTTAACACAGGGAAGAAGCTACCTTCGTACTTGAAATCGAATTCGAGCGGTTTTGCATCGCTTTCAAATCGAGATAGAGCTAAAAAGGTAACACTTCCCTAAGAATATCATATATACAAAGCACTCTAAACAATTATTTCATATAGTATCATCAAATCAAAATGCTAGTACCAATATGAAGATCTGTCTTTATCATGAAAGAGTCACAAATAGGCTCTCTCATCATACTATTTTCAACATCGTCGAATGAAATCAGTGGACGACGGTTGAGGTTGTAGCTCGTTTGTGTTCGGGTCAAAGCCACGCCCACGACGCTTGTTGATCAACTCCATGAGCGATCGGTGTAGCACCTGTGTTCTCGTGTCCACCAGCGATCTCATTTTCTGTTGTAGCCTTACTCGTCTCCGTTGTTGCTGATTTTGATCATCATCAATGGCAGGTGAGTAGTGGTATGTTGAAGAATTCAGCAACCTGTTAGAGCTTCTATTGCCATCATCCATATCTGGGATCACATCGTTACTAGAATCGTCATTGTTCTCTCTAACTGCTACAGGAGAGTCGTGAGAGGAAGAAGCAGAGGAGAAAAGGCGCGTTCTTCCCTCTGTGTCGCCATTGTCCTCATCATCTTCATGACCAAAGCTTTCGTGCCGGATAGAAGAGTCATTGGCCCTCCAGTTGGGGACGAGCAAAGATATCTCATTTTCTATCATTGCAGCGATCTCCAAAGGATCCCAATCAGTGATCTCAAGCTCCTTCACCATCTCCAAAGCTACTTCTAGAGGTGTGTCACTTAAAATGTTGAACGGGAACTGAATGTTCCTCATGTGACCTGTGCCACAGCCAAACAGATTCATAAAAACATTTTCCATTGGTGATTCTTCTAACAAAGTTTTACAAAAATCAGAAGCTAAGGTTACAATCGTCCATTTCTATCTTATGATGAATAGCTAATACTAAAGGTGCTACAAATCCTGTAGCCCGGTTCAGCTGAGCAAGTTTCTAGCAACGCAACAAATTTCATGTTCCAATCAAACCAGGCAAGACATTTGTAGTAAGTAGAACTTTAACTTACCATCGCCATCTAGAATCTGTACTTGAAGGAAGATGGTGTGGTCTTCTGAGTTCATCTTTCCTGTTATTGACATATCTGTTGTTCTAGTTGGATCAGTCGTTGACGGCAGATGCTCTACCACCGTTCCATTTGCAGCCAAATTCTGGATTGCCAATTGTTGCGGCAATCTAAAAAGAGGCGCCAAATCTCTCTCATCAGTTGCGGCAAGGAATGGGTCCGCTAAGAGCTCCTTTGCAGGCAATCTTCTTGACACAGTTTCCAAGCATTTACCAACAAAACGTTGGGCCTCCGTGTGTTGGATTAGATGGAATGAGTCAGGCAACTTCCCCTGAATCAAATCCGCATCAAAGAAGTTAATATATCAAAATATTTTCTGAGAAGAAAATGATGATTGATATGAGCCTCAGGCCATTAGCTTACCGATGTAACTTTCTTGTATATTTGGGCAGGGTTGGTGCATTCACTATAAGGATACTCACCGGTAAGCATCTCTAGGACACACATACCAAACGAATAAATGTCTACAAGCTCGTTGTAATCTTCTTCATATAGCTCTGGTGCCATAAATTCAGGCGTTCCTAATGGTATATGCAAGCAAAAGGCAAAGATTAATTATGGAACTCACAAAACTCTATTCAAAAACATAGAGAAAGACATAGAATACCTATGACGCTGTGCGCATTCTGTGATCCACGAAGAATTGCAGCTAAGCCCAGGTCACCAATCTTAACTTGCCCAAGGTGTCCATTAACGAAGATATTATCGCATTTGAGGTCTCTGTGAATGACAGGAGGATCATGTCCATGGAGATAAGCAAGACCATTCAAGATCTGACGTGCCCAGCTCTTGATTGCCCGGATATCAACCTTTTGATACTTCCTTCTATACCTGCAGATGTAAGACACACACAACAAGCTTCTCTCTTTAAGGAATTCTGCACAAGCATAAGATTATATTGTTGTTTAACACACACTGTAGGGGATTCTCATTACTCTCTAAGGGTGCCTGATGTAAACAGCTCAGTAATGAAGTTGAATGTTCTGCGGTTGACATCGATCCAAGACGTGCAGTAACGAATAATGGATTCGTGATTGAGATTCTTGAGGAGATGAACCTCAGAGTAGAGGCGTTGTAAAGGCTCAGGTGATCGGAAAACCTCATTGAGCTTAACTTGATTCCAAGCAACTTCCATTCCTAAAACCTGGTCAAATGCTTTATAAACCGTCTTCATCGCCCCTTTGCCAAGTACTTCTCTGAACTGAAATCAACCCAAAGTTCGAGAGCAAACCCAGTAATCAAAAACAAATCAACTCTAGAAAATGCAAAGAGAGGAGAAGCTACGATCAAAGCAAATGTCCAGCAACTAGAAGCAAGTATATTACCAAGCCAAAGAACAACACCAATGGAAGAGATAGTGCCAAAGTTATGCAAAAGATAATCGAAAGAGAGAGAGCCAAAAAGTAATCAAATTTGGGGATTGATCAAAATAGCAATCAGCTAAGAGAAAGAGAGTAAGCTTACACGTCCGTAGCGACCAGAAGGATCTGTCTCAACGTAAGCGATCGAATCATCGGAAGCAGAAGAAATCTCCATATACATGACTCCGTACCGGATCTATCAGAATCTCAAAAGTTATACAAAAAAAAAATCGAAAATTTGGGGGAAAAAACAAGATGGCGATGCAGAGAGAAGAGGTGTGCTAGAAAATCTGGAGTTTTCGTTCGTGATTCTCGTATAAGAAAACGCGGAAGAGCAACCAAAAGAAGAGTAAGGAGTAATCGAAAGAGAGGAAAAGAGAAGCCATTTGAAAAACAAGACCTTGTTGGCGTAATTTGTATTCGTCTTGCTCTTTCGCAATCATCTGTCTTCTTCCCTTACGGACCTTCATTCAACAACAACAACAACAAAAAAGCAGACCCAGAACCCAAAAAAAAAGAAAAAAAAGGAGAAGTTTGGTGGGAAAAGTTAAAGATAGAAGAAGAATATGTGGTTGCAGCCCATCAAAGTGGGGAAAAAGTTATTGAATACAACAAAAGGAAGAGAATTTGAAAGAGAAGAAGATAGAGAGCAATTTACACAATTCTGTATTTGAAAAACCTATTGCCACGCTTTGGATTCACCATCGATGATGATTCTGATTCCCAAAAAAGCTCTACTTTTTCCTTCTTCTTTGTTCTTGTGCTCTTTATTGATGATGGTTTGTCAAACGAGATTTGATTAACGTTAAGTATGTCGATATGTAAGAGTAATGTATGTAACCGATGATTGCGTGACTTTGACACCATTACCCTTTTATTTGACTATTTCCCCTCCCCACAATTTTTGTTTTTCTTATTACAATATTCGAATTCAATGTTTTTGAAAGTGATTTGCAGAATCCAGCACTGATTGAGAGAATAATAAACTTGTCACATTGGGTTCAACTAAATCTATACATAGACCAAAACAAAACATAAGGAATTCAGTGATGATTTTCACAATGAATGATTTATCATTTTGATTGTTACCAATCACAAAAGCGGAAAAAATAGCGATATTATACTTCTGCTCACCCTAAAAAAATCTTACGATTTGATGTCAACAATTGGACCTTACCATTTTGATAGTTACCAATCACAAAAACTGAACGCATTAGCCATATTAAAAGCTGTTATTTATTTTTTTTTAAAACTCTTTACTATTTCATGCACTTTTCAACTAATGACATATTTTACTAAAAGAAGACATGATATGGAATCAACTTATAATGACCAAAACCTTGTTACTTTTTTTTTTATCATCCATTAGGAAGAAGAATCAAGAAACAAGAAGGAGAATTACCAAGATAGAATAGAGACTGAGAGAAAAAAAAAAACATCCTATAATACACTCAGCAAACCTGTCTAAGTAGAAAATACAAAGCTCTGCAAAGGTTTTGTCCAGAGAGTTTGATAAAGATACATATAAATTATTCTATAGCACCAGAGATAACATACAAGAAAGAACCACAGCCCAAAACATATCAGCTCCATTCTTCTTCTTTTTTTTTTTTTTGCGCTTGCAGGAGGTAAAAACAAATAACTTAGGAGACAAACCAAGTTAGAAAACTATACCTGTTCCTATAACGGTCTAGAGAGCATGCATTTGTAATTCAGGCCAGAGCTACAAAGGAGGGAACTCATCATCATCCGTCAAATGGTATGACTGTGTAGGTGTTACCCTACATGTACATCACTACAGTGAATTAGATAGTGGCTTTGGTGATCCATGGTAATAATTCAGTGAAGACAATATGTTTTTAAGGGTAAGAGATATATGCTGTACCGTTCTTCCTGTGTTGAGGAGGGTCTAGGTTTTGGACGATGTGGCCGATTATGATGACCTTCAATGCTATCTCTTGGCTTGCTGTCCTCAGGAGGGGAGAGTACTTCCACTGGTAGAGGCTCTGTAGGCCTAAAGTCTGGAGCCTTTTCATATGGATGATTTGTAGAGCCATTGGTATCAGGAAAGCTATCAAGTGAATCAGTGTGACTCATATCGCATGAACCATTTGTTTGGTTGGGATAATGAAGCTGTCTCTCACGGGTGTTTCTGTCAGGAAAATTCATTTCTGAGTGCGCTTGTGACATGCTTCGGCCATTGTTACGCGGCGACCTAGCTTGGTGTGAGTTCCTTCCTCTTGGGGAGAACGGTCTATCCCTGTAATGGTTCTGCATAAAGGAGACGTTAGAAGCTTGGCCATTTACGGAGTGTCTGTAAGAGATGTTAGAGAGGCAAATAAGTAATTACCGCATTGGGGAAGTATGTTCCAGTTCCTCGTGGCTTAGGTAATTCCTCGATACCAAAACCAGGACCTGGAATCATCTGAGGGTTCACATGAAAGAAAACCTGTCTCGGAACAACTCCATTTGCATTTACTGGAGTGGGCGCATTTCGTCTGAATGGCAGAGCATGCCGCATTACTTCCCATGAATTGTTGTTCGGCAGCTGAGGCAGCCCAGGAGGTGATAGTGGAGACATAGGACCATTTTGGACATAATCAAACCACCAGCGACCAAATCGCAAACTGTTAAGCTGACTCTCGTAATCGCCTGAGAGGTCAGACAGCATATTCGGAGTGCCAGAAACACAATGACCTGAGTAGTGGAGATGCATGTCCTCCTGTGGCCAAGGTACTGCACTTGCGAATGGCAGGTCTTCATAACCAACATGCTCATTCTCATTCTCATTAATATGTATATCTTTAACTCTTCTGGAACCAGTATGCCAGGAATTCTCTTGCTGTTTCCCCACCCCGTTTCCATTTAAAACTTCTCCATTTCTCATCTGATTAAAAGAATGATGCTTACCATTCAAAGGAGAGTCACTTTCCTTATCACTAAGGCACGGAGATTTCATTGCATCATCGGAAATCTCTAACTTTTGGATCCTCAAAGTAGCCAAGTCTTTTGCGTCTCCCGAAAATCGTTCCTCTGAAACCGAAGGCACTGTTTCACCAGGTGATCCACTTAAATCAGGCCCAGTTGTACTCGGTATACTTACTCCTGCATCCAACGAGTCTTCTTGGTCATGTCTACCATTTCCAGTAGCACCAGACGAACTGGAGGATTCTGATTCATTAACCACTTGGCCTTCTTGGAAATGGTTGGAAGCTGGCAATATGGCATTGTACCTGTTGTACCTTAAAAATGGAATAGCATCATGGACATCGGGCCTCTGGCCACTCCCATGCCTGAGTAGCATGTTAGAGAAGAACTTACGAAGCTCAGAACTTATGGCTTCATCTGACTGCAAAAAAAGTTGCCCAAGCTTCCGAGCACCATATGTGAATGCACTTCGTATACGATAAAAGTTACCTGTGTAAGAAGAAAGTAAAATCCATAGTCTTTAAAAATTTACCAATAAAGAGAGTCATCTAGACCATAAAATTCACGGGATTACCAGAGCAAACTAAAATTTAGAGGTTTTTTTATCTCATGTTGATACATTTCTTCATTTCCAGGGTGAAAATACATACCAGAATATCACAATCTTTATTTTAGCCTGCGCTTAAAACCTACATACCCTAGCCCAAGAATTTCAGGTAAACCCACCATAAATATTCTATAACGCTAATACTCTGGACAGGGACAGGTCAAAAGCTACTGTCTTAGGCCTCTTAAAGACTCAAACATCTAAATCCATAAAGAGAGAGATAGCAGTAGGACAATAAAAACTGTGATGGTTGAAGAAGGCAGTCAACCTTTGCTTACGCTGCGTCCAAGATTGTTAGTTTCTTTAAGCGGATCGACTATATTAAGATGCTTTGATTGAAACCCGCGTGGGTTTGTCTCAAATCCTCGTGATGGTACAGAGTACATCTCCAGACATTCCTTGAGGAACTCACTGGTCAGCAGAAGATCTTCCCCTCCATTTTCCGGAGTCTCAACTACAGAAATTAAAGAAAGAAATTGCAGATACTGAAATCGCAAAAAGAACTAAATTTTCTGTATACTAGAGGAAATCCTTACCAACAATATCTGGTAGAGAGGAAAGGCAGACAGGACCATTCAGGCTAATGCAATAGCTATCCCAGTCAAACTTGCTGAAGTAGTCCAAAAATTTGTATAGAACCTATGGGATAAAAAAAGTTAAGTGAATCAAGATGAGACTAAAACATGAAGCATCCCTCATAATTGCTGAAGACCCTTACTGCTAGTGGTCCATTCAATGATGAGTGGAACAGATGGAAGATATATAAGACCAATGTCTCCAAAGCATATGTTGATATTAATCCATGGAAAGCCCCGAGAATACGGCTCTCATAGTAGCACCAAGCTTTAATTAGTATGATACTTCGCTTAAAGAGATGGTCCTTTCCAATGAGGTGATCAATCTGCGTAATCATATAGTCAACGTCAATTTTCCAGAAGTAAATCTTTATCTTATACAAACGCGTACTTCGAAAATTGCTAATATGAATATTCTTCTAGATAAATGCGCCTCAAACATATTATTGCGTGTATGTGATATTGCAAACGATTTGCAATATTCAAGAAAATCTATTGAGTTACCAGAAACCCATCAGGCAGTTAGGTGGAACCAATGTCATTATGGCAGGTTAGTGACATTCAACTTCTGCTTTCATATACTATTAAACAGATAAACTAAGCCTAAACTGTATTTACCTTTTAAAAAAATTAGTCAAATTTGTTTGACACAGCATGGTCAATTGGTCATACTGAAGAGGACAGATTACCTTCTCGAGAAAGCAGAGGGTGCAAATCCCACCAATCTGATTGAAAGAGATATCAACCACGATGTTTTGCACCAGACATTTAACAAGCTTGACCTGCAAAAGAAAAGAAATTTAGGTACTTGAGGAGATAACAATCAAAATGATAAGCATGCATAAACACCATATACAAACTTGGAATACTCATTGGTCACTGCAGACTCTAGTTTCTGGAATTTGAATAACACAGAGATTATGTAAACAAACCTCAGCCCGTATTAACTGCACATCCTTAACCACAAATTGGGAGGACAAGTTATGCTCTTCCCTCTCAAGTACAGCAAAAACTTTGGCAGCCAGTTCTTCCTCATGATACAGCCCACCAAAAGCAGTGAGATCAATGTCTCCATCAGGAAGATACGTTTTCAATGGAACCGATCCAAAAGAATGTACCTGAAAGACACATACCAGTAGAAAAAATCACAACTTTGCAAACCACACTCATAGTCAATCAAAGTTATAAGCCGCAACATTGCAGAATCTCTGGTCAGTAATAGAAAAAAGGTCTGCTTTTTGCACACCACTTTCGAAATATAAAACAACAAGTAGATGACTTGAGATAATCTAACAAGAAAAGCCATCAACTTAAGAATAAAAAGACACAAGACAACATTAAAAAGCCATCAACTTGCATCAAGAGAACTCAATAAAATGCAGAACAACATCGCCGACTCAAGTAAAGTTCCAACATTTAAAGTTTTTATCCAAATGTTAATGCAAACAGAGAATGTTTTATTCAAATTTACCTCGCATCCAAGTGTCATTCTGATAAGTTTTTGAACATATAGAATCACATCTCTTCGTCGATCCTCGGAGACAAGAGTTGGATGAACCTGCTCTATAATTTCACGGGTTGCTTCCTCAACTCTCATCCACAACTCCGGCTGATTCAACGGAGACCGAGGCGGCGGAAGAAGCGGTGGTGATAATGAGGAAGAACTCTCTTCTTCCAAATCATCGAGATCCGCAGCCATGAAAAACAACAAAAACCTAAAAACTAACCAAAAAAATCGATTGATACAAGAACACACCGATTGATCAAACCAAGGAATCAGTTCGTTGTAAACTACGCCCAGGAAATTGAAAATCCGATTGAGTTCGAACAAAACAAGCGAGTACAAAGAATCGAGAGATGTCTCAGGGGAAGAAGAAGAAGAAAGATGAGTTTTTTCTTCTAGGTTTTGAAAGATCCCAAGTGATTACTGTTGAGGACCGATTTTGTGTTATTTGATTGTTCTTTCTTCTCTCTCTTTTTTGTTTTCACTGCATCGGAAAAAAAAAAAAAACAAATTTGTCTTAACTTTGTGTATGCAACTTGAAACCCTTTTAGATGTCGCTCTTTTTGTGTACCTTTTTATTTACCTTAACGATGCAGTATTTAGAAACAACGACCAGCATTAAATTCTTAAGACATCATTTGAAGTTTGATTAGAGTGACTTGGGAAGTTATTTGTTCAGAATTTTGATTTCACTATAGTTGGTTAAATTGTAAAGTTCAGATATTCTTCCATTAAGTTTTTATAGAGTTGTGATTCTTATGAATGTTTTAAGAGAAATGTCAAAGATTTTAATACATGTTTTCATGGTTTAGCTTTATCTTTTTTATCATTCAAAAAGTTAGAAACTTTTAACTTTTTTTTTCTATGACATACTAAATTCTCATGTACCTTAACAAATATAAATTTTTTTTTATGATTTAACTAACGCAGTCGCGCTTTTTTCTATTGAATAAGCTCGATTATCATAACTGATTATGCTTTTAAAAACGAAAAAGGTAACATTTGAGAATCATTGTCTTCAAAATCCTTTATTCGAGTTAAGTTATAAGGGGATCCAACTGTGTTTCACGTGTTCCAGAAATTTGATCACCTGTTATTCTCGAATATGATTTTGTTTTGACGTGGTATCCACATATAATGATATGGTTAGTAAAACAAAATAAATAACTCCAATAATTAGATAAATTAATAATTAATTTTGTTCTATAAAAGAATTTTAAATTGAAAACTCCAATTACAAAAATCTAGTAAACGTTTTGTTTTGGAAAAAAAAATATATAAAAATCTCTAATTTTAGTCCCGTTTTGAAAACAAAAATCAAAATCTTGTTATACACAGAACAAAACAATATAGAAAATCTGCAAAACAAAATCAAAATTTAAGAATTTTACATGGAATATTAAAAACTTATGTATAATATTTAAAGCAACAGATTTTACTGATGTGAATATAACAGTCCAAAAATGAACATCGTTATATCTTAAATATATATAACAAAACATATTTGTTTTAACATTTAGTCGTTATAACAACGACATTTCACCCCGAAACTATATTTTCATAATTTTTTGTGAATACTTTTCTATTTCGAAATATATAACACGGTCTTTTAAATCAAAATTAGGAAGCAATGTACTAATGTATTCTAATACTTTGTGTAAAATTTTCTTATCTAAAATCTCATAACACAATCCGTTTAGCTACAGATCAGATGGTCGTGTTTTTTTTTTTTTTTTTT
>Ga0041059_1003724_pt1 | contig 10091 bp, 7 predicted proteins | sample AraColnosormetaG_FD_56232 | JGI IMG/M metagenome (GOLD analysis project Ga0041059, IMG submission 56232) | Arabidopsis roots microbial communities from North Carolina, USA - Col MF nosort | ecosystem: Host-associated > Plants > Roots > Unclassified | place: USA: North Carolina | collected 2013-09-02 | reverse complement strand
AACAAAGATATTGAACAAGTAAAAAATCCTTTATAAATTAAAAAAAAAAACAAACAGATCGTATGCTCTCACAACTCAATCAAAAATCATCTCAAATAGGAAATTAAATTTGAAAAAAAGAAAAGAAATTAAGAAGCATCATCATCATCATCATCATCATCATAATTCATAAAATATAGTAATGATAAATTAAGAAGAACACTATGGTTTTCTTTTGCCCACGTAAACCTGTAATACTCCATCAGATCCTCCAGCCACTAGGGTACACTGGTCCACACCTGATTGCCTCCAACAGACGCTACTCACGAACCGCTTATCCGAACCAGAATTCATACCAACTGGTTCAAACCCATCTACCCAAACCGGCTTCCCCCATCTCCTATCGTACACAAACACCCTGTTGTTTTCCGATCCACAACCAAACAACGCGCCGTTTCTCCACACAGATAACCCCACGAAGTTCCGATTATTCACATGCCCTTCGTACGTGCGAATCACGCGCCCATCCTCCACGCTCCACAGCTTCAAACAACCGTCCGTACCTGCCGTCACCACCGTCCCACCGTCGAGGAACCTCACATACGACACCGTTTTCGTATGACCTTGTAAAGTCAACGCCGGGTCAACGAGTTTCCTTATATCGTAAACGTACCCTTTCCGATCAGCGCATCCGACGGCCACGGCTGGTCCACCGGAAGGATCGAACTCGACGCAACAAACAGCACTCCGGCAAATCCCCGCCGGTCGTACAACACCGACAGATTCTTCCGGCGGACACCTCGGATCCCATACTTGCATAGTCCCGTCATCCGATCCCGACGCGCCCACCGTCGAAGCGCCGCCGTGACGAGTGTAATCTACGCTCCATACACGACGACCACCGTGCTCGTCCCTTTCGAATACCGGCGTCCTCTTCTCAAGATCGTACTCCATCACTACGCCGTCGTAATCTCCCGACCCAATAACCCGACCGCCCGACCCGGGTCTCCACCGGAGACTACTAAGTTTCGCCGGAGTACAGATGTAATATTCGCAGGCGGTGGCTTGATCGACGAAGGAAACTCCGGTACCGGAGACAGCGTTGTTACGTAAAAGAGAAGGGAGGCCGTAAAAACGAATCTTTCTTGAAATCCCGGCGGTAGCGACGATGTTATCAGTGGGATCGAATTCAATAGCTCCGATAACGTCGGAGGCGGAGGAGGAGGAGGAAGATACGACGGTGGAGAGAGAAAGATCCCATTCGTATCTAGCTTCTTCTTGTTGTTGTGCTTGTTCTTGTTGCTGCTTGTGAGGATGAAGAGTGTTCATATGAAAACAGAGTAATGACTGTTGCTTCTGGGGTTTCGGACCAATCGAAAACCAATCCCATTCAAAAGAATTTTTTTTATTAATAGTTTAATACATTAGAATATAATATTCATTTTAATATGGCTTTTTGTTTTTCCCTCAGTAAATAATTGGGTTTATTACTAATCCACGTATGAATTTTTATTCTATGAGTTTATCTATTCCTATGCAAATGTCAGAGAAAGGTCCCATGTGAATTCTATTTCAGGCAAGAAAGTGTGAAGTTTGTTGTCGTGGCTACTTATATAGCCAAACATGGCAAATTCTTGTATTAAATTGATTGACTTGTAGTAGGCGAAAGGACGTTAACTAAATGTTGAATAAAAAAGATAGTAACATTTCGACTACTATCACAATAAATCTTCACTGACCATTAGATTGAGGTTGTTCGTAAATTACAATGATGAGATGATCGTAATGGTAACACCGAAACATTAAAAACCAAAAACAAAACGTCTATTTGTACCACTTACTTTTTCCTACACCAAAACTAACAAAGTAAATAGTTTCTTATCAACGTTTGAATTTTAACTTACTTTGTTGTTGTTTAGTTTTACAATCGTAGTAGGCATTTAGGATTTGATTTGAATTACTTTGTTGTTGTTAGAAAATGTACAACTTTCGACGATGTGATTGAAAAAGACGTAGCATTTTCCTATCTGGTTACTTTCAATTGCTTGATTCACCAAAAAAAATATAAATAAATTATAGCCTTCATGGCTTCAATGCACTTATACAATCTTTTTATTTTACAGAATAGTCAATTTTCTTCTATATCAAATCAACTTTCAAAGCTAGAAAGAGACATATACGCTTAAAATTGCCATATCGTATAGACGAAATCGTTTGATACCAAATACTCCATATGTTCCTAAAAGTTTGATGCTCTAGCTTTTGTTTTTTGTTTCATAAAAATTGATTTTCTAGCATTTTTCTTTATTTTTATTGTCTTATAACACTAAGAAAAATGTTAAAATGATTAAACAATAATTGAGTTCTTAATAAGCGTCAAAATCCAAAACATCAAACTATTATGAATAGAGGGAGTACTAGTTTATCTTGATTTTGTCATTCGGATCAATAGTAGAAATGTTTGGACGGATTCAAAAATTTTCACTTAGATGATCATTTTATATCCGGGATAATAACCACTCACAAATAAGTGGTCAACATGTATAAATATGCCATAACCATTCTCGATAGTTGTCCAATTCCTAATGAAAATCCGAATCATGTAACTTATTTGATTCTCGATATTATATTATTTACGAATGTCGGGTCTAAGAAGCATTTCTATTATATTATTTACAGGTATCAAAAACAGATAACGGTTCTCTATAACCATATAACCAAGAAAAGATAAGCATAGATCACGGGGTTAAAATATCGATATTGATACTACGCGTCCGATAAAGAAGAGCCGGGGCAGATTTTGAGAGAGAGAGAGAGAGGAGAAAAAATCGGTGGTAGGTTTTAGTTTTATGAGAGAATTTTGTGGACAGCAAAGTAAGGACGAGTCATACGTGTGTTATGTACCACCTTTGGTCATTGTCCTCTTTTTCATGTCTCTTCGTTACTTCTCAGCCTCAAGTCTTTTATAACACTTGTGCTCCATGTTTGGACCCACACTGCTTCAAAGAATGGATTCGATTTCCATTTAATGCCATTTATTAATATTTCTCCAAACAACAAAATACGTGAACTACCTAACATATAAAATTTCACCAACTAAAGCGCAATCTTAACGTCCGTTACAAAAGTGGGCTTCTACACTTTTTGAAGAAACAAATTAACTTGTTATTCAAGAAATTGGTAAACAATAAACAAACAAAAATGTAGGAGAGAGGACATCGCTTAAGATATAATATCAGAAATTTTTTTGAAGGAGTTCATTACAAGTTCATTGGTGCTTCTGATGTGCAACTTTCCCATGAAAAAGAAGGCAGAGAATAAAGTGGAGATACAAAAGCAACTTAAAGGATGACTTAAAGGAGAGACTAGTCATTAACAAAGGAATGGATAAATTAATAAGTAGTTGGAAAAAAAGCTAACACCAAGTTGGTCCACAAAGACGATCCACCGTTATCAGATTTCCCACATAGATTTAACATCAAATTAGATTTGCATTTATGTTCCCCAATATTTCAATCAATTTTTACTTTGTCTGCTTTCCATAGCCATTCTTCATACATATACCACCTCATGATTCCTTCATCTTTCTCCGTCGTCTGGCACATCACGCACGTCTTGTACTCCATACAAGTCACAAATGAAAGTTAACAAGAGTTCACTTTCATCAATGTGCACGCCGGAAAGAATGTCAAATTTTTTTAGTTTATTATATCGAAAATGAAAGGGAACTTTTGTTTGATTACGCAATCAATTTTTTAGTTTTATGACATTTTTGGGCCAAATCTTACTTTCTTAACACAAAGCACAAGGGAAAAAGAGTTACAAATGTTACATTAGCTTATTATGACGTTTCCCAGTGACTTCTATTCAGCTTTTCGGCTTTTTATTTACTTGCGTATACAAGTACAAAGATCGTTACAGTAAAAAACAAAACAAAACAGATCAATGTTTTTGTTCAGAGATGTACGATTAGAGAGACTTTAACCGGGACAAACCATAGATAAAACCAAACCGGACTCTCTAACCAGGATGAGATTGGAAAGAATTGGAACTAGCACTTGAGCCACGGCCAGTGCTGAGTTTAAGAGCCTCCAAAGCCTTTTGAATCTCCATGTTCATTGCACTGTCAACACTTCCCGAAGACAGTTTCCTGTGAGATTTCTGGAGATGAAGCTTCAAAGAACTGCTGCTTAGACCTGCGTTCTTTCCACAAACCGGACACACTTTCATTGTCGGTTTCCTCTGTCTCCACTCCATTGATACTTTCCCGTGACATTTCTTGTCGAGGTTTATTAAGATCCGCGCAAATCCATCATTCGGTTGAGCTCGTCTATGAACTTTCCTCAGTTTGCTCCATGCTTCTAAAAGTGTGAGCTTCCTATTTATTGTTCCCACCAGTAAACAAATGAGAACAAGTATTGAAAATTTCCAACAAATTTTATTTGTCCCCAACAACTTACTTTTGGAGCATTAGGTAAGCAAGCACTACTGTTGCGCTTCTACTCCGACCTTCGAAGCAATGAACTAAAATCTTGCCACCAGTTTCTTCGCCATGCTTGATGAAATCGAGAGCTTCTTGAAAGATGCTCTCGATATTTGAGTCTTCATCATCGGTTATCTGGTCAAAGGGAAGACACAAGAAGAAAACGATCATCTTTATAGATGCATTTTTTTTTACCAATTCCTTTTAAGAGACATATAAGACAGGTTCACTTACTGAGAAGTTTTGGTACTCGAAGAGATCCGGGTATTGAGTATCCGATTGCCCGATTTCATTAGCGCACAAACATAGAACATGAGTTATACCTAAATGCTGAAGAGTGTAAATCGACCTTGCAGCCAATCCTCCCCCGATAAAAAGATTTTCTTGTATCATTGATGGTTTCTCTGTATTAGCAGCTTTGCTAATCAATGATATCCTCTCAAGAATATGCTCAAGTCTAACCTGTTATCAAGGAGAATGCAAACAAGAGAGACAATGTTTGAGTTCAGTTGCCAAAAACTATATTATATAATGAAGATCATATTCAGGATAAAAGGAAATAATAAAACTTCATGATACCTTTAGCTCATAAGCATCTGTGCAACTGTTATTATCACTGCCCTCAAAAAAACCAGTGTTGAAACCGTTCTCTTGGCAAAGTTTCATCACTTCATTCCGCAGTGTTTCATTCCACTGGTCTAGTTCTTTATTAGACTCAGCATCAACCTGGACGCACCATGAAAATATTGAGAGTGAAGAAAGAGAAAATGGCTGAGAACTTCCATCCAAGAAGACAAACTTTTTTTTTTATAAAAAATCTGAACCTACTTTACAAATTAGAACATAGTGATCAAAGCTCGAAGCGACAAACCTTTGCAAACTTATGGAAGTCACGGAGCTTTGCTGCCAAACGCTGACTGCTAAGAGATTCTCCACCTTTACCGGATCTTCCGTGCCAACTTTCACGTGACTTAGGCGAAGACCCGTCTTCTTTGTTTTCTGAATTTGGTGTCCTAGGAACTGATTTTTGCATATCTGACTCACTGTGATCAGAGCTGTTATCACTAGGCACCCGATCTTTTGAGGGAGATGGATAATGATTCACCTCATGCCCATGAGTATGTGAAGGTGACTCAGGAACAGCAAAGTCTTCTCTGTCAAAATCTGCACACATTGTTTTGTCCATCATACTAAAAAATGCCCGAAGCAACACATCTAATTTCTGATGAAGGGTGACAAGGAAGATGTGAAACTCTTGCAAATCCCTGAGACCAGCTCGGAAACCATTTCGAAACTCGCGTACAACTGGTGTTACTACAGATCGAACATTAGATGTTTCTTCACCATCTTCTGCCTGTGGATATCCTAAACTTCCTTCTGTTATTTCATGTAACAAATTCGAAGAATATTGGCTACTATTGAGGAGTAACTCAACTAATCTTGGATAAATTTCTTGGTCGCTTGCCCGTTTTCCAGCAGGAGGCCGCCGTGGAACACCCGAGTCTATGGCAACGAGGTGAAAATCGGCAGCTACTGATCTATCAGACATTGGACTCATTAAACCAGTATCATATGATCTAGGTGATTCCGTTATATCAGAAAAATCAGAAGCCTGTGAGACCAACATTTGATCACTGATACTCAACCTGGATCTGCTATCTACGGAAGAAGCTCTTCTTTCCCTTTGAATGGATCTATAGTCCTTTGGATGGTACCGTTTGATGGCGGAATCAAAAGCTTCATCAAATGAACATTCATGATGCTTTGCAGAAGACACAATTCTGTCTGTCAGTAACAGATTTGCCGGGTTGCCACGCCATCTCAGCTGACGACACGGTAATCTGTCTTCATTCCTAATTACTAGATCTAACACCAAGATTCTCCCTAGAGCTGCAGCAGCTCTCTCTGCTTTTTCTTCAGTTTCAAAACTACTCATGCTCTCCAGCATTGGACATCCATGAACATAACTGTAATCACATATAGAGAATCCTGGGCTAAGAAGAGGGGTTCTATACAAACATCACATTAAAAATTGTAAATTTGAAAGTGCCTACATGATCCTATTAGGTAAGACTAGATTTTACATAATCCTATTAGGTAAGACTAGATTTCTGTTCAGCTATTTCTCTCATATTTATTATCATTTAAAGCAAGATTAGATTTCTGTTTAACTGTTGTTATCAAATTTTATCCAATAAAATAATTCCACCTCATATTTGTAATTTAGATCTTTCTTATTTTATAATACAATTTTTATATCTAATAACATAACATCTTTTATTTTTCTTAAAATATATTATCAAATGGTATATTCATATTTCAAATGGTTTACTATCATCTAGTTAAACACTAATGCAAAGGAACAAAAAAACTGTCAACATTATGCTGCTGGTCCAAGTAAAAAATGGAGAAAAGTGATAAAGAATAAAGATGAATCTTGTGCTTTCACCTCATTAAGAGAAGACAACGGCTGAGCTCAAGGGCTTCCAGAAGTTCTGAACATGTCATTTCACCAACCTCGTCCCCCTCCGAAGTCGCTTTAGCTTGTGCTTTTTCAGTGGCTTCTTTGATCAGTGTCCACTCAGGATTACAGCTGTGAATTACTCTAGCCTGTCGCATGATGATTACTCATTACTTGAAAATTCTAGAAAGAAAGTGAAATGAGCAAAACCATTACTACATTTTTAAAAAACTACAAGAAAGAAAAGAAGCACCTGCGGAATCTGCACCCCTAGCCACTTGGAAAACTCATAACCTAGACGTTCTGATTGCGTGGCCATCCTCGATGATGCAAATTTAATAACTGCTGCTTCTTCCTTACGAGAGGCATCTTCAGAGCTGGAACTATTGAACAGGGCAAAGAAAACAACTCCTCCAGAATTCACAGTAACCTGTACAGACATCTAATAGTGTCAAAAGATCCTCCTAGCATCACCAGTCCAAGATCATAATGATATATATACCTCAAGTGGTTTACTCTGGTCTTCTTCAGAATGATCAGTGCTACTACTATGTTCAGTATGATGAAGTGAAGACAACATATTCCATGAAAAACAGCTCGAATCAATATCCACAGTAGAAGCTTTACCAAGCCTTTCCCACAAACTAATCTCTGAACTCTGCCTACTTGGTGGACTTTTAGGATCAGTATTCCTCTCTCCTGCACTGGATAATACTTGTATCAACTGACATGAAGACTAATATCCTAATTTAGAAACCTTTGTTCTGATATACTCATAAGATTCCAAAATCATAATCAACAAACCAAGTACTTGACAAAAAGTCAGAGAAAGTGTTAACCTAGTGACCATATCATCGATGCGGTGAAGGCGGTGAGGGAAGCCAGAGGATCCGTAAGTAGCACTTCGTTTACGAACTAAATCCAACCATTGAGTAAACCTATAAGCTGGACCAGATGCTATATCTCCTAACATGTACAAAACCTGCAAATTCCAAAAGTCTTCCAATTTTTAAGACGAGACTATTAATATAACCCTAAAACCTAAAACGAATTTAGGATCGGAGAAATTTACACGAGAAGTGACGGTGAGAGGAAGAGGAGACTCGTGCTCGTCGTGAACAAGGTATAGATCTTTCTCTTCGTCTTTTTCCTGCGATAGCACCATAATATCAGATCAGAGAAAAAGGGGAAAAAATCAAAATCAAAATCTGGCTCTGCGAAAAGAGGGAGAGATAAATGTGGGGGTAATGATGAACGCAAAAGGTGGGGGTGATAATGATAGATTATTAAATTTGTGGGGGAAAAATGAAGGATGATTACTTGAGAAAATGGTTGATCTCGCTTCTTCTCAGGTTCCGCCATTGCAAAAGCTTAGGTTCTGTTTAATTTTAGAAATGTCTTTTTCTTCAAATGTCAGCTTTGTATCTGAGAAGAGGAAAGTCTCAAGGTATCTTTAATTAATATGAACTTGTCGGACGAAGAAAGAAGACGGATATTTAATTTCATAAATTTATTATTGTAATAAAGACTCTGATCATTTTATTCTCATTATTCAAGATTTAAAAAAATAAACATATTATTATTTACAGAACTGTCTTCTAATTTTATTTTATTTCCGTTTTGTGTTATTATTTAAAACTATATTTTGTATGAAACTATTTCGGTCGAAATCAACAACATTTATACAAAAATGGTTTTAGATTTTAAAAAATATTCACTAAAGTTTATGGTTTAATCTGAAAAAGTTCAGTCTAATAAAATAAAATATTTATAGAATTTTTTTGTCAACTTATTTCTGAAAATTAATAAGCATAAATATTAGTAAAAAATCAAAAATATATACTTTCTTTGTTTTACAATATAAATTGTTTTGGACCAAATTTTTTGTTTTACAATATAAATTATTTTCAAAATTTTATGCAAATTATATATTATTTTAATACTTTATAATTATTTCTATTTTTAAAAAATAAATTGAATTTTTTAAAAATAAATATTTTTAATCTACATGTTTTTATCTAAACCAACTTGTATAGCGAAATCTCATATTGAATTAACAAAAATCCTGAACAATATGTACCAATCCACTTCGAGTTACCTTTTGTTGTGTATTAGTTTAGGCCCACACTAATATATTTGACTTTCTTCTCTGTCTTATATATTTAGCTAAAAGCAGACCTAGGGTTTTCGTATCCGTTCCAGTCACGGACGACTTCTCCGTTCTCTGAACTCTCCTAAAGCCTCTATATTCATCGGATTGTTCATCTCCAGTAAACCAATCTCCAGGTAAATTGAATCTGAATCTTCACCAAAATCCTTTGTAATCTCAGAATCATCGATTTTATCACCTTCTTATAGTATAGATCAATCCTTTTCGTAAATCACACGAATTCTCTCAATTACCGTGTCACAATTCCGATTGATTTTTGCAGTTTGGTGAATTTGTAAGAATGAGTAAACGAAAACGTCCGGATCCGAAATCATCGGGAGGTGATCTAAACGAGCCACACGAGAAGAAGCTTCTGGATCTGATTCGAATAAACCAAGGAAGAGGCGCAACTATGTTCGAATTGAAACGCGAGAAAACGATCCCAGCAACTATAGTTACTCGATTGATCGCTTCTCTACGGAAGAAGAATCTCATCAAAGAAGTAGCAAACATGAACAACAAAGGTGTCAAACATTATCTTGCAATGGAGTTTGAGCCTTGTAGTGAACTTACTGGTGGTGAATGGTACACTGATGGAGCTCTTGACCTGTCGAAAATCGAAGATTTGAAAGCCAAGTGTGTGATGATTTTGGAGAGGCATAGGCAGAGGGTTGTTACTTTGGAGGTTTTGTGTGGGTATTTTGTTAAAGAGGAGAAGCTGAGTGTTGATCAGACTAAGGAGATACTTAAGAACTTGATTTTGGATAATTTGATCATGGAGGTGAAGAGTAATGGAATGAATGAGTTTGCTTCTACGAGAATCGGAGAAGTTTGCTACAGGTTGACCGGGAAAAAGTTCGGTAATGGCGAACCGAGAGCTGGAGCTTTTGCTTCGATTCCTTGCGGGGTTTGTCCGCATATAGCGATCTGTTCACCTGATGGTGTTATCTCTCCCACTACATGTGTTTATTTTCAGAAATGGTTAGACTTTTAGCACTCTCTTTTTTTTTTTTTTTTTG
>Ga0041059_1003723_pt1 | contig 10092 bp, 10 predicted proteins | sample AraColnosormetaG_FD_56232 | JGI IMG/M metagenome (GOLD analysis project Ga0041059, IMG submission 56232) | Arabidopsis roots microbial communities from North Carolina, USA - Col MF nosort | ecosystem: Host-associated > Plants > Roots > Unclassified | place: USA: North Carolina | collected... | reverse complement strand
AAAAAAAAAAAAAAAAAAAAAAAACCCCACATGATAAATACCATCCGAACCACTAAAAACCGGTATTTGACCCAAAAAAAACACTAAACCGAGAGCAATAGGGCCTACGTGGCATAGTTTAGGGCACTCTTCAGTCTAAAGACACACTAAACACAAAGTCAACGCTTTTCTCTTCTTCCTCGACTGCTCTGCTCTGCTCTATTCTCTGGATTGAGAATTTGGACTGAGAACGACGACAAATGGGGAAACGAGAGAAAAAACCTAATCGACGTCGCCACAAAGGTGAATATTCGAATGATGCTGAAGATTTCTACGATCAACACCCGCCGGCTGTTGCCTCCGTCGACGAAGAAGATGAAGAAAACTCTGACGAAGAAGAAGAAGAAAATGATGGAAACGAATCATCGGATTTGCCTTCAAAGTTTCTCCTTTACCAACAATCCGTTCAGGTAACTGCAATTCTGTGCTTGGCCTTCTAAGTTTCATTGAGTGGTTCTTACTGGTTTTATGAAATCAGTTAAAAGTACTTAAATTTTCTTAGGGAGAGAGTTCTCTGTATCTCTTGTATAAAGAAGCACTAAGATTTAACAAATTGTATTGTTTGTGTTTCACTGTTCTTGTTCTATCATCAAGCACTAAGCTTTAACATTTGTTGTTCTTGTCTTTTCATTGCTTTTTGTTTGTTGCAGTCACCAAAAGGAGACATAAGTTACTTGCAGAAGTTCTTTTTAATGTATGTTGGTGGAAGACAACCTTTCCATTTCCAAGAAGATTTCTGCGGCACTGCTCTTTTAAGGTTGTTGTGTGTTTCACTAAATGGTACAAAATAATGTAGCTTTTGGTTTTCTTGCTTGAATAAGTTTTTACATTGATTGTTGGAATAGTGCGGAGTGGCTGAAGACTGACACTAGACGGACTGCTATAGGGCTTGATTTTGATCTTGAGGCGTTAGAATGGTGTATGGATAACAACATTAGTAAACTTGGTTCTGACGTGTATTCAAGAATGTCGCTTTTCCATGGGAATGTTTTAACTCCTCTTGAGGCTAAGCAAGTGAAATCTAAATCCCATGAGCTGATACAAAATATCAGCTTGGATGATGGTGATGATAATGAAGATTTGGCTGATCCGAGTGTTGTCGAATCTTTAGAGAAAGATGGACCTGATTCGTTGCCAAAGAGGGATATTGTGTGTGCTTTTAATTTTAGTTGTTGTTGTCTCCACAAACGCTCGGAGTTGGTTTCTTACTTCAAGAATGCACGTGACGCTTTGTCTAAGAAAGGTGGTATCTTCGTGATGGATTTATATGGAGGTGCTTCTGCTGAGGGACAGTTGAAGCTTCAACGGAAATTCCCTAATTTCACGGTAATAGTTCATTCTTGTACTTCATTCGGTAAAAAAGGGTGTCAGAGCCATAAATATCGAACTTACTAGAGATAACCGTACTAACGATTGTCCATATTCATTTGGCAGTATACATGGGAGCAGGCTGAGTTTGATATTTTAAGCCGCAAGACAAGGATCAGTCTGCACTATCACCTTCAGAAGCAGAACAGAAAGATTCGCCATGCTTTTTCATATAGCTGGAGACTGTAAGTGTCCTGTAGTCTACTTCCACATCCATTCTTTCTTCAAAGTGGGACAGTCATTACCCACAATCTCCCACAAGCCTTAAGAAAATATTACAGTTACAAAAAAACGAAGCATATTTGGTACTTAGGGGTTTGCTTAGCATTTTAGATAACTTGATAAGTGTAGGCTTTTGGTAATTTTGGTTGGCTGGGTGAGGTAGAGATTCTGTAGTGCAGCCACTATGGATCAAAACTTACACAAACATGTGCTCGAATGTTACTGATATCTAAATTCATATGTTAGTGACTTATCCTTGTGTTGGCTGGTAAGTAGCAGTGAAATGATATTGAATGTTATATTCGGGCAAGACAATATTCCTGCTTTCCTTATTGTCTGTAGATTTATTGTACTTGCACTCTTGAATCATTAAGTTCCTGAGAAGTAACTCCTGGATCTGCTGTTCATATATGTGTAGGTGGTCATTGCCGGAGATAAAGGATTGTATGGAGGAAGCTGGGTTTAGCTCAGTCCATTTCTGGCTCAGAGAAATGCCGGACGCTTCTGAAATGCGTAGAACAGATGGGTTTGGTGCTGGACGTGATATCAAGTACGAACAAGTCAAGAGCTTTCAACAGTGTGATTCTTGGAATGCTTACATTGTTGCGGTCAGCCTCTAGTTATGCTTTCTATCTTTTGATCAAAAGACACTAGCCCTTTAACTCAGATCCTTTGTCGATTTTACATCTAGTATTTATTTCTGACACGCACTGGTTTAGTTTCATGATTTCAATATTATTTTTTTGTCGTCTCATGATTTCAATTATCAAGCACAAAATTGTTAAAATGAATAGTGTAGGTGCTTCTGGAATCTTCAACGCTAGCCCAAAAGCCAAATAACACCATTTTCCACAAATTGTCCAATTTCCATCTTACGGCCAACAAAAAAAAGAGTAAAATAACAATTTAATTTTGTATCGATTGCGTCGTCGTTAGTTTTCCCATTTCCTCATAATTCTTCATCTCTTTCCTTTCTCATCTCTCGATTCCTTTCTTTCTTTCCATATTCCATTGATTTCTCTCTTCTTATAAAAATACAGATTCTCTCTTCTTAGAACCATCACCGATTCGAACAGATCTAATAAATCGTTTTTTTCACCAGGTAATGACTTGTTGTTTTCGCCGATCCATTAGTTTTTTCTTTCTGTTCTATAGTTTTGATGAGATTTAAGCAACAGATCTATTGATTTTTGATTCCATCGATCGGTTAATTTTGTAGATTTTTTTCGCCGGAGTTTGTTTTGATCCATTCTGTTATGGCGGAAGAACACAGACTTCAAGAACCACGATTATGTGCTAACAATTGTGGCTTCTTCGGAAGCACAGCTACACAAAATCTCTGTTCCAAATGTTTTCGAGATCTTCAACATCAAGAACAAAACTCTTCCACCGCCAAACATGCTCTTACCCAATCCTTAGCCGCCGTTGGCGCTGCTGCGTCTTCCTCCGTGTCGCCACCGCCTCCGCCTCCAGCTGATTCGAAAGAAATCGTTGAAGCGAAATCAGAGAAACGAGCGGCGGCTGAACCGGAGGAGGCGGATGGTCCGCCGCAAGATCCGAAGCGGTGTTTGACTTGTCGGCGGCGCGTGGGAATCACGGGGTTTCGGTGTAGGTGTGGTTTCGTTTTCTGCGGGACGCATAGGTACGCGGAGCAACATGAATGTTCGTTTGATTTCAAGCGGATGGGGAAGGATAAGATCGCTAAAGCGAATCCGATTGTGAAAGCTGATAAGCTTGAGAAGATTTGACTTTGTTGTTTGTTGTTTGTTGTTGTTGCTTTGGTTTTGTGCGTTTGAATGAAACACACATGAAGAAGAAAGAGCAAGAAACAAACATGTCAATGTAAATTTAAGCTTTATTTGATGATTTCTTCAGTTTGGTTATTAAATTTGCTTATTATTGATTTGATTGTTCCGTTTGATGATCTTGTAGAAGGCTTAAGTCGTATTATCAATGTGTAGAATTTGGATTTGGTTGATTGGTTCGTCATTACATTAGCCATTAGCCAATATGTAGAACAGAGAAAAGCATGACAACAACATAGGGTAGTCTTATTACAATGCATTGGAGAAAAGCACAAACTCAGAATTTCAAACCAGAATTTTGAAGTTTCTCTTGGATGATCATGTCGATTTTGTTCTCCATTTCAGGAGTCAAATAGTTCTTCCAATCACCGACTTCTCCTTTACGGAAAAATGTTTTGTTATCTCTACCTTCACATAATTTTCCGGTCTTATTGATCTCCAAACTGCTTAGATTACGTAGAGAGCAAAGATCTATAATCTCATCCACCAATCCGTTCTCTTCTTCTTCCTTAGTAAAGGAGAATCTAAGAACTCAGCAAGTCTCTTGATCTGCTCATGAGGTTCTGCTTTCATCTCCTCAAACCTCATGAAAAGGACATGATTTGGATCTTCCAAGCTTCTTCTCCAGTAGCTTAAGACTTGGTCCCAAAAAGGCCCAAAAAAGTTGACTCCCTTACAAAAAGACTCGAACGTTTCCTCGAAACTGGTTTTTACGTTATCATCATTAGAAAAGAAATGCCAATATTAAACCAATGTGTCTTTCATGTTCCTGCAAATATACACAACTTTACAAGTAGAATCTTTAAGCACTTCTTGCAGCGTATGAGACGGCATGTGTGTCGAGAACAGCCTCGGAGACGATGAGAACTTGGTCAGGTCCGGTTTTTCGCTATAGTAATTGAGATTCATTTTAAGTTAGGGGACAAGAACGTGCGGATTGTTAGAAAGAAGGGGATGATGATGATCATGAGAAGGGTGTTTTGATCTATGCACTAGTGAGAATGTAAGTGCCTTGAGCCAAGTCGTGCCGCATTTAGGGAACGAAGCAACGATGATATTGGTGTCTTGAGGCTTGAAGTTTTTCTGGAAATTGAGGACAGCTTGGAGAAAGTGGTGAGTATACCAACATCCTTGGTACTTACAAACATTTATCCCAGTGGAATCTTTGTCTGAAGGTAGTGAAGAGATGAGAGTCTTTGTTTCTTCGCTTAAGTCATCGTTTCTCAAGTTGACCGCCATTTTTTTATCATCCATTACCAAAAATTGTGGTTTAGGACAGAAGCGGAATGAGATAAGAGGTCTCAACGAGCCTTCAGCATCTGAAACGGGAGCTTTGGTTCTAAAGCGAACAACACTTTGTAAATCATCATTATGATTGTGTTGTTGCAATACGCAACGTTTTCAATCAACACTTGTTTGTTTATTTGTCAATTGTTAACGTTTTCAATCGACACTTGTTTGTTTATTTGTCAATCGTTATGGACTTATGGTTGCTAGGATTTGTTGTCGTAGTTACGATTTAGTTGTAGAAAATTCGTATTTAACTTTGCGTTATTGACTTATAGTATCTTTTCTGCGTTAAGTAAAAGTATATCAAAACATGAATAAAATAATGAGTTTATAGGATTGATTTTCGATAACTTTATGAAAGTAATCAAAGCCGTCTTAGCTCAGTGGTAGAGCGCGTGGCTTTTAACCACGTGGCCGTGGGTTCGATCCCCACAGACGGCGATCATGGTAATTTGTCCAAACAAATTTTTGGTGCTTGCAGCCACCAATTACTTAAGGACGACTACCATTATACAACTATATCATAATTTTGAAAATAAGGAATATCAGGTATAATTACATTGATAATACTAAAAATTAACATCCATCAATATGAAAATAGACCATGCATGAGATTATAAGCCAAGTTTATTCAGATCACAAACAGTTCATAACAAATACACACATAAATATGATAGGAAAAGCTGTTTCCCGTAACTAAAATATAGAATGCATGGAACAACACATATTGTCCGGGCACAGCCAGAGTTAGTTAGGGCAGCTGCGGCAGCGGTGGAAAGTCATTCAACGGCGTCTAGCGGCGGTCTCACGCTGGCAGTTGAAGAAAACAGCCGCGACGGGGAGGCCAAGATCGTTCTCATGAGCAAACTCTCGAGTGTTGAATTGGTCTCTGTAAGATGGCACAGACACCACACTTCCTCTACGGGTCTGCTTGAACAACAAATACACAAAGCGGTGGATCCCTATGTTTGGCCGAGGCATCTCGTACCCGATTATCTCTTTACCTGTTTTGTATTCTCATATTAAAATCTTTGAACAGAAAATATACGTATATGAAATGTGATTTGTTATATCTAAGGATATATGTATAGGACTTACCAAATGATACATCAGTCGTCCCCGGGATATCGGTAACAATCCTGAGATTAGTCATTGCAAGAAAATGTTATGTATTTTTATTATATGTCTCTTAACATTTTTTATTTGCTTCTTTGGTAAATCTCTAACTTAACAAAATTTGAATGGAACAAAATTTACCAGTGCAAGTGCTCTCTCAGATAAGGATCACTAGGTCCAGGAACATCAGGATCAGTCATAACCTGTTTGAAATATTCGATATATGTGAATACACGTGACACATCCAATATACACAGATAAACATTATATAACACGTATGTATATCTGACACAAACTAGTTCGTTCTGCAAATTAATATTATATATATATAACTGCATAGTAGATAATATAAATAATTAAAATCTTATTTTTGTGTGTTTTACAGAAATATTCAAATAAGTCTAACAGTTAGAGAGGAAAAAAGTTTCTATTTATGGCATAAAGACGGGAAGAAAAAGACATTTAACGAAAAATAAAAATCACCTAGCTAAGTTATTTATGCATTTACTATATATATGATTTATATGACGATATAGGTCAATAAAGCAATGCGTACCAAAGTGAAGAATGATCTCATGTCACCCCCATGAACTTCAACCTTAGGTTTGTATGTAACTACAGAAGGGAAAAGTTCATGGCCATTGTAGACTTGCTTGTCAGAATTATAGGTCACCGTCATTTTCACTGCCTGCAAACAATTGTCCACAACGTCTCCGATCACTCTCCCAACCATAAGCGGGTCTGAGGAAATCCTGGCCATCTCGATTGCTTGGTTAAGAATTTAGACGAAGAAATGAAGAATAAGTGAAAGAAATTAAGGAAATAGTGTTTTGAGTTTGATATGAAAATGTGTGTGTTGGAATGGGGAGAGACAAGCTTGGGCTTGCTTTAGTTCTGCTTTGGGGGATATGTTTGTGTTGATTTGATGAAGCATAAAGTGAGAAGAACATGTATATTTATAGGGTTTAAGAGAAGAAATGGCTGTAATGCATTTGATTTGACGTTTAGATCCAAGGAATTTATTTATTTTCTTGTCAATAAGATGCTTCAGAGAGAATAAAAAAAAAGACGTTTCTTTAATCTAGGATCATACCTTACACAAAAAAATGAGAGTAGTTTTTTTTGGAGAGTTGGGTATTTCTGAACACTAATCAACTATCTGTTGTATTGGCCAAAATAAATTATTTTTGTATACATACGACATGATTCGATAAAAAAATATGTCTTTGAACCCTAGTAAGAATTTAGAAGTTAGCTTTTTTGTTAGGACACAATAAAAGATTGCTTTATAAAATAAAACATAATAATGGGCGTGATGGTAATTCAGTAAAATTATCGTCACTGAAGTCGTCATTTCAAATCTGATACTATTATTTTTTTTATAGTTGTTTTATAGGAAAACTCTTTCCTTTATGAAAATAAAAATTTAATTAGTCAGGTGGATAGATTAAAAACTTTATTTTATACATAAATTTATGTTAGAATGAAAGAACCTGGAAGTGTTATTACGGATTTACGGCCATGTTCTTCTCTAGCCATTATTTAAACAGAATGAACGCATTATAAATGGTGGCGTCGGGAATTTAGCTTTTTCTTTTTCTTTTTTCAGCAGAATTTCTACTTCTAGTACGTTAGGAGAAGTAGAGAACTAATATTTTATATTTATTTAAGAAAGCATCGCCATTCGTCGTAGGACTAGGACTCTAGGAGTATCTTTGCTAGAGAAAAAAGATAGGTGTCTTGTTTTCTTATGTCAATAGGTGGCCAAAGGGAAGACAACCTCGTTTTATCGATAGTTGTTTTCTAGTACCAGCTTAGGAATAATGCAAACTAAGATATTTCTTGCTTAAACCAAATCATTCCCGAAAAAATATCAGTTTTTGTAAAACATCAGTTTTCAGCTCTACAATATAGGTCTCTTCGTCTAGAATTCGATATGAATTTTTGTAGGTATCCTTCTTTAGCACTAACAAGGGAATTTGTGCGTTAAAATTATAATAAACCAATTTCGAACCTATGAGTGGATGAGAAGTGGCAGATTTTCCAATATGGTCCTTAAAAGTTAAAAATTCCTCAATTCCTTTTTGGACAGTATATATATAGAACATATAAATATATGCATACAATTTATTCAATTAACTTAGTCACCAGAGAAATGTTGGAAAAAAGAGATAACCTTTTTTTATTCCATGTGTTAGTGTCGACCATGAATCACAGCTTTGGTTGCTTTTATCGCCCCCTTGTTTTTTAATGTTAAAGAAAGAAAGATACAAATTTCAAGTGTCATTATTCTGTTTAAAATTCTAAACGTCGCTTTTGCAATAAGGGTAATATGAAACTTAATTATTTTCTTAAAAAGTAATAATATTGGAGTATGAGGAAAAGAAATATATTCTCTGTTAGGTGTGTGGATGTATTGCAAAGAATATATCCCAAAACAACTAATATTATTCTTGGACTTACCATTTTTGGAAATGTTAATGTTGGCGACCCACAACCCCAATGCGTTTCCAACACATTCAAAAGCTGACAGTTTGACAAATTGTGAAAGGTCACATCAACTTGACAAAGAGATTCATTTCCTCTGCCACTTTTGAATTATTTATATGTAATTTCTTTCCTTTTCCATAAAAAAAAACTATGAGGTAGAAAAACAAGATCTGGGTTTCCTCTTATAGAAACCCTGATTCCAACCTAACTGTCTTCAGATTACACGTTTCAAGTGTACTTTGCATGTGATCGTGATAATATTTTTAATTATTATTTTTTTATACTTTAGCATATGCTCCCACAACAATCTGTGACACTAACATTAATATTAAAAGCACAACATGTCAATCATATATACGGTCTTATTCGCAAGTCCTGTGATAGAACTTTTCTTCTCAGGTAGAGGAAACCAACCTTTCATTTGTTCCTTGAAACTGAAAAGTAAAAAAACAATCGAAATTAAAGCTCGTCAGTTACATCGTTTAATTAGAGCCGTTATTCGTGACTTATATATTAAGACAGCTATAGTTTATTGCAAACTTTGTTGAACTTAGAAATTTCAGTGTATACCAGAAAAATGTTTTGAAACTAAATGCATTTACACATACATATAGACATAACGCATTTAGGCATTTCTGACATGTTTTCGCACCGACTTGATTGGTCTAGAGACCGTCCATAAAAAACAGAGATTATCATTTAGTTTTTCCACGTACAAAAGTATAATTAAATGCAATTTTGGAAATAGTTAATTCATGGAATTCAATGGACTTTGAATACAGCCAATTGACGATAAGATTATGTTTACTTAAATGTTGATTTACTCGGTTGAAAATTAGTGAAAGTTTCTATAGTAGATCACATTTTCTTCTTTTGTTTTAGGGTTATATTAATATCTATGCATAGAAGATGAAGAAATTAAGAATCTATGCATAAATATTAGTTATTTAGGTAAGTATGAAGAAGAAATAATATATAAACCAAAAATATCTTTTAAAAAAAAAATAATTACAAAAATGCCATTAAATAAAAATAATTGTAATATATTGATGATAAGTATATAACTATTTGTTTAACGTGCTAAAAACTATGATATCGCGATAAGTTTACAAATTCTTTGTTAAAAAATATTTATCGATTTAAAATAATAAATCTATATTTTTATTTATGTATATTCAACACAATAAAAGGGGATTAGACTTTTTTTGCTATATTATTACGTTAGATACTTTGCTAAATGAAACATTAGTACGTTACAATTATTTTTACCGTACTTTTATGTCATAATGAATGAAAGAGTAAAATATATTGACAAGTTTATATAATATATTGTATAATTTAGTATGTTAAAAATAAATTTAACACATTACTAATTGTATACCTTCTTAACATTCTTCTTATCGCGATATCATATGTTTTAACATAATTTTTTTTTACTTACATGCATATATATATTATTATCACGTTAATCTAATAGATAATCATCTAATTCATAATATAATATTTTTGAAGAAATTGATGATAAAAATATCGATAACTATTTTATTACATTGCTAACTAATTTGATATATGTAATAAGGGCATTTTTGTCTAACTTACATAAATTATAGAGAGAAAACTAATTATGTAGAAAACATTAGTATATTCTTAATTTTTGATTCTTAATAGTGATATTATCCAAGTGAAAATGTCAGTTTTAAATTTAATAGCATTTTCATATATTAACAAAGTTAAGGTTGTTGTTCACAAAAAAAAAAAAAAA
>Ga0041059_1003722_pt1 | contig 10093 bp, 11 predicted proteins | sample AraColnosormetaG_FD_56232 | JGI IMG/M metagenome (GOLD analysis project Ga0041059, IMG submission 56232) | Arabidopsis roots microbial communities from North Carolina, USA - Col MF nosort | ecosystem: Host-associated > Plants > Roots > Unclassified | place: USA: North Carolina | collected... | reverse complement strand
AACTGAAAATGCACTGTTTGATGATGATTAAAATAATCTTTGACATACCAGATATAGAGATTTTAAAAGTATTGTAGAGGTCAATTTACTAAAAGTTATCTAATTAACTATATGAAGTAAAATAAAAATGAGTTACAAGATTGATCTTTTACTTTATAGTATAATAAACATAAATCTTCAGTTCTAGTCAAACCTTTCATCCTAAAAAACTCATTTATTTTTTAGTAAATAACGTCCTGCCAAACCTTTCTAACTAAAAAATCCAATTTATTTTTATCAATTTATTTAGTGGAGGTTAAAGAGAAAGAGGTAACACCTACACAAATCGTTATTGGAAATCTGGGTGAGGATGGTCAGAGATGGATTACACCACCAAAAACAAGTAGAAGTCCGCGGAAAGCAACAGAGGGGCCTAAATATGGGGCGGTAACAATTCTGTCTAATCCCTACTCAGCTTTAAGTGAAGTAGATGAAGTAGTGGATGAACCAACTATTGGAAAAGAGGGGGTGGAGAAAGAGATTATACTCCCACAAGACCCTCCGGTGACAGCATGCACTACAACAGTGGTTGATGAGTCTAGGGGAACAAAAGATCCGCCCTCGAGACAGTACTTACCAAGGGGATCCAAAACAGCTCATAAAACGGTTTCTACTACTCAATCGGCCAGGAATATTCCTAATGATCAGAGTAAGAGAAACAACAAAAAATCTCATTAATGTCGTGTTTCTTTTGGAATGTTCGCGGTCTAAACAAATCTACTAAACATTCCGTTATAAAGAAATGGGTGGAGGAACAAAATTTTCAGTTTGGATGTATTCTAGAGACAAGAGTTCAGGAGAGCAAGATGCAGACAGTGGGAAATCAAATTTTTAAAGACTGGTCTATTTTGACAAATTATGAGCACAACAGGCGTGGCAGGATTTGGGTTGTGTGGCGCAATAACACTAGGCTCAGTCCGATATATAAAAGTGGCCAACTCATAACGTGCTCAGTGAAATTGGAGGGCCAAGAAGATGAATTCTTTTGTTCATTTCTTTACGTCTCAAATTTTGCTTCGGAAAGGAAAGACTTATGGAATGATCTAAGAGATCATTGTGATTCTCCAATCATTCGAAATAAGCCTTGGATAATTTTTGGAGATTTCAACGAAATTCTGAATATGGCAGAGCATTCTAAAGGGGATGACACAAGAGTAACTTATGGGATGCGTGAGTTTCAAGAGATGGTGAATTATTGTGCTTTCACTGACCTATCTTCACATGGTTCGCTCTACACTTGGAGTAATAGACAGGAGAATGATTTAATACTGAAAAAGTTGGATCGGGTTCTGGTGAATAATAAATGGAAGATGAGTTTCCCGCAATCGTACAATGTATTTGAGGCAGGAGGGTGCTCAGATCATTTACGTTGTAGGATAAATCTCAATATTGATGTTGGTGAAAGAGTGAAGGGGAAGAAACCATTCAAGTTTATCAATGCTATAGCGGAAATGCAGGAATTTCGTCCTATGGTAGAAGCTTACTGGAAAACAACAGAGCCTGTTTATATGTCAACTTCTACCATGTTTAGATTCACCAAAAAGCTGAAGGCACTTAAACCAAAAATCCGTCAACTGGCTAAAGAAAAGATGGGTAATTTGGTAAAGAGAACAAAGGAAGCGCATGATACCCTATGTCAAAAGCAAGAGGAAAATTTGAAGAGTCCTTCTCCACAGGCCATGATCGAGGAAACTGAAGCGCATGAGAAATGGGAACTGTTGGCGGAAATAGAAGAAAAATATTTGAAACAGAAGTCAAAGCTCCATTGGATGCAAGTCGGTGACAAGAATAACAAAACATTCCATCGAGCGGTAATGGCGAGAGTAGCGCATAACTCAATTCGTGAGATTCAAAGGCAAGATGGCAGTGTAACAAAAAAAGGAGAAGAAATAAAAGAAGAAGCAGAACTTTTTTCCGTGAGTTTTTGCAGTTGGTTCCAAATGACTTTGAGGGAGCTACATTGGAGGAACTTCAAGTTTTGTTACCATTTAGGTGTACAGCAGAGGATCGAAGTAGACTGATGGAACCAGTCACAGGGGAAGAGATTAAGACTGTTCTGTTTTTTATGTCGAGTGATAAGTCCCCAGGCCCGGATGGTTTTACAACTGAGTTCTATAAAGCTACTTGGGAGATTATAGGTGCTGAATTTATAGTGGCGGTGAAGTCTTTTTTTGAAAAAGGATTCTTACCAAAAGGGGTAAACTCTACCATACTTGCTCTCATCCCTAAGAAGTTCGAGACCAAGGAAATGAAAGATTATAGACCTATATCTTGCTGCAATGTCATCTACAAAGTCATATCAAAGTTGATTGCAAAGAGGTTGAAAGAAATTCTTCCACAGTTTATTGCGGGGAACCAATCAGCTTTCGTCAAGGATCGTCTTCTAATCCAGAACTTATTACTAGCGACTGAAATTGTTAAAGACTACCATAAAGAGTCAGTATCAGATCGTTGCGCCATAAAGATCGATATCTCCAAGGCGTTTGATTCCGTTCAATGGTCTTTCTTGGAGAACGTTCTCCACTCGTTGAATTTTTCGCAAGAGTTTATTCATTGGATTATGCTCTGCATCACTACTGCATCTTTTTCAGTCCAGGTCAATGGAGAATTGGTTGGTTTCTTTAACAGTTCAAGGGGTCTGCGTCAAGGATGTTCTCTTTCCCCTTATCTCTTTGTCATAGCAATGGATGTACTATCTAAAATGTTAGATAGAGCTGCAGGTTTTAAGAAGTTTGGGTATCATCCTCGATGTCAGACTATTGGCTTAACCCATCTCACTTTTGCTGACGATCTCATGGTGCTTTCAGATGGAAAGGTTCGCTCAGTTGAGGGAATTGTGAGTGTTTTTGATGAGTTTGCAAAGAAATCAGGACTTAAAATAAGCATGGAGAAGTCAACCATCTACTTAGCTGGGAGTGCAAATATGTACAGACGAGAGATAGAGGAGCGATTTAAATTTGCAGTGGGAAGTCTTCCAGTTCGATATCTCGGGTTACCATTAGTCACAAAGCGTTTCTCTTCTGCTGACTACAGACCGCTTGTAGAACAAATAAAAAGAAAGATTGGAACTTGGACGGCTCGATATCTCTCATATGCGGGTCGCCTAAACTTGATCAGTTCTGTCATTTGGAGTATTTGCAATTTTTGGATTGCAGCTTTCAGGCTTCCTCGAGAATGTATAAGAGAGATAGACAAGCTATGTTCAGCGTTTCTCTGGTCTGGCCCAGAGCTGAACTCTAAAAGAGCAAAGGTTAACTGGGAAGCAATATGTAAACCAAAGCGAGAAGGAGGGCTTGGTCTACGATCGCTGAAAGAGGCAAATGACGTTAGCTGTCTAAAGTTAATTTGGAGATGGGTCTCACGTGGAGACTCCTTGTGGGTAAAATGGATAGAGACCTATCTTCTCAAAACCAAGTCTTTCTGGTCGCTCAACATGCAATATAACGGTTCTTGGATGTAGCGAAAACTCCTCAAGTACCGAGACACAGCAAAACAATTCTGCAAAGTTGATATTCGAAATGGTGGTCGAACGTCGTTTTGGTTTGATAACTGGTCCAATATGGGTCCATTGATTGATATTGCAGGTGATAGGGGGCAAATCGATCTTGGAATAAGTAAGCACAAAACAGTAGCAGAAGCTTGGGAAGGTTGCAGGCCAAGACGACACAGATCCACACATCTTAATGCCATTGAAACAACACTCTTACAACAAAGAAATCGCAGAACAGAGGAGGAAGACATTGTCCTTTGGAAAGGGAAGAATGACGTTTATAAGCCAACGTTCTTGACCAAAGAAACCTGGAACCATACACGTTCCATATCCATGGAAGTGTTTTGGTATAAAGGTGTCTGGTTTGTTCACTCCACACCAAAATACTCTTTTTGTGTTTGGTTAGCAGTTCAAAACCGGCTCTCAACAGGGGATATAATGAACCAGTGGAACGGAGGACAATCAGCTACTTGTGTGCTATGTAACAATGCATTAGAAACTCGGGATCACTTATTTTTCTCCTGCGATTTTGCTTCAGAAATCTGGAGTAACTTAGCAACGGAAATCTATGGAGACAGATATTCCACGAGTTGGCAAGACCTGATACAAGCCATTTCCGGCTGTTGGAGGACTCGGCTTGATGGTTTCTTTGCGTGATATATTTTTCAAGTCTCGGTTCACACAATTTGGCGTGAAAGGAAGGGAAGGAAACATGAAGAGAAACCACACTCAGCAGCTCTTTTAACCAAATGGATAGACAAGCAAACCCGGAATCAACTATCTTCGATCAGAGCAAGTGGGGATAAGAGATATGACATGAGCTTGCAAGTCTGGTTTGCGATGAGACAAGGAGCCACAAATTCTTGATTTTGTTCTAGTTTGTTTCAAAATTATTCAAAAAACGTTGCACTCGATGTAAAAACGTTATTTTCTTTTGAATCTAATTTAACATTATTTTCAAAAAAAAAATATATATATTCGTTTTTAGAAGAGAATATTTGGCCACTGTGTAATTTATCTTGTATTTTGATTAGATTTATGTTCAAGAAAAAAAAACAAAATTTGACATATCTATTGATTTTTTTTTCTTTTTGTTCTCTTATCCTCTTCGCGCTTCCACACGTCGTCAAATTACCAATGACGTCTCTTCCAATAATCCTCGCATCCTCTCCACTGCGAAACCTAACCAAACCTTGTTCAACTTCTCAAATCCCAAAACCCATTCAAAATTCTACAAAACAACCTCCAATACATCTCCTAACCAAAACCAATCTCTCTGTAACCATTTCCCAACTAATTATCACTTCCCCTGTTCTCGCATCTGAATCATTCGACTCAATTTCATCAGACCCATCTTCTGGAAAAATCGATTTAGAGTCAATTTTGGTCACAATTGATAATTTCTTCAACAAGTATCCATTTTTCGTAGCGGGATGTACTTTTACCTATCTTGTTGTTTATCCAGCTGTGATGTTTTACTTGAGGAAGTATAAACCAATATCCGCCATGAACGCGTTTCGTAAGCTTAAGAATGAATCTGATTCTCAGCTTTTGGATATTAGAGATGTCAAGACTTTGGCTTTGTTAGCATCACCGAATCTTAAGTTTTTGGGTAAGAGTTCTGTTCAGGTTCCGTTTAGTGAGAATGATGAAGAAGGGTTTTTGACGAAAGTTAAAGGAAGCTTCTCTGATGCTGAGAATACAGTTGTTTGTGTTCTTGATAAGTAAGTATAAACAAAAGATTCAAACTTTATCGAAAACATTGCTTTTGGCCTTTGTGGTTGATTAGTTGTAGTCTTGTAGAGAGAGTTGTCTCATATGTTTTTACCTTTGATGTGGAAGGCAGTTTTGATGGTAACTCGTCGAAAGTAGCTGAATTGCTGATCAAGAATGGTTTCAAAGAGGCTTATTATATTAGAGGCGGCGCGAGAGGGAAGAATGGTTGGTTGGTATGTTACATTGCTCTCTCTTTGGAATCAGTATGATTAGACTAGGTTGTTTCTGCATAAATCCTGAAGGTTTGGTCTACCAATGTTTCAGGCTATTCAAGAAGAGCTTTTGCCTCCACCGGTGCATATGTACACTGCGAAAAACGTAAAATCTTCAAACAACAATGAAGCGTCTGTTGTTGGAACTGAGAACTAGTTCAAGAACATAGCGTAATGGTATGCAGATTCTTGTTGTCGGTATATAGTTTCTCTTTTACTTTTTCTCTCTAATAGCTTTTGCTTCGGTTTTGCAGTGGCAGGACATGGTACTACCATGTCACTGGAACATGAGAAAGCTTCTTTAGGTGGAAGAGTAGCTATATATTGAAAGACTTGTTTAGACCTCAAGACAACTCTATGCTTAGCAAAAAAGCTAACCTTGTCTACTACATATTGATTTCTCAGACCATTCCAATAAAATGAGACTTGTTATTATTATGAAGTTTTTTGTGCTTTTGTACCTTTTCTATTGCATTGTGTGACAGATAATGATTATGTGTAATGCTCTTCCTGAGATTGTTTGAAACAATTTACCTGCGATTCCTTTGGTAATTTATCTTTGAGATTTATGATATCACCAAACAAAAAGGTAAGTTTACTTGAACGTTAAACCAAGGCAAAAGACGAGTTAGAATGAGATTTGTGAATGGAATACGTGAAAGAAGAAACAAATAGCATATCACACAAGGTTCAAACTTCCCACTCAGTAATGGAATATAAGTCTACTATTCTTCGGCTTCAGGTTTTACTGTCCCTCGATTAAAGCAAGCCAAGAACTCTATGTTTCCGTCTGCGCCCTTTATGGGAGATTCGATAAAGCCTTTGTTGGTAAATCCATAGCGCTCAACACCGTTTATTATCTTCTCAAGAACCTTCACACATAACCATGAAATCAAAGGATCGTGTTAACAACATCTTTCACTTGCTATCTAATATCAAAGGCTTATTGCTATCCTAGGATAGATAGACACAGAAGGAATCCAGTATAGCAATAAACAAAGAGCATCAATGGTTCCCGAAAAGATTCAGTTGTCATAAAGAATTAAAGAGGACAGAGAGAAGCATACATACCTCTTGATGTACTTCGGGATCTCTCACTATGCCACCCTTCCCGACCTTCACAAGAAACAAGATGTTGAAGCAACAATTGTGAACTCTCAGAGTTCATTTATATATTTCACTATACTATTATATAAACATATCAGTATGTACTTCTCACTTCTAAGAGTTCAGTGAATACGAAATCTAGCATCATCTTCTAGTCAATTCAATTTGATTACCTGTTGTCTTCGAGCTTCAAATTGGGGTTTAACAAGGGTAACTAAAGTCGCATCTTCTTTCATCACATTCATAATAGCTGGCATCACCTGTTCATAAATTTGAATTCTCAAACATTTTCGGATGATTAAACATAACAACCATGAGAGTTCCTGGAAACAAACTGAATCAGTAGCAAACTTACCTTAAGAATGGAAATGAAAGAGAGGTCAAGCGTCACTACATCGACTTTTTGTGGGAGTCCTGGGAGGTATCTCAGATTTGTCCTTTCTATAACAGTCACTTTCTTATCATTGCGAATTTTGTCAGCTACCTATTACAATAGACCGAATAATTAACTGACTAATTAGTAACTAGGCTTTGATTGCAGAAAAAATACTTAGCACTAACCTGACCGTAACCAACATCTACGCCATAAACATGAGCAGCACCATAACGTAGCAAACAATCCGTAAACCCTCCAGTAGAAAGTCCTGCATCAAGAACTACTTTCTCAGAAACATCAACATCTAGCTTCTCAAGTGCAGCTTCCAGCTTGAGTCCACCTCTGCAAGCAAAAAAAACAGTAGAGGACAGTCGACAACAACAGAGTCTTAAACCATAAAGAAACTGTAGAAAGATAGGGCTACTCGGAAGAATAATCACCTACATACAAATTTTGGAACCTCAGCTGTGATCTTTATAGCTGCAGTAGTAGATACAGGCATTCCAGCTTTAATAACTCTTCTCCCATCCACAAGAACTTTGCCTACATAACATATCATACACACTTAAGCTTAAGCTACACCAAGAACCTCTTGCTCCTATGTATGCTTTATGGATATATGAAAACAAGGAATCACCTACCTTGCATAATCCACGATTGTATTAGTGTGCGACTGTATTCGTTAAACCTTTCAACACATGCCTCATCTAGTCTCTGTTTTTTGCTGTTACAGAAAAATAAAGAGTTTCATTGAAATTAAGCATAGAAAGATTGAAACTTGTTGATTTCAATGTTAAAGAAAGACCCTAACTTTTTGCCACGAGTAGCAGAAGCAAAACATCTCATGGTACTGCATTCTCCAGCTTGAACCCATCTCCCTGAACAAATAACACAGAACAAAGATCACAACACATTATCATTAATGAAACTAAGGAAGACAAAAACCCAAGCTTTCAACATTTCAAACTGAGTCAGATTCTCAATTTATTTTTTCCTGAAGCATTTGACAATTTGGCAAACAAATTTGTGGGTATTTCCCCACGAATCGATTGAATCGCTAACCAGTTTCCAAAATCCAATTTTGCGGAAAGAGAATTTAAAAAACTGAAAAAGCCCACCAAGTGTTTGTTGAAATTACCGGGGAGAAGAGGATTGTGTGATTTGGATAAGAAGCCGAGGAGAGAGCTGCGTAAAGCTATGGGAGGTCTAAGAACATGAAATCCCATCTTTCTACTTCTTCCTTGGAGGAAAAAAGATCGAAGAGCTCTGTTCTCTATCTTCTTCCTGTTCTTGCTAATGACAATTGACAAATGACAAATGGGATACTTTTTTTGTTCTAGGGTTGTGGAAACGAAGACTCTGTCTCAGAAACAGGGTTTCCGTTTTTCTTTATTTTTTTACTTGATCATCAATCAAACCAGCTTTGTTTTACTTTACCTTTTATTGTTTTACTTGGATATCAAAAACTTTATTTTTTCGTCTATATATTAAAGAGTCAGCATAAATTAAACATAATACCCTAGAAAACAACAAAGCAACATAAAACCCTAAACAACAATCAAAGCCACCACCGGCAGTTTCTTCCTCCGGAGATAACAATGATGATGCCAGAACTTCCAGAGGATTTGTTAGTGGAGATACTCTGCCGCGTTCCGGCTACATCTTTGAAACGATTACGATCTACTTGCAAACTATGGAACCATTTATACAACGATAAGAGATTCAAAAGCAAACACTGCCATAAAGCCCCAAGGCAATCTCTGATTCTCATGTGGAAGAATTTTGGTTTTTCTTCGATTAGCATCAATCTCCAAAGAGTTTCACCTATAGAGGTCACTGGTGAACTTAACCTAATCGACCATCATTCTAGTTTAGGTATGTTCAGGAACTCTCCATTATGTCAAACTTCTGGCTTATTGTTATGCGTCAACGTGGAGAAAATTAATACTAGGCTCGTGGTATGGAACCCGTGTACTGGTAAAACCAAGTGGATTCAACACAGAAGGATGGGCTACATCTGCAACTATGCTCTTGGATCCTACCAAGACAAAAAATCCGACAATAATAGCTACAAAATATTGAGCCACGGGATTTATGGTGGCCAAGAGTTCGAAATTTATGAGATTAACTCAAATTCATGGAGGATTCTTGATGTCACTGTGGACTCCTCTTTGTACATTGAAAACGTTTCTTTGAAGGGTAAGACTTACTGGTTTGCTACAGATGGAAATGATAAACCGTGCGACCTATTCTTGATCTGTTTTGATTATACGACAGAAAGATTTGAACGTCTATGTCTTCCGTATCAGATTCCGTATTTTCGTAATACATCTCTATCAGTTGTTAAAGAAGAGAAACTTTCCGTGTTATTACAACCTTCCCTTACATCGAAGACACAGATATGGGTGACAAATAAGATTGGTGAGGCCAAAGTGTTGTCGTGGATCAAGTTTTTAACGGTGGATTTGAAGCCTGAGATTAAATATGGCATAAAATTCTTGGTCGATGAGGAGAACAAAGTCCTTGTGTATGAGCAAAATTTTGTAATAAACGGCAAAAACAACATGATATACGTCGTTGGAGAGGACAACGAAGTTAGGGAAGTGGTGTTTAGAGTCGGATTAAAACCATTATTCTTTTATTATGTTCCAAGTTTGACTCAAATCCGGCAAGGTAATGATTAAGCTATACATGCAAACTTTTTTTTGTTTTTGGTTTTTGGTTTTTGGTTCTTAACTTGTTCATTGTTGTCTTGGTTATGTCCTAATTATAAAACTGATATTTCTCTAAAAAGTACTTGTTTGCCATGTATTCGTATTCCTTGCTTTGTAAGTTTTATGATCAAGTTTCGTTACATAAAGAAGAGTTATATTTCAAGTATTTAGGTTCTAGTTTTCAAAGAAGATTAAGAACTCAAAGATTTAAGAATAACTCTCTTTATAGTTTAGGAAAATAACTTAAAACCTAAACAATCTCTAAGTCTTAATCTCTCTAAAACTCATATGGTCAACCACACCTTGGGACTCATATATATAGAGAATAATTAGACCTAATCATACTAGGATTAACATTAGATAACTCCTAATTTAAATA
>Ga0041059_1003721_pt1 | contig 10096 bp, 13 predicted proteins | sample AraColnosormetaG_FD_56232 | JGI IMG/M metagenome (GOLD analysis project Ga0041059, IMG submission 56232) | Arabidopsis roots microbial communities from North Carolina, USA - Col MF nosort | ecosystem: Host-associated > Plants > Roots > Unclassified | place: USA: North Carolina | collected... | reverse complement strand
TTTTTTTTTTTTTTTTTACATTCTCTTGTATGATAAACTCATCTTTCCAACAGAAATTTAGAGCTGGGGGGTTCAATGTTATTGTCGCAACATCTATTGGTGAAGAAGGCTTGGATATCATGGAAGTTGACCTAGTTATATGTTTTGATGCTAATGTATCTCCTCTGAGGATGATTCAACGGATGGGAAGAACTGGAAGGAAAAATAATGGTCGAGTTGATATCCTTTAGCTAGCTTGATTTCCATTACAAATCTTTGAAGTTACACTTTTTCATTGGAACGCTATATGCGACGTCTTTGAAGTTACACTTTCCATTCCTTGACTAGCCTTTACTAGTTCTTGCTTGTGAAGGATCAGAAAAGAACAGCTATATGCGAAAGCAAGCAAGTGGACGGGCTATTAAAAAACACATGCGGAATGGAGGAACAAATAGTTTTAATTTTCATCCTAGTCCAAGGATGGTAAGAGCTTTTCTTTTTTGATAATTTGTTTTCCTTACCTTGTTGCTTCAGTTTTCAACTTCTCTTAACTTCAGATATCTCTGTCATGTGTTATTATAGATTCCCCATGTTTATAAGCCAGAAGTTCAGCATGTTGAGTTTTCAATCAAGCAATTCGTTCCACGTGGAAAGAAACTACAAGAGGAGTATGCCACTGAGACTCCAGCTTTCCAGAAAAAGCTTACACCTGCAGAGACGCATATGCTCGCTAAGTATTACAACAACCCCGATGAGGAAAAGTTGAGAGTGTCCTTAATTGCGTTCCCTCACTTCCAGACATTGCCATCCAAGGTGCACAAAGTAATGCATTCACGTCAAACAGGCATGTTAATTGACGCTATGCAGCACTTGCAAGAGCCAACTTTTTCAGAACAGAGTAAAAGCTTCTTCACTGAGGTGTGGTTCAAAATCCTGGTAAACTTTTGTTTTTCCTTGCTTTCTGTGAATTCATTTTTCACTTACGTGGAATCACTTACTTTAATAGTTTCGAGCTCCTTTGGGTGAAAGAGAAGAGCTTGATACAGGTCTGAGGGTTACTAATGATCCAAAAGGTAAATATAGTCTCATTGATCTTGCCGAAGTATCAATTCTTAAAGTCGCATGGATATATATTCATTCCTAAACCAGCTCGTAGGAGGTCTGTATGCTTATAAGCTATCAGCTAGTCGGAGGTCTATAGGCTATAAGCTATTGAACAATGACCAAAAAGCCTATTTTAGGATATACTATCTGCTCTTTTTAGGTATTTTATATAGCTTCATGTCACTTCTCATCAACCCAAATGAAATTGCCAATAATTTATAGGAAAGATGCTTATAGACTTTGATCAGATAGCTTATTGTCTGGTCAATAATGTATCTTTGCATTGCATATATATGAAAATCAGGCCTTTCGTTGTAGTGTTGAAACACATCCATTCTATTGTATTAATGTGCAGATCTACACTCTGTCCGTGATTTGGAAGTCAACACATCACAGAGAAAGGCAAAACAAGTTGAATCTCCCACAAGCACCTTAGAGACAACAGAGAAGGATTACGAAGAATCTTCACCCACACACCGTTATCTTTTCAGTTCAGAATGTGCATCCGTTGATACTCTGGGGAACGTCTTCGTAATGCCAGTTCCTCTTTTATTCTTTCCTAATGTTCTGGAGTCAGACAATACGCCTCTGCCTAAAACAGAAAAACAACATTCTTGCCGGAATACATCTCACATTGACTTAGTTCCAGTAGATACTTCGGAAAAACATCGGCAAGATAATATCTCATGCAAGTTAAAGGAAAGATTCTCGCCAGACGGTGCCAGCGAGACACTAGAGACTCATAGCCTTGTGAAAAGGAACTCCACCAGAGTAGGTGAAGATGATGTAGCGAATTCTGTTGGAGAAATTGTGTTATCATCGGATGAAGATGACTGTGAGGGATTGGAGCTTAGTCCACGGCTCACTAACTTCATCAAGAGCGGCATTGTTCCAGAGTCACCTGTCTATGACCAAGGTTAGTGTTATCTCTTGAACATTTAGTATGTGTTAGAGCTGGAGATATAATCAGATACGAACAAATGGTTATGATATCTACTTGAGTGTTCTTGCATCAATCATGGTGTTTGGAGTTGCTGTTGCAATAGGCTTCAACCACAGAAATTTGGTAGTAGAAAAGTTTTATATATACATAAGGTTCTATGAGAAATTTAGAGAAATCTAGATATGCAAAACACACATTATATTGATGAGTAAGTTGAATATGAAGGTCTGTTGTATTTAAGATATACTAAACATTTTGTTATTTCAGACTAGAGTAACCACTACGAGAACAGGACATATATATAAAGCTTTTCTAATCCTATTTTCTTAGTGCTGATTATACATTTGAATCTATTTGTGCAAAGAAAAACTTAAAGTGAGCTAATAAGCACCATTTGTACTTACCTTTAGCAACTATAACTACCTAACCATAAGAACTTATTATGTGGTAATTACATCTTTAATGCTGCAGGGGAAGCGAACAGAGAAGAAGATCTTGAATTTCCTCAGCTTTCTTCACCCATGAGGTTCAGTAACGAATTGGCAGGAGAGTCTTCTTTCCCTGAGAGAAAGGTTCAGCATAAGTGCAACGATTATAACATTGTGTCTACAACCACTGAATTGAGAACTCCTCAGAAGGAGGTAGGTTTGGCCAACGGAACAGAATGCTTGGCTGTTTCTCCTATTCCTGAGGATTGGAGAACTCCCTTGGCGAATCTGACAAACACAAACAGCAGCGCTCGCAAAGATTGGCGGGTGAGTTCTGGAGAAAAGTTAGAAACTCTTCGACAGCCTCGCAAGTTGAAGAGACTACGTAGACTTGGAGATTGCTCGAGTGCTGTAAAGGAGAATTATCCTGGTATTACAGAGGCAGACCATATCAGATCTCGTTCTCGCGGTAAAAAGCACATTAGAGGTAACTGGTTCTGTATTTTCTTTTACTACATTGAAATGATCTGGGAGTTGACAATGACCGAAAATTTACGGATTCTGATGTTGCTTAACATCACCAGAATCTCCCCAGTATATGTATGTATACCAATTGGTTTGATTGATTAGGAATCCATAAGATCTTAATAGAATATTGCCAGTGTCATAGTGAAGTGGAAAAGTGCTGAGAGTTGGTTTACACTTTCTTCTGTTGCTTTTGCGTTGGTGACAAAAAAGGTCAATTTTCAATTAAAATTTGAGTTATTTGTGGTATACATCTGCGTTAGATCAATGTCTTGATGTGCTGAGAGAAATGAAACATTTGTCATGTTGATCTGTTTGAGTGATTGCTGCTTGGTTGCTCTGTGTCTTAAGGTAAGAAGAAGATGATCATGGATGATGATGTCCAAGTCTTCATTGACGAGGAAGCTGAGTAAGTTCTTCTCTAATCTAAAAATAAACATCTGATGGTCTTTCTTACTTCCACAAAACAGCGAGAGACAACATAACAAAAGTAGTCTTTCTGACTACAAAGTTGATGTTAGTTGTTTCAAACCTCTCTATTTTGATCAGGGTCTCTTCGGGAGCAGAGATGTCGGCTGATGAGAACGAAGATGTGACTGGCGATTCATTTGAAGATAGTTTCATAGATGACGGAACAATGCCTACAGCAAATACTCAAGCCGAGTCTGGTAAAGTTGACATGATGGCTGTTTACAGGTACATACAACCAAAGATATCTTTCTTCTACTGCGAGGTCAATGAGCTTATTAAAAATCACAAGGTATCCTTCCACAGGCGTTCTCTTCTCAGCCAGTCACCATTACCGGCGAGATTTCGTGATTTAGCCGCATCAAGTCTGAGTCCTTATTCTGCTGGACCCTTGACGAGAATAAATGAGAGCAGAAGCGACTCAGATAAATCATTGTCTTCTCTTCGAACACCAAAAACAACAAACTCTGAGTCAAACCAAGATGCAATGATGATAGGAAACCTTTCGGTAGTACAAATCTCGTCAGATAGCCGGAAAAGGAAATTTAGCTTATGCAACTCGGCGAATGCCCCCGTGATTAACTTAGAAAGCAAGTTTGCAGCTCATGCACAAGCCACGGAGAAGGAAAGCCATGAAGGCGTGAGAAGCAATGCAGGTGCGTTAGAGTACAATGATGATGATGATGATGCATTCTTTGCGACACTAGACTTTGATGCAATGGAAGCACAAGCCACATTGTTATTGTCGAAACAGAGATCCGAAGCAAAAGAGAAAGAAGACGCAACGGTTATACCTAATCCAGGCATGCAGAGAAGTGATGGTATGGAGAAAGATGCACCATCTTTTGATCTTGGTCTGTGGTGATTCTTCTTTCATACGAAGATACTAAGTTATGTATATAGATTGACAAAGGAGACAGTAGAGCATAGGCATTTGGATGTATGTTTTGTGTATTAAGTTTAGGTATATCCTATTGAAGTACAGTGCTTAAGGCAGTGCACATGGTTAAATCAAGGTTAATGCCTCAATTCGTTGAACCCTTTAAGTAATGACACAAATATGACTACATCGGCCAACACTCTCACACCTCTCAACCCTAAACTGACATTACAAAGCAACATTTACCATTGGCACGAAAAGAAAACTAAAATAAAATAAAAGAATTAGATGTACAATAGACGCTATAAACTCTAGAAATTAATAATATTGGGATCATAAAATTTTATTAATTTATAATGATATTAATATAGATCTTATAATTTTATATTTATTAATTTATCGAATAAATGAATATTTATTAATTTAAAGAAATATTTATGCAAAATATAATACTATTTTTTTTATAGAATTTTCTTTATTTAGATTTTCTATGCTTTATTGTTTGCATATTCAATTATGTTAAATTTTGGTTATTAGAATAGAAGTTGAACTTGAAGTTGTGATTAACAATCCTAGTTATTAGAATAGAATAGATGTAAATAGTCTACTCGACCATCTGAGTGCAAATGAAGCATGCTTAGAGTTTAGAAGAAATTGTAGCTTATATCTATAATGTTGGTGAAAAAATTGAAGACGATAATGTAGAATCTTTGGAAATAGTGACATATAAGGAAGAAATTACCGCGTCAAATACTTTTCATAACTTTTGGATTCAGATCGAAAAGATAACACCATAATTTTTTGATGCAATAAGAAAATTAGAGACGAATTTCAACGAGATTCTAAGTTTAAGAAAAAACAAACAACACTAGATTCATATTATACTGGATTATCTTAGAATGTATGTTTAAGATTTATTCTTAATTTATGATATTATTGGGACCATATATATATATATATTTCAAAAAAATAATATCTTATTATCTTATCGATTTAGGTTAATTTTTACCTAGGTCCGACTTGAGACCGACAAAATTTATTAATTTATCGTGTTTATTATTTTATAAAGTATTAATTTATAGAGTTTCTATTGTATTCACTTTTGAGTTGTGTCTATTCATGAGCTATTTCCATGTATTTATAAAAATTAGATGTACATTGTACACAAACAAATTGAGAGTGATAGTTTAAAGGATGCTCTGGTGGAACAAGATCAGTTATCGCCACTAACTGATGAAGAAGAGTCAGATCCAGCAAAGAAGAATAAGTGGATCGAAGATGAACAAGCAAGAATCGATCGAGATGAAAAAGCAATGGATATGATCTTCATAAACGTTGGAGATAAGGTTCTCAGAAATATTGAAAACTCAAAGTTAACTGCTGAAGCATGGGCAACGCTTGATAGGTTGTATCTGGTAAAATCTCTTCCAAATCAAGTTTATCTGCAACTTAAAGTCTATAACTACATGATGCAAGATTCAAAGACGCTTGAAGAGAATGTTGATGAATTCCTAAAGATGATTTCAGATCTTAGTAATCTTCAGATTCAGGTACATGATGAAGTTTAAGCAATGTTGATACTAAGTGCTTTACTGGATAGTTATGATATGCTAAAGGAAACTCCGAAGTATGGAAGAGAAGGCATTAAGTTGGATGATGTTATAAGCGCTGCAAAATCAAATGAACTAGAACTAAGGGATATTTCAGGAGGATCAAGACCTGTAGGAGAAGGTGTATACGTTCGAGGTAAAACTCAGGCCAGAGGAAGTGGAAATTACCAATCTGGTAAAGGTGAAGGTAATGAATCTAAATCAACAGAAGGTAAGAAAGTCTGTTGGATATGTGGAAAGGAGGGACACTTCAAGAGGCAGTGTTATAAGTGGCTTGAGAAGAATAAGGGAAGTGGTGCAGGAGAAACATTACTTGTAAAAGACGATGCTCAAGATTTGGTCGGTTTAGTAGCTTCAGAAGTCAATCTAGGAGAACACAAAGGAAACCATGGAGAGTGGATAATGGATACTGGGTGTTCCTTTCACATGACACCAAGAAAAGAGTATCTTATAGACTTCGAAGAAGCAAAGTCTGGAAAAGTAAGGATGACTAATAATTCGTTCTTAGAAGTTAAGGGAATTGGTAAGGTCAAGTTTACTAATCAAGATGGGACGAGTATCATTCTTCATGGAGTAAGATATATACCAGAGATGTCAAAAAATCTTATATCCATGGGAACTCTAGATTCAGAAGGGTATGAGTTCAGGGGCAACAATGGTACATTGAGAGTCATGCAAGGCTCAAATGTTTTCATGAAAAGAATTAGAAGAGCTTCTCTGTATATTTTACAAGCACATGCTAATATTACAGAATCTTTAGTAGTGGTTTCAGGAGGGGTTGATCAAACTTAACTATGGCACAGTAGAATGGGACATATTGGACAACATGCCATGGACGTGTTGAGTAAGAAAGGATGTTTTGGAAGTGATAAAATATCTGAAATAAAGTTCTGTGAGGATTGCGTAGTTGGTAAGACACACAGAACAAGTTTTGGGAAAGCTCAGCATGTGACAAAGGAGAAACTTGATTATGTGTATTCCAACTTATGGGGCTCCCCAAATGTACCCTATAGCCTCAGTAAGCATTAGTATTTCATCTCTTTTACATATGATTGGTCAAGAAAAGTTTGGATATATTTACTTAAGACCAAAGATGAGGCATGTACATCTTTACTGAATGGAAAAAGATGGTGGAGACTCACAGTGAAAGAAAATTAAAGAAGCTGAGAACTGATAATGGATTAGAGTTTTGTAATCAGAAGTTTGATGGCTTCTGCAAGAAAGAAGGAATAGTATTGCAGAGAACCTGTACTTACACTCCACAGCAGAATGGAGTTGAAGAGAGACTAAACAAAACTATAATGAACAGAGTTAGAAGCATGCAAAGTGAAAGTGGACTTGACAAGAAGTTTTGGGCTGAAGCAGCATCAACTTCAGTTTATTTGATTAATAGATCACCGTCCTCTGGAGTCGACAATAAGATCACTTAAGAGTTGTGGACTTCAGTAACTCCAAACTTGTTAGGACTAAGGAGATTCAGGTGCATTGTTTATGTACACTCACAAGAAGGAAAGTTAGATCCCATAGCTAAGAAAGAAGTCTTTGTGGGGTATCCTAATGGAGTAAAGGGTTTCAGGGTTTGGATGATCGATGATGAGAAGCGCTATAAGCCGGAATCTCGTGTTCAGAGAGGATGTGATGTACAAAGACATCATAAACAACTTAGTTTCAAGTATGAGTCTTGAATTTCCTTTAGTTACTAACAAAGTTTCTAGGTTTGAATGTGCAGGTCCTAGTAAAGATGGTGATAATTCAGCTCAAGGTGGAGCTACAGAGAAAGCTTCAGAGGAATCTCCAGAGTCTTCTGTTACAGGTCATGCAAACACAGAACTAGAAGGGAATCAGAGAACTCGTCAGATAACAAGAGATCGACCAAGAAGATAAGTTGTTCTACCGTCGAGATTAAACGATTATAAAATGGATGAGGAAGTATTAGATGAGATAGCAGGTTATGCTTATCTTATTACAGAAGATGGAGGGAACCCTGAGCATGTGGATTATCAGGAAGCACTTCAAGATCCTGATAGTGATAAGTGGTTAGAAGCTGCTGATGAGGAAATAGAATCACTTATCAAGAACAAGACATGGATATTGGTGGAGAGGAGTAAATCACAAAAGCCAATTGGGTGTAAATGGGTATTCAAAAGAAAAGCCTTCATTGCAGGAGTAGAATAGCCAAGGTTTAAGGCAAGACTTGTAGCCAAAGGCAACTCACAAAAGGAGGGAATATATTTCCTTGGAAATCTATTCACCTGTGGTGAAACACGTTTCTATTCGCCTTATGCTGTCAATGGTTGTGCACTTGGACATGGAGGTTCAACCGATGGATGTAAAAACAACATTTTTACATGGTTACTTAGACGAAACAATTTACATGGAGCAGCCACAAGGCTATGTTCATGAAAGATATCCAGAGAGGGTCTGTTTGTTGAAGAAGTCTTTGTACAGCCTGAAGTAGTCTCCCAGGCAATGGAAAACAAGTTCAATGAGTTTATGTAGAAGATTGGATATGAGAGAAGTAAGTATGACATATGTGTGTACTTCAAGGTTCTACAAAGTTGAGAGTACGTATACCTACTTTTGTACGTTTATGATATACTTATAGCTTCTAAGGACAAGAAGTACGTATGTGAGTTAAAGGTCTTATTTAACTCTGAGTTTGAAATGAAGGACTTAGGCGATGCCAAGAAGATTCTAGGAATGAAAATCATAAGGGATAGACAAGCTTGTACTTTTTCCACATCATAGGAGGGTTATCTCTTGAAAGTACTTGGAGATTTTGGAATGGACCAAGCTAAGTCCGTTAATACTCCTATAAGAATTCATTTCATGCTAAAACCAGCAACTAACGAAGAAATTCAGAAGTTATGAGAGCAATGCCCTATCAAAGTGCAGTTGGCAGTCTGATCTATTCAATGATAGTTACAAGACCAGACTTAGCACATTTTGTTGCTTTGGTTTGCAGGTTTATGAGTATACCTCTGAAGGAACACTGGCAAGCCGTGAAATGGATACTTAGATACATTGGGGGTACATTAGACCGAAAGCTTTGTTAGAAGAATGAAGGAGAACTCATTCTAGAAGGCTACTATGACTTAGACTATGCAGCATATAACGAAAAGAGAAGATCTACTCTAGGAGTAGTGTTTACTTTTGGAGGAAATACAATAAGCTGGAAGTCTAATTTACAGAAGGTACTAGCTTTATCGAGTACTGAAGCTGAATATATGGCATTAACAGATGTAGCAAAAGAAGAAGTTTGGTTGAACGGTCTCGTGAATGAGCTAGGTTTTTGTACAAGAGTCAATGAACATTCACTGTGATTCACAAAGTGCAATTGCTTTGGCAAAGAATGCAGTCTACCACGAGAGAACCAAACACATTGACGTTAAGACCATTTCATCAGAGAATTGGTGAGTAATGGAAAAGTGCAGGTGTTGAAAAGTGACACTGAAGAAAATCCTGCAGACATATTCACCAAAGTGTTACCTGTGAGCAAGTTTCAAGATGCCCTTGAACTGCTCAGAGTTTCTAAGAACTAAGGTGGAGCTTAGGCTCCGGATAACAGCTGAGTGGGTTTACTCAAGGAGAAGAAGCTGAGTGGGTTTACTTAGGGAATCAAAGTCAAGTGAGATTACTTGAGAAAGATAAAGCTAAACAAGTTGGTTCAGGAACCGGAGATGAATCCAAGTTAAGCTAAAGTAGAAAGAGCATAAAGATCAAGGTGGAGATTTGAAGAATAATGATCTATATGCTAAGTATGGGAAATACTCTGGGAGAATCGGAAGGTTTCAGGGTCAGTTTAAAGTCAAGCTAAGGAGATTGCGACTCGTGGAGCAATCACAATCGTCCATCTCTACCGGACAATTCTTGACTGTTACTCGTCTTCTTCCGTTTCTTATATCGATCTGTAATTCTGTTTTTCTCTTTACGATTCATAAGTTTGTTAAATCGAGAGAGTAGAGAGAGAGAGAGCAGAACGATTGTAGTGAGAGAGAGCTCGGTTTTGAGCTAAGAGTTTTAGTGGATTCCGGAGAAATCTTCGGCGAGACGTAGGATTCCAAATCGGAATCGAACTCGTAAAATCTCTCATGTCCGTTCTAAGTTTCTTTGTGTTCAGCATCAAACGAGAGAGAGAGAGAGAGAGAGAGAGAGAGAG
>Ga0041059_1003720_pt1 | contig 10096 bp, 7 predicted proteins | sample AraColnosormetaG_FD_56232 | JGI IMG/M metagenome (GOLD analysis project Ga0041059, IMG submission 56232) | Arabidopsis roots microbial communities from North Carolina, USA - Col MF nosort | ecosystem: Host-associated > Plants > Roots > Unclassified | place: USA: North Carolina | collected 2013-09-02 | reverse complement strand
TAATAAAATATATATATATATATATATATATATATATATATATATATATATATATATATAAATCCTCAATTTTAACTATCGGGTAATCTTTACGCAAATATTTCTATTTACTCAATAGTTATAACCTCTACGATGAGATTAGGTGGCTTAAGACATGTTTCACGAAGTGTCACCTAAACTAACACTTAGCTAATCCACAAAGGACAAATACATTAAGATCTATCTCATTCAAATTCTCATTTTTGACTTGCCTCTGCTCTCTATAACTTTTAATCCCTCCAAACTCAAACCAAATCAAGTCTAGAATCGTGGGGGCCAATCTCATAGGCTAGGTACTGTTTACAATCTTCTAGAGAGATATTTCGGATTTCGACAGAGAATAATTGATTAAAAAAAATATTTGTTTTAATGTTAAGCTTAATGGTGAATGTGTGGTACTTTAGTTTGTGCATTAATGGTATTTGTAACGTCTGTATCCCGGAAAATTAGAAGATTTGAGTTTATGTCGGAAATTGGAGGGGAATCTGTTTAATTCCAGTTGGTTTAGTAAGCTTATTATTAAACCAAAGAGGAAATTGTTTAATTTTGGTAATCCTAATTCCTGTTTAATTTAAGTTGACTGAAAAGAAACTTAAGCCTATTTATACCCTATAAATCAAAGAAGCCCTAGTGATTTCTCATAATGGCCACCTTCAAGGAGAGAAAGAGAGAGGCTGATTTTTGGTTAAAAGAAGGAAAATAGCTTCCTCAAAAAGGGATTTCTAGACAGATTAGACACGCCATTCTAGAGCAGATGTTTGGTCTATATAATCGCCTTGTTTGGTAAGAAAATTTATTGACTTGTAGCTTAGACTCATACCTATATATTGATATGAGTCAATATTCTAAGAGTTATCTGTGGTTTAGTGAGCTATTCTGTTTTACTCGTGATGTGGACCAGCGTGTATTTAAAGGAAGAACGCGAGTGAACTTACGGTTGGATCGTCATGAAACTTTGGGGACAACTTCAGGAAATCTAGGAAAACAATTTCAACGGTGCGATTTGAAAGTGGACTTTTAAATCTCGTTGCGTGATCTCATCTTTCAGGCTGAGGATTCTGTTAGTTTTCTAGAATATTCTAGTTTATGTTAAATGTTGTTTTTGTGGTTGGCTATATGGTGAGTTGATCTACTGTTGGTGAGTGGGAAGTTACTGCTGATTGTGGAATTGTTGTTTTTGGTACAAAAAACATCCTCATTTCAAGGTGTGTGCGCGATCATGTGTGACTTATTTGTTGTTAAGATTGTGTGACTTGTTTGTTGTTATATATAGGCTGGATTTTTTATGGATCCATAATGGATCCCTGCGATTGTTTTGTCAATAGATGTTTTGGTTTGTTTAATGATTTATGTGTTTATTGTGATCTTGGTTTTGCTTGTGTGTATAGATCGTAGATGAGAGAATCGTCTCAATAAGTATTTATGCATCTCTTTTTTTATGGTGCATGTAAAGATAAAGTGTGAATCACAAACAAATAAAGAGATGCATAAATTTGATCAAAAATACTTAGGCGATCATCCCATCTACGTGTTATACACACAAACAAACCAATATTACAATCAACACAAAAATCATGAAACAAACCAAACTAATGAACAATTATCTATTGACACAACCATCTCAGGGATTCAATTTTGGATGCATCAAAAATCCATCCTACACATCAAAACAAACAAGTCAAACAATCTTAACAGTTTAGATAATCTTATGGTCACACACACCTTGAACCAAATATGATTTTTGAACAAAAACAGCAATCCCACAACTAGCAGTGACTTTCCACTTGCCTAGGTGGACTGGTTTGTTTTATAATTATCCAATTTAAGATGTACTTTTCTCAATTCTTATACAAAAATATTTTGTTTGACCACAAACATGCGTATTGCTTGGGTTTATTTTCCTAAAGAACTTGATAAATTGAACATCATGATGTTGAATCCTGAAATGAAATAGCAAACAAATTTAAAACTTCTCACCAATGTCTTAAGACAAAATAATCGTACGATTGATAATGAAACGTTTTAAAAGAACTAAACTTGTGGACTGAAAGTAGAATTGGTTGTTTTTCAGTTAATCTTAGTGTCATCATGACCGTGAGACATATTTGTTATTAATAAACAATAATTGTGGTAGCAGAAAATTTGACCAAAATTTTGGTTGCAACTTGCAACCATCGTTACTAGTCTAATGCTTACTGGCAAAAAAATTCATAGTAAAGAAATGTAAACTAGTTTTTTTCAGGTGATTGTCAAAAAAAAATAAAAAAAAAAAGGTTTTTCAGGCAGAAAATTAAAGCATGTGAATAAGTTTATTGTCGGAATTATGAACTATAAACCTATCTACTTCATTCTTGAAAATTTAATTGTATTTTAATTAACTTTTGTCATACATTAATATTTTGTAACGTATAAATATTTAAAAAAATGGTTTCTTTTTCCAAAAATTTAAACAAATTGATATCATTTTTTTGTGTGAATGAAATAAAAAGCAAACAACAATAAAACTTCTCACCAATTTCCTACTTTGGACAAAATAATCGTACGAGTGATAAAGAAACGTTTTAAAAGAACTAGAAAAACTAGTGGACACTCGAGCTCTAGATTTAGTTGGTCAAAATCATTAAGTAATTGGAATAGTGGAAGGGGTTAAAAGAAGCAACTAGAGAGTGGAGCCACTCGTTGCTCTCTTAAGAGGAAAGAAAAAAGCCAGTGGTTACGCAATGAAGAACGTATGCTTTTGCTTCTAAGCCTTTGGTTTTTTATGTGTGGTTCTCTTTTCTTATCTCTATGAACCAACACCAAACATTTTCCAACATTCCTTCATTATATATCAGAACAAAACATTATTCGTTCATGAGAGAAACAATGTCTGAAATAGAAAAGCAAAAGCCGGAAGAAGAAGAATCATCCACGACATGGCCGGATATCGAAGAAGAACTCGTGCTTCCCGATGTGTTACGTAGTGAAGGCGTGAAGAAACTGCATATGAGTATTCAAAGTGAGTGGGATTACCTTCAGAAGTCTGCTTGTCAAACAGCTGCAGGAAGAGCTTTGTGGAAACATGTTATTCATGATCCGCTTGCTCATTTGTTTGCTGGAGAGACACATTTGAGAAACCTACACACAAAGATTCAGACTGACCGTCTCAACAATGCTCGAGAGGTTTCTGGTGTGATCCTAGCCGTTCGAACTCTCTGGTTTGACACAAGGATTCAAGCTGCTCTGGAGTCTTTCCACGGCGATGCAGCACAGGTTGTTCTACTTGGTGCAGGTTTGTTTTCCCCTGTTTAGACATTTTAACTTATGTGTGTATATATATATGTGGAGCATGAGTTTAAGATAAGTAGCCAACATAGAATGATGTAATTGAATTTCAGGAATGGATGCAAGATCATACAGACTAAACTGCTTGAACAAAAGTGACGTATTCGAAGTGGATTTTCAAGATGTTTTGGAAACCAAAGCGAGCCTAGTTCAAGCTGCAGTAAACTCTAGAGATGAGCTTAGGATGACAGCGAAATCACTAGTCAGAGTAGCAATTGATATCAGAGACAACGATTGGTTTGAACAGCTTAAAAAATCAGGTTTTTTGCCAGAGATTAACACGGTATGGGTTCTCGAAGGTATTCTCTATTACCTGTCTCACACAGAGGCAATGCAAGTACTAAACCTCATAGCTGAGAAGTGTGGACTAACCAGCACAGTTCTCTTGGCGGATTTCATGAACAAACCATCAGCTACACTTCCAAACTCTGTGTTCCACTTTTACAGTGACTGGCCTGATCAGCTCTTACCAACTTTGGGATTCTCTCATGTCAAGCTTTCACAAATAGGTGATCCAGATGCGAATTTCGGTCTGCTCCACGATCCACGGAATCTCTTCAACAAACTTCTCCGCCTGCCAAGGACTGCACAAATCCATCCAGATGATGGAAAACCATGCTGCCGTTTGTATTTGGTCGAAGCTTCCGGTTCACCGCCTCAAGATAACCAAGCGAGCTTGTAAGCTCCTTCCGGACGTGCATTTGGCACTGCACGCTTTTGCAGAACAGATATATATGTGAGTCTTTCACACTAGAGAAATTGTGTAGGAGGTTAATGTAATTTGATGTATAAACGATTGATATGAACAATTCATTATATTCTAAACTCTAAAGTTCTATATTTCTATCTGCTTGAAAATTACAACGAAGAAAGAACGCTTGTCATGCCTTTCGATAACTAGCATGATCGTCCTTCCTTACTGTAACTCAAACGATGAATGAAGCTCAGCATCAAGCATAAGAGTATATTCATATAGAACGAGATATCGTCTCTCACTTAGACAGTTGTAAAAAAAGTTGGTACACCTATTCAGCCATAATGATTTCACAAGAAGAAAAGGAAGAGAGAACTAGACTTCATCTCAAATCTCAAGACAGTCTTTGACACCCTTCTCAAATTTGTCAAGATAAGAGATAGTCTCTGTAACCCCATCTGCAACTTTTTTTCTGCAAAACAAGTTAAAACATTGTACTGCTTTAGTGACATGAGAGATACCAAATCATCATACAAATATAGTTTCGAGTAACAGAGAACACATAGAAGAAACGGATCCCTTTAATCATTTCAATCACTAACCTATCAGAAGGAAGATTCATATCAACCCCATTCGTCAACACGATAAGGGAACCGAAAGACCTGCGATATAAAGTAAGTGCAAAATCAACAAACAAGAACCATAAATCACAGCATTTGCATCACATTTCTATAATTCAACAACCAATTTCATTACACATTTCAATAGAGAGTCACACTAGCACATACCTAACAAGATCATCAAGTATATTCTCTGCTTCTAATTTAACTGGATCCTTATCATCAAGTAATGAAGCAGCATTCTTCACAACAAGCTTAAATGTACAAACCTAATCAACAACATCATCATCATCATCATAAAAATCAAAACTTTAATGTCATTCATAACTAAAACCCAAAACTTTAAGATCAATTTAAGATTCTAGAAACCTCAACTCCGGATTTAGATTGAAAATCAACAAGAGAGCTTCTTTCTTTAGGAACACAATCTCTTGCAGAAGACTTAAACAGATTCTGCAGATTCTCCAAATCTTTCTCTGTATAATCAGATTCACTAGTTAACGAAAGATAAGCAGATTGAAGAGCTTGACGAGTTGCATCAATGGGAGCAAGTAAGAATCTTGAAGACTTCTTCTTCTGATCTTTAAGCCACTCTTTAGGTCCTGCTGTGTGAGAAAATTAGTTTTTTTTTCAAAATTCACAAATTTGGAGATAAGATCAATAAAATGAAGAGTGAGTGAGAAGTGTGTTGTGTACAGATTCCTAAGGAGAAGGCGAAAGCGGGATTGGTGGGGGAGAGAGTGAGGAGAAGAGAAGTGGCGGAGGAGAGAAGAACGGTGGCGTCTCGGCGAGAGATAATCTGTGGCAGGTGGTCGGAGATTTGTGCGGCGGCGATTGGTGGTGGTGGTGGAGGTTTAGTGTTTGAAGAGAAGAAAGGTTGAGAAATTGGGATAAGACGAGCCATGGCTTAACATTAACGAGCTAAGTTATGTGTACCCGCTCATGTGGTATTTACCAATGGTTTCCTTTTTGAACAGATTTTTGTCTTGTTTTTAAACACAAAACGACGTCGGTTTGTGAACATAATAAAAATGTAAATGTTGACTTATCTTTGCTAAATTGGTCCGTCAGCTAAGGATGTACCTTATTTAGCAAAATTAACGAAAATTAACGATTTAATTGAAAATCAACTAAAGTTTAAAATTAAAGTCATCCTACTCAAAATTGGTGCTTTGTTTCACCACTTTTGATAAACTGGTGATGGTTTTTATGACATTTTTTCCAGTAATAAAAGGGGTAGTTATGCAATTTAGTAGAAGTTAAAGGGTTTCTAAACAAACTTAAAAACCAAATTTTTCTTTATTGCTTTGCTCGAGAGTGCCTGCAACTGCAACAGTTGAGATTTTGAGCGTGTCAAGGATTCTGATTGATAACGATATTCAAGTTCAGCAATCTCATTGCAGTAGAAAATGGAATCGAATCATCCTCACTTCAAGGTCCGCTTCTTTTCAATAGGTTTCTAGTTCGATTCATGAACTGTTTCTGCAGTCAATTTCGAACTTGTGAAATCTCCATAACTTGTGCTTTGAATGTATTTGCTAAAGCTATAATCTTGTTGCGTTTCAAAAACCATCCTTTGGAAAAATTGGAGTCTTTTGGTTGCTTATTGAAATTTGTTTGCAGCTAATTTTGGGATCTTCTTCGATTGCTCGACGTAAGATACTAACAGATATGGGATACCAATTCACTCTCATGGTAATTTCTTGTTCCTTTGAAATTATTATTCAAAGACTGCATTTTTGTATTTGGGCTTCTAGTTCAAGTAGAAGTTTACTGGTAATTGTTAATGTAGAGTGCTGATATTGATGAGAAAAGCATCCGCAAGGAGAAACCTGAAGAGTTGGTTTTGGCTTTAGCTGAGGCAAAGGTAACTTCATTAGTCATCTGCAATAAAATGGTTGCTTTTATGGTTCATGTTTCTTTTTGTTAATCTTGTCATCACAGGCTGATGCTATTGTGTCAAAACTACAAATTAGTGAATGTGAAGATGAGGAACAACCGAGAGTCTTGATTGCATCGGATACAGTATGTAGTTTTTGGTTTAGCTAATTACTAGTAAAGTCTCCATCTACTATCACCAAGTTCCATTTTATGTTCTTGGGAATGCATCATCATCTTCTTTGGAAATATACACTCTTACGTCGTAATAGCTCTGATTTGTCCTGCACCAGAAGTTGCTTTATGGGTTTTATCTCTTTAGGGTCCTCTATATCTTACTCTGAAGCTAGTATTTGTCATTCTTTAGGTCTTGATCTACTCTTGTTTATTCTGTGAAATTTAAGTCTTTATGCTCTGCCTACATGATTTGATATCGCATGTTTTGTAGCTCCGCCTACAATTATCATTTCTGCTTCCACCAGTGTTTTTATTAACTGGAGGGACCTGTTTCATGCATATATCTTTTATTAAGCCAAAGGTGTTTTATATAGCATTTGCTCTTCATCAGTCTCATTGATAAACCGGCATAATTTTTTCCCAGGCTGAAGCAATCATGCAGCGGATCCCTGATGGTGAAAACATAGAGGAGGATAAGTCGACCTTACTTATTACTTGTGACCAAGTACTGAGCTATATTTAAACTTTCTGTGTTTGCTCAAAGCTTTACTATGATATTATCAACTAGCTAGCTGTAATGGACACCCATGTTAGGTTAGGTTAGTGATTAAATGGAGTCTAAAGAGCTAAGATTGTTTAAACATTCAGGTTGTTTGTAATTTATAGGAGTTGACTAATGAAAGATGGGGCATTCTAAGGACAGAAATGGAATTTGGTGATAATAGATAGTCTATGAGAGACTTGGGTTTAATGTTTTGAATTGTATGAAGGTGGTTGTCTATGAAGATGCTGTTAGAGAGAAACCCTCGAGTGTCGAAGAAGCAAGGGAGTACATAAGAGGTAAGCTCACATGATTTGTTTTGCTTACTATAACTCAAGGCTTAAGGTTAAAGAACTAAATTCAAAACACAGGCTATTCCAAGGGGCATACAGCAACAGTGAGTTCTGTGGCTGTGACAAATCTCAAAACAGGAGTCAGAAAAGGAGGCGTCGATAGAGTGGAGGTAACACTATAATCTTGCGTTTCATTAAAGTTAGGATTGTTACAATTTGGGAAATATATAGCATCAGCTGATGATGTAAATTCCTAACAGATCTATTTCAATGAAATACCGGAAGAGACTATCGAGAAACTGGTGAGTGGTGTTTTGTACAAGTTTAAGACATATATTTCACCATATCAATATTGAAGTTAAGGCTGTGTTGATGAGCAGATTGAGGAAGGCATGGTGCTTAAGGTGGCTGGTGCACTCCTAATCGAGCATCCGCTAATCTTGCCATGCGTTAAGGAAGTGGTTGGATTCCTTACCTTGTCCATTTTAAAATATGAACCATTATATGAATTTACAAGGATTTAAGTCTATATAGTCTATCCCTTCTTCTTCATAGATACACATGTTGATCATACGGTTTCGTTCCTCTTGTTCTTTTAATACCGTTTTGGAGCATGGGATGTTAAACTAGGTTGTATTGTTGTATCAGGTTGGGACAACAGATAGTGTGATGGGTCTGCCCAAAGAATTGACTGAGAAACTGATAAAGGAAGTATTGGCAAGCACATAGGTACATTCGTCGCCTCTGAATGTTGGTGTATTCATGTTGTGAGGATTATAGATAAGTTTCGGAGTTTAATTTGGGAAATGAGCTTAATGTTACAGTCAAACTAGTTTATTCAGTTGTTTTACTACCTCTTGTTTCTGACTTAACCTTTAGACTGGAATTGGTAATTGATAGCGTGATATTAGAGAGGCTTACCATCAAAACCACCCAAACCGAAGTAAACCAAACCGGCTGAACCTAAGTTTAAGTAAATAAGGTTTGTGTTGGACTTACGGTCTCTTGGTTTGGTTTGGTAGCCCCTAACCAATTGGTTACGTAATTTATTTCCGGTTAAACACAAGTTTTGTTGGAAAACGGAAACTGTGACTGGTCACTAGTCACTATCAAGCAGCCTAAAAAGTATCGACTCTTCTTTATCAAAAAAGTTTACACAAACACTTTCTCTCCACTGAACTCATTTTCTCTCTTCTTCTTCATCATCATCATCAATGGATGAGATAAAACCAAAGAAAGAAGAGAATTCCAAACGACGTCGTAACGTCAAACCCATTTGCCGTGAAACTGGAGACCACGTCCATTATCTTCCAACATGCAAAACCAAGCCCAAACCCACGCGTACTCATCACGCGCCACCACCGATCCTCGACTCAATCTTCAAAGTCACTCACAAGCCACACTACTACGAATGCAGGAAGAATCACGCCGCTGATATCGGAACCACCGCTTACGACGGCTGCGGCGAGTTTGTTAGCTCCACCGGTGAAGAAGATTCTTTAAACTGCGCCGCATGTGGCTGTCACCGTAACTTCCACCGTGAAGAGTTAATCCCGGAGAACGGCGGCGTTACTGAGACGGTTCTTGAAGTTCTCAAGATTTCATCGTGTCAGTTTCGTCGGATCTTTTGCTCACCTTACGGCGGTGGAAAAAGCGAAGGAAAGAAGAAGAAGAAGGAGAAGGAGAGTTATGGAGGGGATCCGATAATTAAAGATCGATTCGGCGGTGCGGAGGAGGAGGAGGGGATAGTGAAGAGGTTGAAAACGAAGTTCACGGCGGAGCAAACGGAGAAAATGAGGGATTATGCGGAGAAGCTTCGGTGGAAGGTGAGACCTGAGAGGCAGGAGGAGGTTGAAGAGTTTTGTGTAGAGATTGGAGTGAATCGGAAGAATTTTAGGATTTGGATGAATAATCACAAGGATAAAATTATAATTGATGAATGATTATTTACCAAACTTAATTGTGTTACTTTTCTTTTCATTCTACTTTGTTTTAATTTGTGTTTGATTTAGTGTAATGTATAAATAACAAGCTCATTATTGGCTAAAACCAATTGTGGAGAAGGATTTGCCACAACCTTCGTAATCAATAGTTTTAATGCAAGAAGTAAGTAATATTTCGTTTGGATTTCTGATCTGCTGTGCTCATTACTTGTAAGTTGGCCCAACCCAAAATGTGAATGGTCAAGAACATGAACATGACAAGGTTCTTAAAACACAATATTACAAGAAAGAACACCAACTATGAAAGCAGACCCCAACTACACGTTTCTTATACCAAAAAACTGACTTGGCCTTCATTTCCTACATAAATCTTACTTGTTCTTTAAGTCCTGCACTGAGTGATAGAGCCTTGAGAGGGTTTACCTAGAGAAGCCTACAATATGGAATTTGGACTCCAAGCTTGTGCAAATTTGAACGCTTGCTTTAAACATAAATATGTTTTGTCTAAATGATTTATCTCGATTTTTTGCACTATTATGCGAAAAAGACCGTTAGTTGCGTTCCTTTTTTTTTTTTTTTCTAGATTT
>Ga0041059_1003719_pt1 | contig 10097 bp, 7 predicted proteins | sample AraColnosormetaG_FD_56232 | JGI IMG/M metagenome (GOLD analysis project Ga0041059, IMG submission 56232) | Arabidopsis roots microbial communities from North Carolina, USA - Col MF nosort | ecosystem: Host-associated > Plants > Roots > Unclassified | place: USA: North Carolina | collected 2013-09-02 | reverse complement strand
TNAAAAAAAAAAAAAAATCTAACAATTTTAAGATATCTTTTTAAATCAACCTTTTCAATTAGTGCAAGAGCAAAAAAAAAAAATGTTGGTCAACAAAAATTGTTTTTTTTCTTAAATTTATAAATGGTGGTGGATTTTTTTGGGGACCTATTTCGAAATGACTATCTAAGGAGCGAAGCCAGCAAGGATCTGTTTCAGAGAGAAAAAAAAGAGGTTCCGACTTTTTGTTAGCGAGCGGCTCACTCTACTTTGTCTCCCCCAAAAAAGCCGTTAGGGTTTATCATATCCACCGCCTTGCTTTACTCTCGCCGGAGTCGTACGGCGAAGCACGGTTGTTCGGCGTTGTCTCAGCTTTAGATTCTTCTCTTCATAGCTAGAATTCGCGAAAGCTGACTTTAGCTGAAACGAATTTCTCCTAATTTTCGAGATATGGCGGAGGTATCGATGGGAAGCAGCAGTAGCAGCACGGATCTGTCTCCCGAGGAAGAGCGAGTTTTCATCAGAGACATTGCTATTGCTGCTGAGGCTAATAGTAAAGAAGGCGATACATTTTATCTCATCACTCAGAGGTTTATAAAGCTTTGATTTTTGCTCCCTATGGTCACTTGTAGCTTGAATTTATCAAATTCCCAAGAGTTATATCTATCTGTTCGTCTTGTTTGGTTGCCTTGGTTTCGGACTTGGTTAGGGTTAGAGTTACGATTAGGGATTGGGTTATCTGTAGTAGTTGATGAGATTAGTTTGAGCATTTCATAACCTTTTCCAAAGAACTGTCTTTTATTGACTCATGTTTATGGGTATTGTATTAGATTACAACCATTGTGATAAAGTTTGAATTTTCTCTTATGGTACTTCTGCTGAGAACATTCTCTCTCTTTTCTGTCCAGATGGTGGCAAGAATGGATTGAGTATGTGAATCAAGACCAACCATGTAACACAAATGATGGGTCTTCACTGTCAGAGCATTGCGACTCTCCTGGTTCAAGCACTCTAAAGAAGCCTTCTAGGATTGATAACTCTGATTTGATCTATGATTCTTCGCTGGAGGACCCGAGTAATACCAGTGAGATTATTGAAACACTTCAGGAAGGTCGTGATTATGTTTTGCTCCCTCAAGAAGTGTGGAACCAATTGCGTTCATGGTGAGTTTTAAGTGTAGAAGAATTGAACTGATATTAAATTTTACGTCTCTTCATCTTATGTGGGCTAGACTTATTTTTATCCCTATTCTAGTGCTTTTGATTTTCCTTGGTTATCTTTGGTATGTTGGGTCATGTTTATCTAACATTCCTCAAATGGATAATGCTAAGGTTAAGTCAGATGTGTAGCTCTACCAAGTTCATCTTGTATGCACCTGATGTTATTTAGTTGCTTTCTCTCCTATGTTGATTTGTAATGCATAATATGAAACTAATAACGCAATCTCTTGGTTTTCTTATTTACTACACTATAGTTTGGCTTTTTTCACTTAAACTGATTATATGGTTCTTATGGACTATTGCTTCTGTTTTATAAGGTACGGGGGTGGTCCAACTCTGGCACGGAGAGTCATTAGCTCAGGTCTCTCTCAAACAGAATTGGCTGTAGAGGTTTACCCTTTACGTCTTCAGCTACTTCTGATGCCAAAAAGTGACCATAGTGCCATAAGAATTAGCAAAAAGGTTATCCTCTTTTCTGTTCTTTTTTTTTCTTTGTTCATTACTTGAAAATCTGAACTCGTTTAGTCTGCTACTTCATTGAACTATCAAACTTTGTTGTGCAGGAAACTATCAGAGAGCTCCATCGAAGAGCCTGTGAAATTTTTGACCTCGACTCAGAGCATGTAAAGATCTGATATTCCTATGTTATTAAACAGCCCGTTTCAATAATACTTTTGGTATTCTTTTCTTTCCCTTTCTCTTTCTTACATGAGCATTTTCTATCATGTAGGTACGCATTTGGGATTACTACGGCCACCAAAAGTATTCTTTGATGAATGACTTAGATAAGACACTGGACGATGCTAACCTACAAATGGATCAGGATGTGAGTTCACTTCTTCTTCTTCTTCTTTTTGCTTTCAAAGTTATTAGCTATTTGAATATAAATTTTTTATGCTTCAGTCCGATTGTTTAGTTAGCCTAAGCTTAAGGTTTTATAGCTCTCTGACTTTTATCTTTTCTGGTGTTCTTACTGACTCGTTAACTTTCCCACTGATTTTGTGTCTGTCGTTTAAAAACAGATTTTGGTGGAGGTGCTTGACATCAATGGTACATTATCAAGTGCTCACATTCAATCTGCTCAAGAGAACGGATTGGTGGATGGAGACTCTACTTCTATTCTCATTGAGCCTTCTAAATCGAGCTTGGCTGCCGCAGGAGGGTTCTCTTCAAGCAGGAATGCATTCAGAACTGGTAGTGTAGAAGTTTCACAATCTTTTGATAACACATACAGTAGCACTGGCGTCACCACTAGGGGATCCACAGCTGGCTTGACAGGGCTGCTAAATCTTGGGAATACTTGTTTCATGAATAGTGCGATTCAGTGTCTGGTTCATACACCTGAGTTTGCTAGTTACTTTCAAGAAGATTATCATCAAGAAATAAATTGGCAAAACCCTCTTGGAATGGTGGTAAGTTCCTCTTGAAGTTCTTTGCTACTCATAAATCTGATGGATACATAAGTGTGTGTGTAGGTTTAAGTGTATAGGTATGCTTAGACATCATTGGTTCACTTGTGTTTCCCTGTTGCACGTAAAATCTTTTGCAGTATTGTATGTTTGGGGTTGTGCTTTCGTCCCAAACATTCTTGATAGGCTTAATTTTGCATATAAATGGAATAACGTTGGAATATATAAGACATCTTATATCATCAGAAGTTACATTAGAAGTTGATTAGGGTAGTGTTCCTTGGCAGGTAATCAGTGTTATTTTCTCGCGTAGATCACAAGCATTGTTTCTTTCTGAGATATTGAGTAGTTGATTTCAGATCATTTCTTGACTGTATTGAAATCATTTTGCACAGGGGGAATTAGCTCTCGCATTTGGTGACTTGCTCAGGAAGTTATGGGCTCCTGGGCGGACACCAATTGCACCTCGTCCATTCAAAGCTAAACTTGCTCGCTTTGCTCCTCAATTTAGTGGGTACAATCAACATGATTCGCAGGTTTGTGAGACTAGCCAGATATTTTCTTTAACCTGAATTTACATTGTAGCTCAAGGAATTCGAGTTTTTCATTTTGCAGGAGCTTTTAGCGTTTCTGCTGGATGGTCTTCACGAGGACCTAAATCGTGTTAAACACAAACCATATATAAATTCTCGAGACGCAGATGGGCGCCCTGATGAAGAAGTTGCTGATGAGTTCTGGAAAAATCATATTGCTCGTAATGACTCAATAATAGTTGATGTTTGTCAGGTCAGCTGTATATCTTTTAGAAAATCCAACGCTTCTCTGTTTATCAACTCATGGCATTGAAACTGATACTAGTATTGTGGATTAGGCTTGCATTTGGTTATAACGTCTAGGAATCTGCTGTATGGTCACTCAACTAATAGACACGAGTAACCGACATTCCAGTCCCTTTTGCTTTTTAGTGGCTCTGTAGAAAGTTAATTATATCAGAAGAGTTAAATTGGCCTAGTAAAAATACTGTATACATTTGCAATTTTCACAGAAACACGGTATTTGAAGAGGGTACATAACTTGTCTCTGTTCCTATTGAATTTAGTCTTGATATTTATGTTAATCTCGGTTGTGTGAGTGCATCCATCATGTATCAGCTTTATATGTAGCTGATTTTTAGCTTGTGATTCAGACCCAGGGTATATTGTTATTTTTTGTTTTGGTTTTAATTTTTAATACTGTGGGGAATCTCATTCTCCTACTCTGTTTGTCAACTCACAGGGCCAATATAAGTCAACATTGGTGTGTCCAATCTGCAACAAGGTTTCTGTAACGTTTGATCCCTTCATGTACCTGTCTTTGCCGCTGCAGTTCAACACAACACGAGCAATAACAGTCACAGTTTTTTCTTGTGATAAAACTGCCTTACCTTCCACTATCACAGTCAATGTTTCAAAGCAGGGACGTTGCAGAGACTTGATCCAGGCATTAACAAATGCTTGTTCCTTGAAGCAAAGTGAAGAGCTGAAACTTGCAGAGGTTTGTGGCTTCAAGTGCGTTTTTGAGTAAGATGTTGATCTTTTGGCTTCCGCTTATCTAAGTTTAATATGTTTTTCGCAGATTCGGAATAATTTTATCCATAGATTATTTGAAGACCCTTTAATTCCGTTGTCAAGTATCAAAGATGATGACCACCTTGCTGCATACAAACTTTCAAAGTCTTCGGAGAATACGACTTTGCTTAGACTAGTACTCCGCCGCAGAGATCAGTAAGTTAAATATCAGTCTAATTTGTATGAACTAATTCTGGGGATTAGTTTGAAACAACAAAGTCCTCTTCTGTACTCAACATCTTTGGATTTCCTTTCTTAAAACTTCAAGACTTTCTTTTCTTTAAGGCCTCACTTCTTCAGTCTTTGATTTCTGAATAATTTTTGAATCCTTGATTAATGCTGATCTGAGAAAGGTATCTTATATTCTGTTTGCTCTCTTCTTTATCTTTTCTTGTACCATGTTTTAGGAAAGCTGGGGAACGTGAAAGTACAGTACAATTGAAACCCTGTGGAACACCTCTTCTCTCATCAGCTTCATGCGGAGATGCACTCACCAAAGGAAAAATCCATTGCCTCGTCCAGAATATGCTTTCACCTTTTCGGAGGGAAGAATCTGTGGGCAAAAAAGGAAATTCTGATTCTAGCATCCCCGAGAGAAGGTCAGCTCGATTTAATAATACTGAGGAAGAAGATAAAGTTGGTGGACTGAAAAAAGCCAAGAAAAGCAACTCCTCCGACTTGGGTGCTTCTAAATTATCCCTGCAACTCATTGATGAAGACAACAAAACGATTAATCTGCCAGACAATGAAGCAGAAGCTATGAAATTACCGTCATCAGCTACTGTAACTATATATTTGGATTGGACACCAGAACTCTCTGGTATGTATGATATAACTTGCCTGGAGAGTTTGCCTGAAGTACTCAAATACGGACCTACTACCAAGAAGGCTCGTTCAGAACCTCTTTCTTTATATGCATGTTTGGAAGCGTTTCTACGCGAAGAGCCTTTGGTACCTGACGAAATGTGGTAAGCAGTCTTTTCTCCTTATCCTTCCTGTGAGACTCATTTTTTATGGTTTGTGGTAAAAGTTGAACTACGCATTACTACAAGATGATGAATGATGTTCAGAAATTGCTAGTGTCTACTACGGATGGAAGTTGAACACACTGTATTTTTGCAGTAGATTTTAGCCAGTATCTTCTACTTAGCTGACTAAATCAATCAATGGTATCATTTCTCTTTTTTTGAAGGTTCTGTCCACAATGCAATGAAAGAAGGCAGGCAAGCAAAAAGCTTGATCTGTGGAGGCTTCCTGAGGTCTTAGTCATACATCTAAAGAGATTCTCATACAGCAGGTCCATGAAGCATAAGTTGGAAACATTTGTTAACTTTCCCATTCATGACTTAGATCTAACAAAGTATGTAGCCAACAAAAACCTATCTCAACCTCAACTATATGAGCTCTATGCCTTGACCAACCATTATGGTGGTATGGGCAGCGGACACTACACTGCACATATCAAGGTCAGTTCGAACAACTAAACTTTTTCATTCTGTTTCCATTTCTGAGTTTCTTGCTTGTTTTTCTTATGTTTATTATCGAATATGGTCTGCAGCTTTTGGACGACAGTAGGTGGTATAACTTCGATGATAGCCATATATCACACATAAACGAAGATGATGTGAAGTCAGGTGCTGCATATGTGCTCTTCTACAGGAGGAAGTCTGATGCAGGCGGAAAAATGACATAAGTCTGCTCAAAACGACAATCTCCGAGGTAACAAATACCAAATTTAATTCTAAAAAGATTCTTAAAAGAAGTTTAGTTAGATCACTGAAACGTAGTTGTGGACTTGTGTTTACGCGTCTTGCAGGTTCCAGTAGTAATCTCTACACAGCTGTCTGCAACTTGGAACCCATAAGAGTGACAATTAGGTTTAGATCTATTGTAAATTAGTGGAGTTGGGTTCTGAGTAGTTTAATTAACAGAGATGAATATTGTCTCTCCTTCTCTGTCAGTTTCTGTATAGATTGTGTTTGGCATAATAGCAGTACTGTTATTGTCACTGACACATAATCACAAGACTCAGTCTAAATATGTAGTAGACAAGGTTTTTTATCTAGTTTGCCCAAAAACAAAAAGACAAGTTTCTTAATGGGCTTTGTTGAACGAATGGGCTTAAAAAATCAACGCTAGCCTCCTTGATATCTCCACCAACCGTGACCGGGAAACATGAAAGAACTTCCTCTTCCTAATTAGTAAGAACAAGAGTACTTAGGGTTTTGATATAAGTTTGTGGGTAGCGCTTTGTCAAAATCTATTGGGTTTGGTTTTTCGTCCAGCAGTCATGCAACGAGAGAGGAGTATGAAGAGGAAGAGAAGAAGAAGAGGAATCAAAGATATGTGCAATAGGCACGACTGCGAGATCCCTCCTGATCTCATGATAGAAATTCTTATAAGATTGCCAACAAAGTCCTTTATGAGGTTCAAGTGCGTCTCAAAGCAGTGGTCACCCCTTATCTCTGGTCGATATTTTTGCAACCGTTTATTTACTTGTGTAACACGACAACAACAACAACAACCACGTCTATACATGTGTTTAGTGGCCAAAGACAAGCAATGTGTTCTACTATCATCAACGTCACCGGACAACACTTGTTTTGTACTCGTCGACCAAGATTTGAGCATCCCAGGCTACTTCTTCGCCTCTGTTCCTGGCTTGCTGTGTTTCCAGTTCGGAACAAAGGCGTGTATCTATAACCCTAGCACCAAACAACTCTTGACCTTACCCTCCGTAAAATCCGACATCACAGCTCAACAAGGTCAACTGAAGACTACCCAATACTATATTGGACGCGATCCTGTTAATGATCAATACAAACTAGTCTGCACTATTCTGATATACTCGAAATTGTTTGCAAACATGAGCTCAGAGCATTGGGTCTTCACACTAGAACTTGGAGGTTCCTGGAAAAAAGTTGTTCCACTGGGAAATTATCATCCCCATGCTCCTGCCACAGCAGGACGGTCTATCGATGGAGTAGTACATTATCTAGCCTGGGTTGATTTGTACAAGTGTGCGGTTGTGAGTTTCAACATTAGGTCTGAAGAGGTTACTACCTTCCTATTACCTCGGAAAATCTGGGATGTGCCTGTGCCTGCACTGATGATGAAGGCGGATCTTATAGAGTATGATGGAAAATTAGCAATTTTCAGTCATAGCTACCTTAAAGACGAGGGTTTGGTAGAATTATGGGTATTGAAAGACGCTGCTGGGAAGAAGAAATGGTCCAATATGATCCTGGTTTTGCAGCCTTGCCAAAGGCATTTAGTCCATGGCATTGATTTGATCGTAAAAGGTACAACTCAAGACGGCAAGGTTATACTGTCACCCTTGGAGATGCGTTCTCAGTTCTACATTCTGTGTTATGATGTGCAAAACAATGATTTGAGAAAGGTTGAAATCACAGGAGTACCACGCCTTTGGTTGCATAAAGAATGCAATTTTGACTTGAAGTTTATGGATGAGAGTGAGAGCTTCATCTACTTGGAAATTTGACCAATACTTTTGACTTTTGTTTGTGTACCAGATAAGAATACAGTTAAGTTTTTTTTTTTTCTTCTGTCAAGATTAGTCTCCTACCCATAAATCCACCGAACCCTCGTTAACATTTATTATCAATCAAGAACACAAAAGAGAAGCACTCTACTAATTTGAGAAAGCGCTTTATGCTTATCTCGGTTTCATGAATGACAGTTGTTGTTTATATGGTCAAAGTTAAAAGGGTCTGCTTCATTCTTCACCATCTTTTGTAGAGACAACAAGATGATGCCTGCTCTAACAAACAAGCATGTGCCAAAAAATAATCATCTGTGCTCTTCTATACACACTAATCTTGTAAAACTCATCAAGGCTCAAAGCATAAATCGATGTGTCATTATTATCTGCAAATCCGAGCTTTGGCCAACTGCTTATAACAGAATGAACCAAACCAATTATAAATTGTGGTTTAGCATGTGATTATGTAAATAGAAATATGAAAAATCTTTTCTATATAAAAATGTAACTATTCTCATAAAATCTATTTAAAAATAAAAAAACGAATTTTATTTTGTTTTTCCTATTTTTTCGTCGAGAAAAACTTCATAAATAACGAGGCCTATATTGGCCCAACAATATTATATAACATGCTAACAAAATAAATAACAGCCCACGTAAAAGAGATAAGAAGGCCCATCGTGGCCCAACCGTAATATATATATATATATATATATATATATTCTTATCAACAAACTGTAATGCGTTGCTCTTCCAACTGCACAAATTCGAAACCCCTAATATCGTCGATTTCCGTATTCAAAATCCAAAAGCACACAAGAATAAGAGACCCCTTTGCTCTTTTGGTTGTAATTTTGGTTTTGAATAGAATTGAGCTGAAGAGTTAAAAGAGATGAAGAGAAGAAGGAAGGATCTGAAACAAGCGGCGGAGTCAGAGCAGGAGGAATGTCAGAGCATTGCCCAGGTCGTCTCTCTCGGAGATTCCGATCAAATTCAGGTATAAATACGCCAATTCGTAGCGATTATTTTCTTTGGCTTAAAGTTTGAATTTTGACTTGTGGTTTTCATGTTATAAGTTTAAACCGTTCTTATTTGCTACTATTTTTGGTCTAGCCGCCACCCAACAAGAAAGAAGAAGAAGATATATGTGAATACTTACTGCAGAATTTTGATCTTGATCATGTGATGGAAATTCTTATGAGATTTCCTTTAACCTCCCTGACGAGGTTCAAGTGCGTCTCTAAGCAGTGGTCATCCCTCATTTCTAGTCGATATTTTTGCAACCTTTTATATACTACGGTCACACGACAACAACCACGCCTATACATGTGTTTAAAGGATGACGGCGGGCACCGTGTACTGCTATCTATATCATCACCGTCTCGAGGCAACACTTCTTTCGTGGTGGTCGAGCAAGATTTGAGCATCCCAGGGATGGGAGGCTTCTTCTTGAACGTTGTTCGTGGCTTGATGTGTTTCTCTCGCAGAAAAAAGGCGCGTATCTATAACCCCAGCACCAAACAACTCTTGACCTTACCCGCCATAAAGTCCGACATTGTAGCTCAACAAGGTCAAACGAAGCATCATCCCCGGTATTACATCGGACACGACCCTGTTAGTGATCAATACAAACTAGTCTGCACGGTTGCGATATCCTCGCTATTGCCACGTTTGGGTAATCTGAAGTCAGAGCACTGGGTCTTCGCACTAGAAGCTGGAGGTTCGTGGAAAAAGGTTGTTCCACTGGAAAATTATCGTCATCATGCCCCTTCCACGGAAGGACGGTCTACCAGTGGATCAGTAGTGCGTTATATGGCCTGGCCTGATAATTATAATTGTGTGGTTGTGAGTTTCGACATTAGGTCTGAACAGTTGACTATCATCCCAGTACCTAGGGAGATCCACCTTGACGAGGTTGTGCCTGCAGTTACGATGATGGCGGATCTTATAGAGTATGGTGGGAAGATAGCAATTTTCTATCATACAAACCTTAAAGACGAGGGTTCCGCGGATTTATGGGTTTTGGAAGACACTGGGAAGAGTGAATGGTCGAAAAAGACTCTGGTTCTGCAGCCTTGTCAAAGGCATTTAGTCGAAGACATTGAATTGATCGTAAAAGGTACAACTCAAGACGGCAAGGTGATCTTGGCACCGGTGGAGATGCATTCTCGATTCTACATTCTGTATTACAACTTGCAAAGCAATGACTTGAGAAAGGTTGAAATCAAAGGAGTACCAGACTCTTGGTTTGATAAAGAATGCTATTTCGACTTGAATTCTATGGATAAGAGTGAGAGCTTCATCTACTTGGAAACTTGACCAAGACGGCAAGACGTTTGATTTCCTTTTTTTTTTTTTTTTTTTTTTTTTTTTTTTTTTT
>Ga0041059_1003718_pt1 | contig 10099 bp, 8 predicted proteins | sample AraColnosormetaG_FD_56232 | JGI IMG/M metagenome (GOLD analysis project Ga0041059, IMG submission 56232) | Arabidopsis roots microbial communities from North Carolina, USA - Col MF nosort | ecosystem: Host-associated > Plants > Roots > Unclassified | place: USA: North Carolina | collected 2013-09-02 | reverse complement strand
TTTTTTTTTTTTTTGGCTATTGGCTTAATTAACAAACAAGAATTTGGCTATTCACGTGATTCAAAGTCTAAACTAATGAAGCCCACTTGACTTTTCGGGCAACTCATCTAAAACTTCAAACTTTGAAATCTAATTTAAAAATGGACCCATGACGTTTTACACTCTGACTCTCCATAGTTGACTCCATGAGTCCATCCAAATCGAGTGTTTGGTTACACAGTGACATGAAGTTTTAAAATTCTCGCGATCTAAAACAAGATATTTTTAAAATATTCACGTGTATAAAAACAAGAAAATTTAAAAATATTCACGAGGATAAAAACAAAAAGCACCTATTAGAAATAGCTCTTATCCAATAAGGCAATGATAACGGACTCGTGTCGGTGTCTACCCATATCTTATTAATCGAAAAAAAAATCTTAGTTAGTCCAAAACTCACCCCCAAAGAGTCAACTTTGTTACACATACGTTCTTATCCAAAATCCAAAGTTAACTTATTAACGACTAATGCCAACTCAGGTTTACACATGACATCAGAGCTTCCAAGTTTATAGTCTGGTCAAGCTGTAACTGTTAACTTTTAATTACAGTCAAGGTCTGTAATTAGAATTTGATCACAAAACATGTTTCATTCTATAAACATATATTAAAACGATGTGGATGACTCTTGTCCATTGGATTCAAATAACTAAATCATCTCTTAACAGTAGCTTGTGGCTTTCACGACTACTGTTTTGTCAACTATTTTTTTTCTATATAATCACCGAATCTTTTCTTTGGTACTGAGAGAGCAAGAGAGATTAGTAAGACCTAACTCTTAACGAACTTTTAGATAAAAGCTTATAACTGAGAGAGACATAGATCGACAAAAGTCTCTATACCTTCTTGTAACGTGGTGGTTAATTAATCATGGCCGATCAAATCTCCGGCGAGAAGCCGGCCGGAGTTAATAGATTCGCTCTTCAATGTGCTATCGTCGCCTCCATCGTCTCCATCATCTTTGGTTACGGTAAGTAATAGAGAATTCTCCAAAACTAACATTTGTTGTGGAAGACCATTGGGGTTGTAATATGAGAAAAGAATTTTTAAAAAATATTTGTGATAGTAACTTTTTTTGTGCTAGTAACTTTGAAAAGTACAGAGGTGTTTATTCTTTATAAAAGTTTTTGATGTCAAATTTATGGTTTTCTCTAGAAATATGATTTTTGATTATACATCATCCACATATCATTCAACGATTTGAATGACTTGGGATGGTATTTTTTTTAATATGATCATGAGAATTGATAAGATTATAAGTTTTTTTTTGTTTTTTTTGGGTATTTGTGTAGATACTGGTGTTATGAGTGGAGCGATGGTGTTTATAGAAGAAGATTTGAAGACAAACGACGTTCAAATAGAAGTTCTCACTGGAATTCTCAACCTTTGTGCCCTTGTCGGATCATTGCTCGCCGGAAGAACGTCGGACATAATCGGACGGCGTTACACAATCGTCTTGGCCTCAATACTATTCATGTTAGGCTCAATATTGATGGGTTGGGGTCCGAATTATCCGGTTCTCCTATCCGGTAGATGCACCGCTGGACTCGGAGTCGGTTTTGCTCTGATGGTTGCTCCGGTTTACTCTGCCGAGATCGCAACTGCTTCACATAGAGGACTCTTAGCTTCTCTTCCTCACCTTTGTATCAGTATAGGGATTTTACTAGGTTATATCGTGAATTACTTCTTCTCCAAGTTACCTATGCATATCGGTTGGAGACTCATGCTCGGTATAGCCGCGGTTCCGTCCCTAGTGCTAGCGTTCGGGATCTTGAAAATGCCGGAATCTCCACGGTGGTTGATTATGCAAGGCCGTCTTAAGGAAGGCAAGGAGATATTGGAATTGGTATCTAATTCCCCTGAAGAAGCAGAACTCCGCTTTCAAGACATCAAAGCTGCTGCGGGAATCGACCCGAAATGCGTAGACGATGTTGTGAAAATGGAGGGTAAGAAGACTCATGGTGAAGGAGTGTGGAAAGAGCTCATTCTAAGACCAACTCCTGCAGTGAGACGTGTTCTTTTAACTGCTCTTGGGATTCATTTCTTCCAACACGCCTCCGGAATCGAAGCAGTGCTTTTATACGGTCCGAGGATCTTTAAGAAAGCAGGAATCACGACTAAAGACAAGCTTTTCTTGGTTACTATCGGTGTCGGAATCATGAAAACGACGTTTATTTTCACTGCGACTTTATTGTTAGACAAGGTAGGTCGAAGGAAGCTTTTGTTGACCAGCGTTGGAGGAATGGTCATTGCGTTGACAATGTTGGGATTTGGGCTTACAATGGCCCAAAATGCTGGCGGGAAATTAGCGTGGGCTTTAGTACTGAGCATAGTTGCGGCTTATAGTTTCGTGGCGTTTTTCTCTATTGGGCTCGGCCCAATAACTTGGGTCTACAGTTCTGAGGTTTTCCCGTTGAAGCTTAGGGCACAAGGAGCGAGTCTCGGCGTTGCGGTGAACAGAGTAATGAACGCCACCGTGTCGATGTCGTTTTTGTCGTTGACTAGTGCGATAACCACCGGTGGAGCTTTCTTTATGTTCGCCGGAGTTGCGGCAGTGGCGTGGAATTTCTTCTTCTTCCTCTTGCCGGAGACGAAAGGAAAATCACTTGAAGAAATCGAAGCGCTTTTTCAAAGAGACGGTGATAAAGTACGCGGCGAAAACGGTGCAGCTTAGCATGATGAATATAATGTTATCATTAAATGAAACGACAGCGTTTGGGGTTTCTCACTCATTACACGACGTCGTTTAGTTGTACTTTTGTGTGGCTTTTATCAAATTATAAATCAACGGTCAAGATTGACGCACGCTTTAGTATTTTTTTCATTAACAATTTAAGATCAACGGCTAATACATCGCCAATTACTAGCTAATAATGGCCCAGTAGTGTGAACTGTGAAGAGAGTGAACTGATTTTTTTTTTTAAAGTTCTCTCTCAGATTTAACAAAATCGAGCCGACACTTTCCCAATTGAACTGAATCTACTGAAATCGATTCACGAGAGCTCAGATTTGGTGTTAGCATCACTCACTAAGCAAGATTATTGAGTTGTAATTAGTATTTGAGATCAAGATGAAGGAGGACGATGCATTGCCGACGACGACGACGACTGGTACGGCGACGGGAACAGCTATGGCGAATTCGAAGAAGGAAAGCTCTGACTCGGTCTTGTTTGGAAGAGGTCGATATAAGTTCTGGGCGTTTGCTGCGATTTTGCTTTTGGCTTTTTGGTCGATGTTTACTGGCACCGTCACTCTCCGGTTATCTACCGGGAATCTGAACCGGTTATCGGAAGATCTAGGGATTCCGAACTACGATAATCTCGACGTTCTGGTTGTTTACTCTCTCTGTTTCTATTTCGGTTGATTTGGTGTGTAATTTGATTGTAGTCTGGTTTTTGAGGTTTTGGAATTTGTGGTATTTTTTAGGAAATGGAGGAGAGAGAGAAAGTGGTGAAGCATATGTGGGATGTGTATACTAATAGTCGTCGGATCAAATTGCCTAGATTTTGGCAAGAGGCTTTTGTTGCTGCTTATGAAGAACTCACTAGTGATGTGCCTGGGGTTAGAGAAGCTGCTATTGGTGAAATCGCCAAGATGTCGGCGCGGTCGATCACTCTTGATCCACCTCCTTCTAGATCAATGGTGATGATTCTTGCTTTAAATTTCGATTTGTTTTCACTATATTAGTCACTTAGAATCAGTAGGTAGAGGTATAGATAGATGGTAGTCGATCTTGCCTCTGTGCTGGAGTAAATAGTAATGTTCAATCTGGTATCTGGAGTTTAGATCTTGAGTGTACCTAGCTTAGGTTGTTCAGTTTGATGGTCAAGTTCTTCTGTGTCTGGAGATATGCCATTAAGATTTAGTGTTACTCTTTAAGTTATTACCTGTTAAAGTTAGTTTGTGTATACTCTATCTTTGTTTGTGATTGGTGACCAGCTATATGGATCCATGCTTGATATCCAAACATATAAAGACCTGTATGAACTTTCGATACACATAGTACCTTATAATGGTCAAGGTCTAATTTTTCTGGAGACTGGGTATGTAGATCTAGTGTAAGATACTGGTATGCATAATAGCATGTGGTTGAGTAGATTATGTCTTCTTAAAATTATGTTATGAGATTTCAGATAGGTATAGCTTTCGGTTTTGTTTCTTGCATTTAATGCTAAACCTCTTTTGTGAAAGTTGGTTGATCAAGTTTGGTAGAGCTTCCATCACCCACCTTAGCTTCTTGATCAGGATTCATCTTTTAATTTCTTCTCTTAAATTGTTCATAGACTTAACCTGAGTGTTAAACTCTTTTTTCTTTTCTTTATCGGTTTGTTCTCAGAGTGCAAGGGATTTGGGAAGAAACTTGAAGAGAATTCTACACAAGCCAGCAGCTAGTAGCTGATAATGATATTGGTAACATATGTCTACTACTTGCTGAAGCCAAAAGATGAACTACCAAATGGATAGATTTCATTTTGGGACTAAAATTCAATTTTCGAAATCAAATTGCTCTTTTTACATTCTATCGTTGGTAATTATATAGAGCTACTTTTATAAATATATGTAGAAGCAAATGGAACCTTATGACTTTACACGAAAAAGCAATGGATCCCTTATGATATATTTCTTCTTCTGATATCTTCAAAACTTGGGACTCTTGAATCTGTGTTGTTATTGGCAACCTTTTGCCACTGTAGATTACCAAATTAAGATTTGTTGACTAAACTAAAATACGCGGTTTGTTTACTCTTGTAGTATAAAAAAGCTTTACCACACTCGCACGTGAGAGTGAAAAAAAAAAAAACACAAACGTAAAGAAACACAAAAATGAAGTGTCCGTACTGTTCATCGGCGCAGGGACGGTGTACCACCACGAGCTCCGGTAGATCAATAACGGAGTGCTCATCTTGCGGTCGCGTAATGGAAGAACGACAGACGCAAAACCACCACCTCTTCCATCTCCGAGCCCAAGACACTCCTCTCTGCTTAGTCACTTCCGATCTCCAAACGGCGGCGCAACCGTCTCCTGAAGACGAGGAAGATCCGTTCGAACCTACCGGATTCATTACCGCCTTCTCTACCTGGTCCCTCGAGCCAAGCCCGATTTTCGCTCGCTCTTCCCTCTCTTTCTCCGGTCATCTCGCTGAACTCGAACGAACCCTAGAACTCGCTTCGTCAACATCGAATTCGAATTCGTCGACTGTTGTGGTGGATAATCTTAGGGCTTATATGCAGATTATCGATGTGGCATCGATTTTAGGATTGGATTGCGATATCTCTGAGCATGCTTTCCAGTTGTTTAGGGATTGTTGCTCAGCTACTTGCTTGCGAAACAGAAGCGTTGAAGCTTTAGCCACTGCTTGCCTTGTTCAAGCTATTAGGGAGGCTCAAGAACCTAGAACTCTTCAGGTAATTAGAGAACCTATTTCATTACAAGTTTTAATGGCAGATTTAGCTACTTAGTCTCAATTACTTGAAGTTACATTGCTAGATGAATTGTTTATGTTAGAAAACTAGTTCGTTCTCATCGTTTTGAGTTGAAAGAAGTTGTGACTATATGGTTGATTCTGGATAAATTATCATTGTAGTTTCTTGAACAGCTACCATCGTTTTCGAATTGAAGAACTATGACCAGTCTATGCTAGGTTTCTAAAGCTTGTGTGTTTGCTTGAAGGAATTAAGCTTCCATGTTGGTGTACTTTATCTTAATCAATAACTGTTCTTATCATTTGTCTCAGTTGTTTGATGATATTTTTGACATGTTTTGTTCGTAAATTAGCTTTTAGATGGATATCGTATCGTAGAATACAGAATTATCTTTTCTAGAGGCAGATTTTGTTACAACCAAATGTGGACCATCACTTATGAACTTATACAGGAGCAGCACTTCTTTCAGTTTATTATTGAGACTTGATTTGTGTCTAATGTATTTGTCTTACTTTGCACAATAGGAAATCTCCATTGCAGCCAATGTACAGCAGAAGGAAATTGGGAAGTACATCAAGATTTTAGGAGAAGCTCTACAACTAAGTCAACCCATCAACAGTAACTCTATATCAGTTCATATGCCAAGATTCTGTACCCTCCTTCAACTAAACAAATCTGCTCAGGTGTGCTACTAAACTTATACTTCTTTTTGAAAGGCCTAAAATGCAACGTGAATAGTGTATCAATGCATGGACTTTTTCCCGCTTCCAATGACTTTTCACTATCCAATGTGACACTTTGCAATATCTCAGATGCACTACTCTGATGCCTATTATGATCCCCCTAAGTATTTGTCTGTTTTCAATCTTCCTAGGAACTAGCAACACACATTGGAGAAGTTGTGATCAACAAATGCTTCTGCACCCGTAGAAACCCGATCAGCATTTCTGCAGCTGCTATCTATCTGGCATGTCAACTTGAAGACAAGCGAAAGACACAAGCAGAGATATGTAAAATAACCGGACTAACTGAGGTAACTCTACGCAAAGTCTATAAAGAACTGCTAGAGAATTGGGACGATCTACTTCCATCTAACTACACACCAGCTGTGCCACCAGAGAAAGCATTTCCCACAACCACAATCTCCACAACCCGCTCAACAACTCCTAGAGCCGTGGATCCACCTGAACCTAGTTTCGTGGAAAAAGACAAGCCCTCTGCGAAACCAATCGAAACTTTCGATCATACCTACCAACAACCGAAAGGCAAAGAAGATAAGCAGCCAAAATTCAGACAGCCTTGGCTGTTTGGAACTGCCAGTGTCATGAACCCAGCGGAGATGATAAGCGAGCCAGCAAAACCTAATGCTATGGACTATGAAAAGCAACAACTCGATAAGCAGCAGCAGCAGCAGCTAGGCGATAAGGAAACATTGCCTATATATCTAAGAGACCATAACCCATTCCCTTCAAATCCATCTCCATCTACAGGTATCAGCACAATCAATTGGTCATTCCGACCATCTGTTGTCCCCGGATCTTCCAGCAACTTGCCTGTTATTCATCCCCCAAAACTACCTCCGGGTTATGCTGAGATTAGAGGTAGTGGAAGCAGGAATGCTGATAATCCCCATGGAGACTTCTAGAGAACTAATAGATTAGTCGTGATGATAATCTTCATTTCGTTTACTCTGTCTTTGTGTGTATCTTGGGCTATGTACAAAATATGCTTCCGAGCAGCTGTCGCGTCTGATCTTGGGCTTTGTATTAGCCCATTTACGTTTTGGCCCATTATTTCTCGACTACGACAAAATCAAAGTGGAAGATTTAATCTAGAAGGTGGGCCAATTTGTTGTTCCTTTTAAATATTGTTTTTTAATTAAAGAAAAGACCAAGAAAATATGGAAGAGTCGTGAAGGAACTTGCTACGAAGATGCCATTTGTCAATGAGAAAACGTGCAATGAATCGGTAAAACACCAACAACAACCCATATTAGCTGTCCCTTTCCCAAAACGCCTTTACTTTGTAATTTCTTTTGTGTAAAACAACCGCCTCACATTAAAAACGCCACTAAACACGTAATCTCTCCAACAATATAAATCTTAGACCGTTGATCTAAACGTTAATCAATTAATCTCGTCCGTCCATTACTCCCAACCCTCTATATATAACAACGCGTCGACCTAATTAAGTTCTCATACCCGCTTTATTCATTGATTCATTCAATTTTTGTTCATCGTTTTCTCTAGATCTCTCTTCTATATAGTCCTCTCGGAGGTTTTCCGATGAAGATCGTCACTGATCTCCTTCCGATCTACAGATCGGCGTCTTATACGAAGAGATCCAGAGGCTCCGGTTGATTCCTCGTCAGAAGACGGATCGTCGCGGTTGAGCTCCGAAGATCGGTTGAAGATCTGGTAAATTATGGCTTCTCGTAGCTGGATCTGATAATTGATTCGTTTAATTCGATTGAATTCTTTGTAGTTATGTATATATTCGTTGTTTTCGATTCCAGATCTGATCTTAGATCATGAACCGGCCTCGAGGTTCGTCAGATCTGCGTTACTGAGCTTTTGATGAGGTGATGAATGATGAATCCGTCAATTCTCTATGGAGCTAGAGAGATGAGAGGGTGAAGAAGAGAGAAGAAGCTGATATGTGATATTGATGTGAGTTAAGTTGATTGATGGATGTATGAGATGTTTATAGGGACGATATAGTTCTGCGTAAACATCTTTGTCATCCGACCTTTGCCATGACAGGTGCGCTTGCATGGCAGGTCACCAAAATCCTTAATAAAAAAAAAAAAGTTTCGTGTTGTCGAGGGGAGTTCGCACGGGGGATTTTTTTTGCCCGGGTTCTCCCCTCTTGCGTGTGTGTCTTGCTTCTCGCTCTTCGTACACACTACCTTTGATCTCGATTCATTCACGTAAATTCTCTCAATACCACAGAAATATTCTCGATCCGGATCTTAAGATCAGCGGATCTGGAGACAAGCTGGCCAAATCTTAATCCAACATCCTCCAACCAAGGTACCTTCAATTTTGAGTTTAAATTCTCCGTTATTCTCTTTATTTGCATCATATAACAAACCTGACACCAAATATTTATTACAATCTCGAATCGGCCTTTATTTTTGAGCATGGAAATAGTTGCCTCATTTTCAAATTGACTGTTATAATACATTATTCACAAAGTACTTCTACCAAAGTATTCGTAGGACCTTAAATTGTCTAATCGAACGGTTCCATGGCAGTTTGTTATATTCTCCACTTTATCTATCTACTGTTGTTTGATGTTTGTACTTTTTCTGTAAGAATTCTCATTGGAAGAAATTGTACCCAGTTTTATGATTACGTAAAGAAATATCAGTAGTGAATATTCTGACCTATTCTAGAAAATAGCGCTGTAGTATTTAGTCTCTCGTATGGGTTTTACGATTTGGATTTATCACGGCTGCATTCATTAGCAAGAGCTATGGCTAGAGTAGCTAGCTCCTGGAGAAGTAATACGAGTATCGAAGGTCTCTGATTTTTGATATGATGGCGTTTGGACTCGATTCGAGCCTGCAGTTTCGATTGATATATACTCTGTTGTTGTATCATTTCGTACAGTAGTTTTTTTTAGACTTTTGCATTCTGATGGGATCTTTCAAATTTAATAAGTCAGTTTCAGTTTATGCATTGATCATTGTTTGATATCATACAACTCTGTGGTGTTACTACTTCAAATTAGTTCTATTTGATGATTTTATATATAAATTTCAAGTTTGATTTATATCTAATTTGGTTTTATTAAACTCTTGCAACCGTGGGCTTTCCGTCTTCAGGATGCTTCAAGTGGGGTGGAATATTGGAGCGACCATATTAGAAATGATTCTCGGTAGCCCATGGAGTTGATCCAAATAGGCAAGGTTTGTGCTAATAGATCTGTAAGCTCAAAATGGTAGAGCTCTCATTATGAGAGGTTGGTGGTTCGAATCCATCCAGATCTGTCGACTTTCTATCCTCTTTTACCTTTATCATGTCATTGTATAACACAATATTTCAAATCTATGTGTGTTGAATATGATCTGCCGATGTTATTGCTAAAACCAGGGCAGCCGTAAAAGGGCCTCTGTAAAATTTAGCATCTGCCACGGAGGAAGGTGGAATTGATCATTTTTAAAGCAACGGCGTCTAAACATGGACTGACATCCTAAGTCCTAACTAGTTGTGTTATTTGGACTACAAGCAATAAGCAAGGAGCATAATTCACTTAACAGTAATAAAAAAACATACTAATGAAAGATGACTGCAAAACTCTGTTAATCATTGTTGGGTTATGATATTTATCAAGGCTAACTCATTCACCATCTCTATGTATTCGTCATTTCTTAGTTGATAAAGAATATTTTTATAATATAAAAAAAAAGTTAAGGTAATTAATTTCATATTTTTTAAAGGAACTTTAAAAATTCATGTACTTTCTTAAACAAACAATGTCATATTGAATATATGGTTTAAATATGTTATATATAGAGGTGGACAATCCGGTTTACTTGGTTTGGTTTTTAGGTTTTAGAAAGAGTGAAAACCAGTGTTACATTTTCGTTTTGCTATAATGCTAGTTTTTTTTTTTTTTTTTTTTTTTTTTT
>Ga0041059_1003717_pt1 | contig 10104 bp, 8 predicted proteins | sample AraColnosormetaG_FD_56232 | JGI IMG/M metagenome (GOLD analysis project Ga0041059, IMG submission 56232) | Arabidopsis roots microbial communities from North Carolina, USA - Col MF nosort | ecosystem: Host-associated > Plants > Roots > Unclassified | place: USA: North Carolina | collected 2013-09-02 | reverse complement strand
AAANANANAAAAAAAAAAAAAAAACTCTCTTCAGTCTTCACATATTTTTCTATACAAAAGGTTCTCATCATATATATTAGTACCCAAGAATGACTCTCTTTTTTCTTCGATCACAAATGACCCCTTTTCTAGGGTTGTAGCTACAAAATGATAATAATATTCATATTCATCAATTAATAATTGGTAATAGTATAGTATACAATAGAGAAAAAACGTGGAAGAAATGATAAGGACAGGAAAGAAAAGTAAAGAACATTAGTGGTGTGGGAATCTGATTCCTTGTCAATTAATGGCACCGTCCCCCCCTCCCCTCCCCTCCAGCTTTTCCCCTATTAAGCCTTTTTTATATATCTTCTGTGCAAAAGCTTACTTCTTAATCTTTGTCCCTGTAAAATGTAAATTACACACACACTCACAAATACTTCACACGTGAACAGAAACATTACATATTCCAGTTGGAATAATTGAACTAGAGCTTTAGCTAGAGTTCCAAAAACATAGTGATTGGTATCTAATCCTTGTCAAGAAATAACTGGAATCATAGGGTCTAATTTCATTTTGGTTTACTTCTTTTCCCTTCGATGTTAATCAAGGGACATATATATCTTTTGTTGCATTTGTGCGACTCAAACTTTTTATCAAAGTTGGTTTGATTGTGTCCTTCGAAATGTCCTTAGTATATTGACACATAATTATGTCTAGAGAGATCTATGCTATATTCAAGTTATTTTATCTGATTTAGCTCACGTTTAAACAAGGTTTGATCTGCAGATAAAGAGAAGCAAGTAGCGAACACAAAAATGAGGAACAGAGATAGTGCCAAGCATTATTTTTGTCTGAATCTTTTTTATATTTGAGCTTGTTCGTTTCATTACCGCTGGCGGTTGCGGCAGCGGCAGCGGCTGCGGCAAACACTACCGCCTTTATATATATATATTAGTCTTTCGTCTGATTTTGAGATCACTTTAGTTCATATAACACTATTTTGAGCTAAAGAACTTCCAACTATATATACACTTAAAAGCAAACTCTTTTCATTGGTGAAAACTTCATTACTCTCGCGAATTTCACTAAAAATTTGGAATTTTAAGAACTTAATCCAAAAGTCCGGTTTTCTCCTCTGCATCAACGAGTGAGTTAGCAGAGGCAGTACGAGGCCCGCTTGTGGAGAAGCTAAGCGATCTGCTCAGCTCGTTTTGCCAAAAATGGTTCCTCAAGGCTTTAAGCTTCGGGTTAACCGTTGAGAAGCTCGGATCCGACAGCAACTCTTGCATCGCTGTCTTCCCCTCTATGAGACTCACCACCTGCGACATTGTAGGCCTTAGAGTCGGTGATGCGTTAGTGCACATCAATGCCACGTTCAGCATCAACATGGCTTCCTCTTCTGAGTAATCTGAGGCTAACGTTGGATCAACCAGCTCTAGTAAGCTTCCTCTCTCTTGCAAAACGTAAGCCTACATGTATTTGACGCAATAAGTTTGATACTTTAGTTTATTATATAACTCAATCACACTTATTAATTGGATGAATGGTATGAGATTGTTTACCCAATCAAGAAGGTAAACAAAGTCCTCGGTTGGCCTAAAGTTTGTGTTACTCTTTCCACTAACGATTTCGAGTGCAACGACGCCGAAGCTATAAACATCCGCTTTTTCAGTCAAGTAACCACGCATTGCATATTCAGGAGCCATATAACCTCTGCAATGCAAATGAAAACATCAAACTTCTGTTATTGTATTCTTAAGAATTCTCTTCTTGAGCTTATGAGTAAAAAGAGAAAGAGCCTTACATAGTTCCTGCAATACGAGTGCTGATGTGTGTGTTTCCATCATCATTCAGCTTTGCCAAACCAAAGTCAGAAATTTTAGCGTTGAGATCCTTATCGAGTAACACATTGCTTGCCTTTATATCTCTGTGTACAATCTTTATCCTAGATTCTTCATGGAGAAATGTCAGTCCCTTGGCTATCCCCAAAAAAATCTTCTTCCTTGTTGACCAGTCTAGTTTCAGTCTAGAACTCTCATCCTTTCCTACAAAAGAAGATCACCCACACAAAGATTCTGAGCAGTAATTCCACCGGATAATTCCGCAGATGCAAATTCGAGAGAAACAACATACCAAATAACGCTCGAGATAGACAGTTGTTCTCCAAGTACTCATACACCAATATCAATTGGTTTCCTTCAACACAACATCCATATAGCTTCACAAGATTCGGATGTTGAAGAGCTGAGATCATTCCTATCTCATTTACAAACTCGCGATTTCCCTGCCTCGATTTTGCAGACAGTTGTTTAACTGCAATTAATTTCCCCTCAGATAATTCACCCTGCACCAAGAGAAGGACCACTTTCTCAATATTCTTCCAAAATGTGTACACATCTTCTGTAAACAATTTCGTATAGAGCTAACAATGTCGCAGAATTCAAGTGAATTACCTTGTAAACAGAGCCAAATCCACCTTCACCAATCTTTCTTGTTACATCGAAATTATCAGTGGCTGCTTTTATCTGCCGTAGAGTAAAAGTTCCAGTTTGAAGATCTAGACCCCTTAGCTCTGTTCATTCATAAAAAATTTGACATTTAGGCACCAGAATACATAAGAAGTTACATAAGATTCAAAAACATTACAACATCATAAGAAAACTAAACCTTATACCTTTGTCAATATCATTTTTGTCACGCCTTTTTTTCCAGAATACACCCACTATGATAAACAAAAGAAGTGTTGCTGCAGCGACAGGTACCCCCACTTTTAGTATGATATCCTTTGTGTCATAATATACCGGAGGTTTGAAATCTGCCACAAGAAAATACGGTCATCAATCTGACAAAGAGGTTACAAATGATTTATATAAAAGAGCAAACACTTTTGAGTAAAAACAAAAACTTACTGGGTTCCACAGATATAGCTGAAATCATAGGACCATATACCCCTCTAATCGGAATGCCTGTTGTCCCTTTGCCAGCCCATCGCAAACCAATCTTCAGAGTATGGTCCGTTACATTTACCAGAAACGATTTAATGATTGGCTTACCTGATCCTCGAGCAGCTTCTTGAATGTTAAAGTTTTTAATCACCAACTGATCCTGTGAGCAGATAAACATGCAAGAATATATTATGTTCTGATTTATATTTTTCTACAGAGTAAGTAAAAGAATATTGACTGCATAGACGTACCTGAACATAAATATCAAACAAACGTTTGCCGAGACTGTATAATGTATTGTCATCGGTAAAGATGATCTCAGCAAAGTGGAGATTCACAGTGTAGTTCCCATTTCCAAGACAGATTCCGTAGTAAGTCAACGATAAAGGAGAGACTCGAGCTGTCCTATAAAGTCCAAAGCTGGGAGAGGAAGCATTAACTGATAACCTGGATGTGTTCTGCACAGTATACTCATCAGCATCGTCATCATTGTCCATGAAGTTCCCGGTGCTGCTCAACGCCCAGCGCTTGTTAGCGCCAAGGACGTACATAGAAGCACCTTTGGGTTCGTCATCAGCCTGATATGTTATTTCTTTATCCACTTTTACTTCACCTCCTCCGCAATTTATGTACAATTTATATAAATCTACAAGAAGGTTTCAATTTTTTAATCAAGAACAAGGATTTGCTTCACATTTATTTAAGTTTTAATAGCTAGTACTAGAATATGATGAAAACAAGACAAGCTTTATTGTTGCTTACGATATCTCTTAGGATGAACACAAGGCATGCGTTGAAGAAAACAGGTTGAACCCTTGTGTCTGTAACATCAAAGACAGAGGGAAAATACAGACCGTTTTCGGTTCAGTTCACTAATCATAACTGAAAGGACAAGATTTAAAAGACCACTACGAAGTCATGAGCATAAATCAGTTTTCTATGATGAGTCGTTTTTGTACAGAGAGCTGGTTTCTTACGATTTGTTCCCCAAGGCGAAGCTTTCCACCAAATTTCTAGAAAATAGAAGCACAAAATTGTTGTTTCAGCCAGGGTATGAACATAGTGTTCTGAAATATAAGAGTACAATGAATAAACTTACGAAGTAACTCGGTTACAGTCATGGCTAGGAATTGAACTTTCATCGGTGAAGTTATTAAAAGAAACATCTCTGCACATCAAGAAAAACAAATACAGTTTATTAAATCTATTAAAGTTGGTACGTTTAAAAGTTAACAGAGGCATGTATTCGTACACATTTTTATTTCTTTCGACAAAGTAGTTTGGAACCCCTCCTGTCAATTTGTTTCCTGTCAAATAACTGATAGAAAAGACTCAGAAAAACTTTCACGATTGGGAAAAATATAACTAAATACCATACATACTTACATGAAATCGGCTTTCTTCATATTTTCAAACGATGAAGGAATCTCACCACTTAGGAGATTAAAACTGAGGTCACTACACAGTACACAGTAAACATAAATACCATACAGAGTTCATCTCATGGAAATATAAAGCATTTTTAAAGCTCTTCTTTGCTCAATGTATATACATGACTTACAGTGTTTTGAGCTTCTTCAAGTCCCCAATATATTTTGGAATTGGGCCAATTATTTTGCATTTTCTCAGTATCCTGCATTTGAGATTGGTTAAAAACGTTTTCTAGCAAGCCTGTATCGCAAACACAACATACATATTGTATATTAACTCACAGCGTCTTGATAGATTCCAAATTCTTCAGTGGGGGGAAGGAAGACGGTTTGCCTCCTAAGTCGCTAATTCTCCTATCAATCACAACCCACCAAAGAAAAAAAAATTATATGATAATGTCTCGTGTGTCATTGTTTGACAAGGAGATGATTTGAAAAGAAGTTTTTTAAAGGCTTACAGGTCGGTCAAGCTTGTTAAGCTAGAAATACTGGAAGGTATCGGACCATCCAAACCGCAACCATGCATCTGCCTGCAAAACATTTTTTTGGTTCATATGTCTTTTCTTGGGAACATGCGAGTACTCTTATGGAGAAAGAATAGATCGTACAGTTTCAGTATTCTTGTCCAATTGCTGATGAAATCTGGTATTGGTCCAGTGAAATTATTATCACTTATCCTCCTGACACCCCACAAATACAATAATTAAAGAATTCTCCAACAAAGACTAAATTTTATGTTTGTCATATCAAAACATGTCAGACTAAATTCTCTTACATATCAGTCAGGTTCTTGAGCAATCCAAGTTTTTCAGTCAATGGACCAGTGAAAGCATTTGAAGGGAGATGACTGAAGCAAAAACAGAGAAGAGGATATAAGATATTAACTAAGAAACCAAAAGACTTGAGATTTCTAGTGATGCTAGTTTGTTAGTGACTAGACCATCACCAGATTGTTCAATGTCTATAGATACAATAGATAGCCACAAAAGAGATAGATAAAAGAAAGTTACAGTTTCTCCAAATGAACCAACTGTCCAATATCAGGAGGGATTGGTCCTGAAAACTGATTTCCTTCTAGGCTCCTGCATAATTTCAGATGATCAACACACATATACATAAATCTACTAGGAAACTCTACAGTTATAATCCAAACATAAGGCTCTAATAGAATTCATGAACCAAAACAAGAGTAAAGGAGTTAACAACAACATACAAGTTTCTGAGCATTGTAAGGCGGGTCAGGACTTTCGGAAACGGACCAGACAATCGGTTCCCCATGAAAGATCTGTGTAATGTACATCAAAACCAACAAAGATAAGATTTTGATTGGATTTGATTTCATTAGAGAAGCAAAGTAGAAGAGATACTTACAAATCTTCCAAGCGCATAGAAGCCCATTCCTTTGGAATGGAACCAGTCAGAGAGTTACGGCTTAGGTCTCTGCACCAAAATTGTTGTATGCGTTGAGAACCAATTTCTAAAGTTAAAACTTTGAGAAAGAATGAAAAAGCTCAAGTCTTTCTGATTGATCACTTACAAAACTTTAAGGTGACGAAGCTTAGAGAATTCTGGAGGGACAATGCCTGTTAAGTTCTGCGACTTCAGAGCTCTGCCAACCAAATTGCCACTATTAAAATTGTTACTTTTTGACAGTTTGATTCTGATTAGGTCTTCTTTTACAGAACTAGAAGTTTTGGGGTGGAAGATAAACTTCTCAAGAACAACGGGGACAAATATTGTAATATACTTAAGCATAAGCTAGGGAAACAAATTAAAACAATATTTAATGGACTGGTAAAGTAATTGTCGCATCGGTATGAAATTTGTTTTATTCTTCTTAAAACTGAAATTTGTACTAGAAAAATAATTTCTGATTTTTCATCATCTCAAAATGAAACAAATTTACAGTAGTGTTACTGTTTGATAATACAGAATTACAGATCATGGTTGTTCTTATATTATTTTGGATCATAAACTTGTTACGATTTTGATGACAATTTTTTAAAAAGAATTATGATTTTAAAAAATGATCAAACAGTCTAAAGAGACACAAATATATAACTAATTTTTACTAACACTAAATGTTTTTTGAATTATGTAAATCATAGTTTTTTATCTGGCGATTTATATAAAGTCTAGTTATGGAATAGAGCGAAAGTAAACGCGCTATTATCTATTGAATCGTTTACTTTGGTCAACGGGTCAACGACCAGCCTGGCAAGTATAAACTTGTCGTCACAAAGAGACAAATCAAACTTAAAGCTTTTTAATCTTACTTCACATGTGAATTTACATCCACCTAACTCTTAGTTACACTCATTACTTTATTAGTTATCTTAAAACCGATGCTTCAAATTATCGTTTACTATTTACCTTTAATACAAAACGTTAATTAGTAAGATGGTGCTGTCATAAAAAAGAAATAGTAAGATAGTAAAACTATCAACAAGGGATTATATAAGTACAGTAGAATAAGTTTTAGTACTATATAAAAGAGAACGTGACGTTGTAGGCATATAGTTAGTGGTTGTCATTAAAGTGTGAGTTGTGCAGTCAATATTGCAACCAACCTTCACCAAGGAATTTAGTGGTTTTCCCCTTCATTGTCACCATCATTAAACTAGCCACTACTCTGTTACCCTAAAATTCCCCTCTTTTAGCTTAAACTAATTAATGCTAAACATATTCCATGAAAATAAAAAGGAATTCTAACCTGTGAAATTATTTTTAGCACAAACAAACCGAAAAATAAAAACTGTGAAATTCTCCATACTTGTATTACGTACACTTGTTTTACAGACTGTGAAATCCAATATTCGTGACTTGGCACCGACACGCTAAAGATATTTGTAATTTCCATAAATGGGTAAAATTAAAGAGGAAGATAAGAAAGGGAAGGAGGATGAAGAAGAAGAAACTTACATTCTAATGACGTGGCAAGAAGAGTTTTGAGGAAGAAAGGAGCAATCACAAGTGATATTACTCTCAAACCCTTTGGTTGTGTAAGTTGTTACAATCCAAGTGCCTTCACCACTACATGGATCTTTGTTGAAGTCCCAATCTTTCTTCCCTAGCTTCTTCCCTATCTCCTTTAATGCCCTCACTTCCCAATTTCAAACCATACCAAACAACCATCATCATCAAAGATAAAAAAAGTGCTTTGATTTGCAAATCATAGAGATGCACACACATATACAGACGAGAGACAGGACTAGAGGAAGAATCTTTATAGTAGTACCTTCGGCCTCGTGAAGTTTATTGTTGTCGGAAAAACCAAGACGCCCATGGAAAATTAGTGTGAAGAGGACGATGATGAAATATATGCGATGTAAATATATCATTTTTTCTATACAAAATAATAAAATATGGTATCACTTCTGCGAGAAAGCTTGCAAGAGATATAGAGAGAGAAACATTTAGGAAGTGGTGATGGATGAGAAGCTAGAGCTTATTGACCACTTTAGTCGTCAGGATTTAATAAGGTTTGCTGTACTTTGTCATGTTCTCTTAACTATTTTGGTCTTCAGCCCATTCTAATATGTGTGTGTGTAATACTGTAATGTAAACATTATGTATATTATATCAGGACCCAGTGCTACTTTTAAATATCTTTTCTTAAGGTTTGACAGAGACCCTTCAGAAATTATATCCCCAAGCGATTTTGGGATTAGTCCTTGTATGAGATTAGTCTATGTTTTGCTTTAAGAGTACTAGTCTATGTTTTGGTTAAAGATTTATTTGGTTGTTAAAAAGATACAAATATTTCTGTATTATATTAAGAAATAGGAAGTAAAGAATTTTAAATATTAAACAAGTTTCTTATCTTATGTTCAATGTTTTATACTAAGTGTCAGCAATTCCTAAAATTATTTAGCCGGCAAACAATGAAAAGTAGTATATATATGATACCTTCCTCCTAAAATAATTATAAAAATATTTTCAGCGGATAATCGAGTCTCATCAATTATTGTTGATAAGTTCTATTTGACAAAAATCAAGAATCAATTATTGTTATAAAACAAACAATTGATTTGGGTTTCAAAGACCACATACGACAGATCTTTACATTATTGGTTTAGCTACTTTGATAGACAGCCAGTCGTATTAATTTGGAAAGCCAAAGTACTCACAAACATACGAAACTACGACTACGACAAAAGATAAAAAGAAAAAAGGTAAAAGGAACTTTACACTCTCTTTCGTTTGTTATTTTGTTGGGTCGCGGAATCATTTGATAAATGTTTAAGATAACTAGGATAGGAGAAAAATCCAACTATTATGATTTTGATCATAACATCGTTTCCTACTTTGTGTAACGATACTAACAAAGAAAAAACGAATTGAGAGAGGGGAGTGTGGGGACTAGGCTGGACACTTTGTATATCTTTTTACTTTACATGTTGCTTTAAGTAAATATATTCATCAAGACATCAACCATAATTAACAAAGGTACCAAAGTATCTTGTAATATTTATTCATATGTATATAGACTAGTTAATGATCATATTTTACGAGTCTTTATTTTGAATTCACTTAACGTGGCTTCCGATGCGTACAACAATGCCGTCAATGTCTCGCACGTATCCAACCTTCTGCCCCCATTCTTTATCTTCCGGCTTGCTCACTGCCTCCGCACCGTTCTCCACCGCTCTCTGCACAACGCAGCATCTCACTGGTTTATCAACACGTACGAATTGAAGAGTAACAGGCAAATATAGACATAAGTATATAATAATTGATTTCTACCTTGAAAGCGGCATCAACATCAGGGTAACAGAAGCAGACTTCGATGGGTGCTCTTTCACGTGCTGACTGCGTAGCCTGAACCTTCCCGGTTAGGTCGTCGGTCTCATGCTGGTGAAGCGGTGTGAACGCTATCGTGGTTTGCCCGCTCTCTAGCTCCCCCCACCTGTATGTATCAGTTTCTTTCATTCATCAAACATATATATTTGGTGTGTTTGCTTAGCATGTTAGCCAGCGGATCGGACCTGATTATAGGACATCGCACCAATAGAATCTCAAACCCGAGAGTTTTGTTTCATGACCTAATACGATTCTGTCGTTTACATTCCTATGATCGTATCCAACAACACCTAAGACAATCCAACGTAGAGAATAGTAACAATTCATAATACAAACCTGTGGGATTCGTCAAGACGACGGACGTTGTGACCAAAAGCTCTAGAGTAGAATTCTACAGATTTAGCTACGTCCTTCACGTACACAACAGTGTAAGCAAACGCCGGTCTCATCATATTAGCTGCCATTTTTTCCCAGTCTTATGATTCTGATTTCGATCCGATGAAATCCTTGGAAATGCTCATCATCAAACCTCACATAGGATCTCTCTTTACGGTGAGCTCAACACGTGGTCGACAACATGCACCTTCGTGTGTAGGGTACTTGCTGCCACGTGAGCTTTTTGCTCCCTTTTTTGGGTCAATTTGGGCCTACTACTCACATATGGGCCTTTAGATTAGAAAAAAGTCTTGGGTTATCTGTTATGTTGGAGGCTTTTTTTAGTTGTTTAATGGAGTTTACACAGAGAATGACGAAAAGTCGAAAGCCATCTACTACCGTTGATCTTTAAGAACCAACGATCCATATTCTTCTTACAGATTTCACGCGGATCGCAATCTTGGACCGTTGAAAGAAGATGAATCGTTACGGCCGAAAATATATGTCCTGGGTAGTCACTTCCTTTATAAAATGTTAATCCCACCACTTTTTTTTTTTTTTTTTTT
>Ga0041059_1003716_pt1 | contig 10104 bp, 7 predicted proteins | sample AraColnosormetaG_FD_56232 | JGI IMG/M metagenome (GOLD analysis project Ga0041059, IMG submission 56232) | Arabidopsis roots microbial communities from North Carolina, USA - Col MF nosort | ecosystem: Host-associated > Plants > Roots > Unclassified | place: USA: North Carolina | collected 2013-09-02 | reverse complement strand
GGAAAGTACAAAGGTGGGGGGGGGGGTGTTACTAACAGCGAGTGATCATGATGCAAACTTCCAAGTCTATCCACTTGGATTTGCTGTTGTGGACAGCGAGAATGACGATTCTTGGACTTGGTTCTTTACGAAGTTGGAGCGGATCACTGCAGACAACAAAACTCTAACTATATTATCAGATAGACACTCGTCAATCCTTGTTACTGTTAAGAGAGTTTTTCGGCAAGCAAATCATGGGGCTTGTATTATTCACCTTTGTAGGAATATCCAAGCTAAGTACAAGAACAAAGCTTTGACGCAGTTAGTAAAAAACGCAGGATATGCGGCTACCAGTACAAAGTTTAAAGAGCTTTATGGACAGATTGAATCCATGAACCAAAATTGCGGTAAGTATCTACATGATATAGAAATGGCTAATTGGACAAGGTTATATTTCAGGGGACATCGTTTAAATCTGATGACTAGCATTATAGCAAAGACGTTAAACAAGGCGTTAAACAAAGGCCGATCGTCACATATTGTGGGGTTGATAAGATTTATCAGGTCTATGTTAACTAGATGGTTTAATGCGCGTCAGAAGAAGTCTCTCGAACATAAAGGTCCCGTTCCTTCGGAAGTTGACAAGCAAATAACAAAAAACATGTTAACAACTAATGGAAGCAAGGTTGGGAGGATCACCAACTGGAGCTACGAGATAAATGGCATGTTAGGTGGAAGAAATGTTGTTGATCTTGAAAAGAAGCAGTGCACTTGCAAGAGTTATGATAAACTCAAGATCCCTTGTAGTCATGCTTTGGTGGCTGCGAATAGTTATAAAATTTCCTACAAGGTTTCGAGTTACCGGGAAGCAGTATTCCCTGAAGCAATTGGAATAGACGAAGAAATACCAGAAGAGCTTGAACACAAATCGATGTTGCCACCATATACAACGAGACCATTAGGGAGGCCAAAGGTAGCCAGAATTCCATCAACAGGGAAATACAAGGTTAGGAAAAAATTAAGCTAAAGTAGTCCTTTCTATTTGATCGTTAAAACCTAATGCATAATGTGGTTTGTACATGGTAAATGTTGAAACCTAAGACTGGAAGGACGCAGCAGAACCGGTGCTCGAGGTGCAAAGGTACGAGTCATAACACGACAAGTTGTACAAATCCAATTTGAACAAGTTGTTAAGGTGGATGGCTTTGAGATTGCTATTTAGGATATTAATTATTTTTCTTTTGTAATGTAATGCGTAGGTGTAAAAAATCGAAATATTTATTGGGTATTGGATGCTAATTAGGTTTAATTATTTATACTGTTTATGTTACACCAGGGACTCGCAAGAATGTCTCAGAATAGGTACACGTAGATGAAAATCGAATATTTCAGTTTTCTATCCAAATATAGTTGACCATCAAATCATATCCAATCGTTTGAGTTATTTAGATCTAATTGGAAAATTTGTTCAATTTTTATGCTTCAATATTGAAAGATACCCTATCAGTCATGTAAACAAATATATGTTGAAAAATTAGTTATAGTGAAAAAGATATTTTCAGATCAGCTCAGATTAATAAATCAAAGGAGAACCTATTAGCCATGTAAACAAACATCTTTTCCCATTATATTCTTTTTTAAAACTCATGCAATTGCAAATTTCTGCTAAAAGCATCGTAATGTAAAAGTGCATGTAAGGTTAGAATTTTGTTGGTTTTGAATAGAAAATGTGGCCATTTAGTGAATTGGATATTATAGAATATCGACAAATACATGTGATTTCATTTTATATAGCTTAGTTTTTTCTAATAGAAAAACCTTGATAAACTTGGTAATGAAAGGGATGTCTCTGAATATTTCCATGTAGATAGAAAATGAATATTTATATTTCTATCCACATACACCAGACCAATCAGATATAACCGATCGTTAGTAATTTTGGAATTAGTTTAGTCATAAAATTTTGCTATGCATGCTGCAAACTCGAAAGAGTCTCTATCAGTCATGAAAACCGAGAAAGATGTTCACTAGTTTATAAGTTACATACAACTTCATAATAAGATTACATTAATAAACTATATAAAGTAGAAAAAAAAACGATGTACATCTGAAAATGGGTAAATGATGTTTCTTAATAAACTAGGAAAGCAAAAGGATGTCTCTGAAGAGGAAGTAGTAGATGCAATCTGAACATCTCTCGCCATTATATTCTTTGTAAAATTCATGCATGAGCCAACAGTGTGGATAATCCTCATAATGAAAGAGCTCAACGTAAGATCCGAATTGTTTTGGTTCCAAAACAGAAATGTGGCCAATAAGTGTCTTGGCCATGCTATCTACATCGGGAAAACACTTGTTCTCTCGTTTGAAAGTATTAAAAGCGTCTAATACTTTGTTACATGCGCAGCGGTTTAGAGCAATGTAAAGAAGGTTGGCTATAGGAATGACCTCTTTACAATCATTCAATAATGAAATGGCGCCGATTAGGTCGAGAGAACCGAACCCTAGCCTCAAGCTCTGGAGATACATAGCGTAAGGATTTTGTTTTGCAAGACATTTTGAGTAGAATGAGAAGTGAATAGAGTCGGGGGAAGACATGTTGATGAAGTCGGGGCTTTTGTCTAAACGAACTCGGGAGAGTGTCTCGACAGAGAAAGCTGCAGATTTCCCATCATGACCAGATTTAATCCAGTTTTTCAGAGCCTCAATTCCTTCTTGTGAAACGTAGCTAACAATTAGTGCGAGAATTGGTTCCGGAATGTATAAGCTGGCGATCTTCCTCTGTTGACAACGCATATGAAAAGTTAGAGAAGTTACATATACTTTGTGGAATGAATGAAAACTAAATTGTTTCTATGGATGTAAAATTAAACATGTGTGTTGATAGGTTGTGTGATAGAGTGTAGACATTTGGATGATGTACTCATTTTATCAATCTGTTGCGAAGAACGAAAGAGTAAGATGTGTTGGAGAGAGAAGGATTTGTACTGAGCAAAACGGTTAAAAACAAAGTAATAAAAACAGAGTAATTTATTGAAAATTTCTCTTAATAATTCACAATCATGAGGGATGAAGCTTAGTGGGAAGTATAGGTGCAGTTTTATATTAATGTAAAAGTTACCACTTCTATTCCATTAATAAATTCATATACAAAAATGCAATTCATAGTTCTGAACAAAGTTAATTATGTGTATAATACCTGTTACACCTTAAAGGTGAAGACTCGAACAATATATTAAATAAAGTTGCCGAAAAATGCAAAACAAACTAATACATTAAATCAAGAATAAAAACTAGGATTCATAATTTTGTCTGCAATTGAGAAGAACGATAAGATGACCATAAATGAAATTGGTACTTCTGAAAGTATTATTTATGAAATGAGTGCAATTTCTTGGGACATGTAATAGTAGATACATGTGCTACACCATTGTCCCTAGTACTCATTGAGGTTCTGATGGTCCGACCAACACTCACCGTAATCCTCGAACTCCCAGAAATTTTTGTATGTCCCTTGGCGACGTGGACCAACCTCGGTGATATGGAACATTAGTTTATCTGCGAATAAGTCGACTTCACTAAATTGGTAATACCTTCGCTTGTACTGAATACAAAATTCCCACGGAATTGATCCAGCGCAACTATGGAACATGATGTAAAGTAGACCAGTATGTAGGAAAACGTCTTTTATGCCATCTAATATAGCAATTGCTTCCTGGAGCTCAAACATATGAAATGCCAGCACTAAACTCTGAAGATATAGGGCGTAAGGATTTTTTAAGGCGAGGCATTTGGTGTAAAACATGTGATAACTAGACGATTCTTGAGCCATATGAATAAAGAAAAGGGGACTTATCTAGTCGAATAGAAGAAAGAGTTTCACTTGAAAAAACAGCGGCTTTGCCATCTGGTCCTGATTGAATCCAAGCATTTAACATATCTACACCGTCCTCGGAAACTAAGCTAACTATTTTAGCAGCTACGTGATCAGGCATGTGGAAATCAGGGAACGGAGGAGGCTGAGAGAAAATGAGTACGAACGTTAACACTGAATTTTGGAGGCTATATACCAATTCAAAATTAAATTTTGCAATTTTTGGTTCAATTTCAGTCTATAGAAAATGAGTGTCTCAATTGGATTGAGAAATTTATTGAGTAAACATTACCTGTAAGTTAAATTGAACCAAAGGTTGACGAAGAGGCTAGACGGCAAATTGATTTCCCCTAACAGGGGCAAGGGCGCTTCGTGATCGCCAGTAATGAAGAAACCCCAATAATTAAAGAGGAGCGAACCAGGCTGATGGGAACGGATTTGAGATTGTGATGAAATGGGAACCCTAATACTATGGATCACTTAAGAGGGTGGAGTGTTGTGGCGCGATGGGTTACTGAATATAATTAGTGGCTCCTACAAAAATTCCAAATAATTTTTCATGGCAATAATTGTAGTAAATTAGATATGTCCATACTACAACGTCCAAGCAGATATATACGCATGGTCTATAATATAATATATAGACATGGTACAATGTATTGTTACAGGCAATTCAAACGGAACTCATTTATGGGGATTTAGGTTCTACTTTTTTTTCTTTTTTTTCGTAAACATGAGAAGAAATTAGGTTATACATTCATAGACCGAAGTCATTAAAGACAAACAATATAGTTAAAAGGATAAGACTTAACTTATATAGAAATGTAGATGGAATGCAAACGAGAATTCACATAACAAAGTCAGAACAACAGATTAAGAAGTTCAAACAATTTGAGTAAGTAATTATAGTTTGACGTTGTACAAACAGTTATGATACTGTACGTGGGTAATTCTTCAGCTATAAAACAGTTCATAAATGTTTCGTAGGTGAACTTAATTCAGACACCGGATTACAACTGTACTACTTAATCAAGTATTTGTTGCATTAATTACAAAAGAGAAATTATGAATAAAGAAAAACTTTATTATTAATATATAATATCACTTATAAAAATACTACAACTTTTTTTTTTGACAAATTATAAAAATATTACAACTAAAAGAGTGAAATTATGTTGGAGGAAAACATAAGAGGTCAAAAAAAGAAGAATATGAGATAACAATTTTAAGCAACAAGCATTGTAATAGTTCTAATCATCTTCCATTAGTCGACAACCATTTTAATTTCTTTACTTCCTCAACATCAGGTTCGGGATACATGGTTGATATAGGTGCATGGTTAACAATCTTCAAACGGTGAGCACATGCATAATATCTAACAATCTTCCACCAAGCAAGTGCAATAACAACATTGTTATTGCGAAATGCTAGAAATCTTTTCTCCAAGTCCACTGCAATTTCTCTATAAGCCTTGCATAGCAATATATCCTTGCTGAAAATCAGTAAAAATATGAGATTATAAACTCACTTTACTACAAATATGTATAAACATGAGATGTTTGAAATAAACTGAAATTGATGGTGAAGAATTGTACTTTTTATCCAGGATTTTGAACGGCAGCTTGAATCCGGCCACATCATTCCCGTTACTTGCGGTAATAGTCAGAATTCCAACATCAACGAGCGCCCCCAAGAACATCTATAAGAGATATGTCGGAGATATCTGTTTTTAAAAAATAAATGTTTTGAAAAAAGTGAATGGAGTTTATGAAGAAGCTATTACTTACCAACCAAGGCATGGTTTGATCCATGAATAGAATGCGAAACTCATGAGGAGTTGTTCTTATTGCTTCGCAGTTAGGTCGAACGATAAACGTAGTTATCGTTTTCCATTGATTCTCTTCGATCCTGTCAAAGTAGAAGGCACAGAAACGAGATCCGATTGTTGCTTCTATTTGGGTGCCCTGTTAAAACAATATTTTAGGGGTTGAGGGATACACGGGTAAAGAAAAAATCTGCAAATTGCAAAAGAAATTGGATAAAATTGTTTACCCATTCATCGGCCAAGACAAGACGTAGTTCGAAAGCGTTCGGGTTAAGAAACTTTTTGTAAATTCTCAATACCATGACATAGATCGTCCAACCAGTAACCATCGGAGACAACTCGTACCGACAGTGATGTTGAACCATCGTGAAAAGGAGAAGTAAAGAGTAACGAAAACTGAGAAATATGTTAAGCTCTTGTTTTGCGTTTGTGATGTGGTTGTCTTGATGAAGTCACTAGTAGCAGAGGTATTTATACAAAATGAAAGGGTTTATTTGATGGAAGCATAAACAGTGAAACGATGTAACCTGTAATATCGACGCGTTGATTCATTGAATGAATTAAACGATGTAACTTGTAATAAAGAAGCGTTGTTTCTTTGAATGTTCATTAAAAGTAAATAGAGTTTGAAATACGATATGGGGATTTAATGGGTCTTGTACTAAGCAGAAATTCGTCTTGACCTCGGAAATTCGTCTTGAAGCAGGTTGCGGATATCATCAATTAATATGTGTGTTCATAAACTTTTTCCATTACAATGTTCTGTCCAAGATAACATGTCCACGAAACAGGGTTAGCAATTGAGAATCATTTCTGGGGAATTAGCTTATACAAACGTGCTCAACACTTTTATGACAACCAACAAAGTTAGTTGGGGGTTTGAATTTACCTAGGATTAAATAGAGGTGAGATGAATTCTTAAAACAGAACAATGGCACAACAGGAGAATCACACATTCTAAAGATATAAGATTTATCACGTATAGAAATGTACATGATTAGATAACGATGGACATCACATTATGAACACATTGATTTCTATCCTCCATACTCTCCGTAAAGCTCCGCCCATAAGGTAGCTCTATAGCATTCGGCAGCAAAATTCCCATATGCTATTGGTTTGTACAATACAACATTCAAAGCATGTGGATTTTTGGCTTCAAGACATTTTGTGAAGAAATGATAATAGATGGAGTGCGTCATGGACCACCACATATAATAACGAGATTTGTCAAGGCGGACACAACTTAGAGTTTCCTTCGAATACACAGCCACTTTAAATAATGGTCCAGCCTTCACCAAGGATTTCAAAGCATCCACGCCATCTTCAGCACCGTAGCTAATAATTTTAGCAAGTACTGGTGCCGGGATGTGAATTTCAGGGATAAAAGCAACCCGGGTAAAAAATAAAAACGAAAGCAAACAATTGGTTTATGTTTACGTTGAATGTCAAACGTAGAAAACTATAGTTTATGTTACGCTGGACTACCTTTTTGACACCTGAAACAAATGAGGGTTCACTCTTGTCGACCTTCGTTAATGTGAGCATAATTTCTATGTTTTGAAGTTGAAACTTATGGAATGGAGTATGGAAGAAACTTAAACGAATCGTGATGGTTTTGTAGCTAGATATTATTATGGTTAGATTAATTATTATAGTTTTCAGGTTTATTAAAAGTTGTAGTTGTGAAGGTGGGAATATTCCCGAAATACCGAAGTTTATCAATGTTACGAAGGGAAGTAAATTTAGATTGGTCTTTCAAGGCAAAAGAGAATAATAATATTCTCTGGATAACTACCACATGATCTACATATCCACAAAAACTTTTTGATTTTTAGTTAAGTAAATTAGGAATATTTTCTTTTACATTATGTCTCCAAATCAAAACTGATCTCCGTAACACTTGCGAAATGGTTAAGATAGGGAATATTCTGCTTTTCAAATCTCTGTTTGTGGGGCAAAATGAAAGGAAGTAGAAGAATAGAAGAATATAAACCATATCCTTTTTTTTATAAGTATCCACAATTTCTCTCCGTTTTCGAATTTACTCATTATTTGATTTCTTGCGAGCAAACATATCAATTATGAGAAGGCAGAAATGCAGCAGTGAACCATCAGCCGGTTGTAGTGTAAAAATGGTTTTTGCAAACAACACAAAATACATAATCTCTCCTACGGTATACTTTTATTTATATTGTCTGATTGGGTTTTTATTTTTTGGCCAGAAAACTGCCATTCAAAAAATTTCACATGCCCCTTCCATTGCTTGCTAAAATTGTTAGCTACCTGACTGAAGATGACGTGAATGCATTGAAAAATTTGATTAAGGAAGGTCTGGTATTTAAGGCGGTTGTGTATTCAGAGGAAACACTATGTTGTGTCCGACTTGACAGATCTCGGTATTTCATGTGGTGGTCAATGCCACACTCGATCTATTATCATTTTTTCAATAAATGTCTTGAAGCAAACAATGCACATGCCTTGACTGCTGTATTGTACAAAGGGATAGCATATGAGAATTTTGTTGAAGAATGCTACAGGCACTACAAGAAAACAGTCGTTTTGCGAGGAACAATTGCGAGGGAAAGAATCCCTCGCAAATTTGCGAGAGAATTGCAGGTATTTTGCTACACCACGGACGCACGTTGCTAATCCCTCGCAAATATTGCGAGAGACTGCTTCCTCGCAAATTTGCGAGGAAAGTACAAGTACTTTGCAATGAACAGTATCAACCCTCGCAAACCACCCGCAAAAATCTCGCAAATCTTTACCCTAAACCCTAAAATACATAGAAGTGATTTGGGATCTTTGATTTCCATTTATAAATGTAAATCTAAATGACTGTATAATCATACAAGTTGATTATATGGTGATGCACAAAAACATATTGTATATGTTTCAATATCAACATTTCATATTGAAGATGTTAAACACTTCTGATTCATATTATTGAAAACACATAAGTTCATCATTGATGTATTTGGGAAAAATGCACATTTAAAGTTTTTGAGATGAAATTAGATTCTAATGTAGATATTTAACTTCCTAATGATTCAGAATAACTAATCTGAATAATTTTAAGTAGTGTTTTCTTGTATTTTTTCAAATTGATTCAACATTGCGAGGTCTTTGCGAGAGGTTTGCAAGTCTGTCGTAGCACTTCCCTCGCAAATATTTACCATAAACCTTAAATTATTTAAAATATTTAGTCATGTTTTTATTTGCTGAGAGTCTTATTCGAAATAGGAGAATCTAAATCAGATCTGATTCAAACATTGAATCAAAATGGTGAGTTAATTGGTTGAAGGATTGCGAGGGAATTGCTAGACGCACTCGCACTTCCCTCGCAAATATTACCCTAAACCCTAAATTATTAAAAATCATAAGTTGCGAGGGACTTGCGAGGAGTTTTCGCTATTCCCTCGCAATATGTAGTGCGTTTTAATTGGTTTAAAAATCTTCCTCGCAATTTCAAAGCAAACTACGCGAGGGTTTTGCGAGGAAATAAATTCCTATATATACTCGAAGACCTAGTTTGAGCTCCGCTCAAACCAGCCGCATCAAACCCTAACCCTAAAAATTTTCTTCGATTCTCTTCTTCTTCTCTGATCTCTTCGGCGCCGGATCTCTTCTTCTCCGATCTAATTCCGTCGCCGCCTCTCTTCTTCTTCTTCTCTAATCTGTTATACTCATCGCCGCCTCTCTTCTTCTCCGATATAATTACGGCGCAGACTCTCTTCGCCGCCTCTCTTCTTCTTTGATCTGTGCTCCAGAACCGCCGCGTCTCTTCTTCTCCGACTCGATATGTTTTGCCTCAAAGGTAACCTCTGTTTCTCCGATCTAAGTTCTTCTCTCAAATCTAACTTATTCTTCTTCTCCGATCTTACTTCTTTTTCCCAGATCTAACTCTTGATTTGTTTTTTGTGCAAGATGCCGTCGGATAATACTTATGTACGGTTTAGACAACAGCAGCGTGACCCGTTGCATGTCAATTCTCTTTTTAGTGGAGGGAATATCTCAGGGGTTCAAGGTTCAGGTTCAGGTTCAACCGTTCCACCATCGCCTCCAACGCCAACGACTCAGCCTTCTGTTAATCATTCTGATGTTCAAGCTGACCGTCTCAACAATCTGACACTGGAAGAGCTCCTCGATAGTCCTGGTCGTGCTAGCTTGAAAAGGCTAGACCCAAAGCGTCCTCCGGGAACTCTCTGGTAAGGTTAAGCTTATAGTCTCTGGAATTAGGTCTTGTAAGTTGGTTAGTTCTGCCTTAGAAGTTTGGTTCTGCCTTAGAAGTCTCTGGATTTAGGTTGGTTCTGCCTTAGAATTTTGGTCCTGCCTTAGAAGTCTCTGGATTTAGGTTGGTTGTACTTAGCATTGTAGTTTCTTAGAAGTATAAAGACATAGAGATCCTTATGTGTTTTGTTGC
>Ga0041059_1003715_pt1 | contig 10104 bp, 7 predicted proteins | sample AraColnosormetaG_FD_56232 | JGI IMG/M metagenome (GOLD analysis project Ga0041059, IMG submission 56232) | Arabidopsis roots microbial communities from North Carolina, USA - Col MF nosort | ecosystem: Host-associated > Plants > Roots > Unclassified | place: USA: North Carolina | collected 2013-09-02 | reverse complement strand
TTCTTCGTCGACATTGAAGAATCCATTGTTGTTGTTTACCCACAGAAAAAGAAGAAGAAGATACCTAGTTTCTTATCAGAGAGAAACCTAGAAAATAAACTCTTAGAATAATAGTGTAACTAACACACGGTTCAGGGTTATATAGAATTGTGAAATTATAGTATTTCCATATAATATTTGATATTGATTTTACTAAACCAAGAGAGACAAATTGAGCTGTGGGTTTTATTTCCTTTTTCTTTAGAGTATCTTTTCTTCATTATATGATGATGATATTAATTAATCTAACCGTTGGCATTTTTCAGTAATTGTAATAAAAATCTTCTTTTTTTTTTCCTGATCACGTGTAATAAAATCCATTTTATGATTGATATCAGAGAGGAAATCTAATTTAGATCTGATTTTCATTTACCAATATCAATCTAACCGTTGTAAAAAAAAAATTCTACATATTTTACTAATATTTTAATTAAGGTCAGCAAAAAAATCTTGGTTGTCTGCACTATTTTTTATAAATAATTGTTTATAGTTTATTAGTATAGAAAAATATAAATTAGATCCTATTTCCATTTCACTAATATCAATCTAACCGTTGTAGTAAATATTTTCTTATATAATAATTACTGATAAGATTTGATTGGGAAATAAAAATAGCCAATAAGGTTACGAGCTCAAGAAGACGCTATTGCTTTTCATACAGTAAACATGTGCACCAATCATAATGATATTGTTTTTGCCCACTTTAATATATCCTGCGTACGTTGGCATCTTCCAACTTCTCGTACCCATAATCCTGCGCCGTGGTCTCCACTCTTACCACTCCACACACGCACAGGCGGCGCGTGTAATCATCTCAGGTAAATCCGCCGCTCTCCTCCACTCTCCCTCCGTCGTATCATACAGCAACACAAGGCTTTCTCTAATCCCTCTCTCACCCCTCCCACTCCGCCGAAGCAAATCGTCAATGCATCCCACCACCTGAACCACCGCCACTTTATCTTCCACTCCGACGCAGCTAAACCTCACCGTTCCATCTAACCGCACCTGTGCCGGTAACGGCGGACTTTTCAGCCTCTGCCATTCTCCAAACCCGCTGTTTCCACCACGACGACGCGCATCAAATCGCCAAAACGAAAGCTCCACCGCGTGACTGGTTAGCACATACACATATCCAACCGCCGCACACGCCGCCACTACACATCCACCACCAGGAACCGAACGACTCCTTAACCACTGACGCGACTCCACATCGAAAAGATCCATAGAGCTCGCATAAGCACGCGCCGCCACCGCGCGTGAGGTCTCATTCCCAATTTTCAATCCACCGATCACATAAAAAACTCCGTCAACGGCTGCTCCGATGCAACCGTATCTCTTCCTCGCCGATTGAGTCACAACTTCCCACCGATTCAACTCCGGATCATACTCTTCCACCGCCGCCGCAACCTCCGAACCACCACCACCTCCAGCAACGTAGATCTTACCAGAAACAACCGCGATTGCGAATTTCTTCCGAGGGAAAATCATCGGAGATCTCAAATTAAGCGTTCCCATCCACGAATCGTATCTCAAAACAGCATTTCTACTAACAACATAAACCCTAGGTCCAATCGCCGCCGCGCGAGCATGAGATAAACTTCCATAACTACCGTCAACGCCAACAGACCTACTCGAAACCGCAAGAGACACTTTCCACGACGCAATCTCGGACTGAAACTGCAAATCCGCGGCGAAAAGTCCTGAATCGACGGTGGATATCGCGAAGAGAGAATGTCGGAGCAAACCTAAACGACGACGGAGATGGAGAAAGTAAGGAGAGTGGAGGAGACGAGACCAACGGCGACAAACGACGGCGAGAGAAGGAATTGAAGAGGAAGGGACTCTTGAGATACATTCGAGGAGTAAATCGTCAGGTAGAGAAGCGATTGTAGCTGAAGAATTCGCCGCCGTGGACGACGGTTGGTGGATCTGGACTAGTGATTTGGCGTCGGAGGGATTTGGTAAACAAGATTTCATGAGCCATGAGAAATGGCGAGAATTGCAGTTTTCTGACATCAGAATTATCTTCAGAGAACAAATTTAATTCTAAGATATGAAAATAAAATAAATTATTATATCTGTGGGAGTTACGGAGTTGAGAGGGAAGTGTGATTTAAGAAAGTAAAAAGACTATGCACTAAATAAATAAATAGTACATACTGCTTTATACTCCATATACGTACACATGCAAATTCAACTACTTAGCTTTCGTTTATGGGTTATCTACTAAAGTACTAATCCTCTTTTAATATAATTAATGAAGTAATCTTAACTATAACTTTGTATAGTTTAACTTATATTAGGTACTAACTAGATCCGGCCATGCAGAAAATTATACAGCTAAGACTAAAAAGGATATGAATTTCACTTGTTTTTCAATTTTTGATAGTAACTCATACTCCATTGGCAATAAAACTACAAGGCCTTAAATGATTGTGGTTTTTCAAAAACATTTCTCCAAAAAAAAACAGGAAATCTAGTTTTTTGAGTGGTTTTAAGTATGTTTCCAAGACAAATTACAATCCATTTCCATATTTTTTTGGTTTTAAGTATGTTTCCAAGACAAACTAAAATCATCAATTAATTACTTAAATAATTAATTAAGTACCAAAGTTTTTTCTCTCTCTTCTCTTTCTAAATTCTTTCAGAGAGAGAGAAACCTCAAACTCACTTTGCCGTCCGAATTTTTTTCCGGCTACCGTCTTCTCTGATAGGGATTATCGTCTGGCAATTACCAGTTCTTTCCGGTGTTGGCCAGCTCTTGTCCGGTATCATTCAGCTTTCACAGTGATGATGGTCGGCTATGCCGTCAGCGTTCTTTTGCTGCTTTTTGTTTTTTCATAAATTAGCTTTGCTTTCAATAAATCTCATTTGAGATGTGTTGGTGATAATGATAGAGCGGTTTTCGCTTTTTGTTACTTATTATCTAACCTGTTTTTCTTTTTGAGTTTAGAATTGCAGGAAACAAATCAGAGATTTGAGTTGGAAAAAAAAGTGATTTCCGTTGCATATTAACATTACCTTGAGCTGTTGTTTCTCTAATTAGGGCTTCGATTATTTTTACCGGTGAAAACCCATAAGATTCCATGTTTGATTTGTTAATCGACGTTGAATCTTCACCGGAGTCGATGTTTGACGGCGAAGGATGAAGTCGGGAAAACTTTGGATTCTCATCCAGTACGTGTATTGGTTTCTCTCCAGCAGAAGACACGTGGCTTTGGATAGAGACAAAAGATAATATTTCTTCTTCCATAGACGGTTTCTCTGTTGGGCTTTAGTTGGGCCTAATATGTTTCTGTAGCTTTTTTGTTCTGGGGTATTTCATAATCCATGTAATATTTGACTTAAACAATAAAATTATCCCTATTGCGAAAAAAAGACTAAAACCATCAACTACTTTTTTTCATTTTATTTTTGTAAATAAATATATAACCAATAATTGGTAAACATCCATTGTAAATAAGATAACTATATTTTAAATGATAATTGGTAAACATCCATGCACATGTTGTTTGAGGTTTTTTTTTGGTTATACATGTTCAAGGATTTTATTGAAGCACTATATATAATATAAGTTTTAAATTTATTATATACATGCTACATTTAAAAAAGATAAAATATTATCATAAATTTTAAAAAATTCTTAGATATGTAATTTATTATATTTAAAGGTAATTTAAAGAATCATTAGAAACAGATAAAAAAAATAATGTGCTATCCAGGATAATACTATCTTTTTTAAGCGCTGATATAATCATTATTTAATTTTTTTTTTATATTTTTCTTTTAAAAACCCTCCAGCTAATTATCTACAAAAATAATAACACAAATTTAATATTAAAATTATAATTTTTGTCAACAGTATGATTATAATATGGGTTTGAACCATGATAATGACACAATAACAATACAAGTTCAATTAGGCTATTTGGCATGACCAATTTCAAACTAGAGTTGAGAACTTGAGATGTAATTTAATTCATATTAACTCATCACAAAAACGTGTATAAAGTTTTCATTGTTTCAAGTGAAAAATATTTATACATTTGTAAATGATATATGTTTTTAAAAGAACTAGAATGTTGAGAATTTGTAATTTATGCGAAGATACAATAACCGGAAAGTAAAAGATTTCAAACAAACTCGTTTTCACATTTGAATACTCCACCATGTAGTGCTCGCAGCTACGATTCCATCTTGCCCGAAATCTGGTCACTCCAATGAACGTCTTCACCGGAAAATCCACAAGTTACAATGGTCAAAACCATTTTGTCAAAAACAAGTTCCAACAACTATGACTGGAATCTTATACATTTTAAAAGAACACTTGACTTTAGCGTGAAGAGAGTATTTTGGCGTTGGTGCACAGATCTCTCAACTCCTCAGACATCGACCTCTGACTATCTATGGTCTTCTTCTACACAATAATATTACGTACTAACTACTCTGCAAAGGATCTTAGTATTGTTAAATGCAAAGAAGTTGAAACCAAAAGCCCTGAAGGAAAACATGCGATGTTCGGGGCTAAAGAATGAAATAGTTAAGGATCGAACTTTTCTTATTGATCTAACCAGGGATTATAGTATCCGATCACAAGAATATTTCCTTGAGGATTAAGAGTAGCAGCATGATGAAACAGAGGATGACAAGCACGGATGCGCACTTCACCATACCTCCATGTCTCTGCGTTCGCTCTGCCTGTGAAGTTTTTTTATGCGATCCACTTCATTTAGAATTGGGACAAACAAATAGTTGGACATTAATGTTGAAGAGAGAACACTATTTTTACCTTCTGTAGTTGTTTGAGACCATCTTCAACAGTAGTAGCGACGTTTTCGATATTATAGTCTATCCGATCAACTATTGTACCCTGCAATTAAACGGGTTGCTTTGAGTTTGTTTTTCGAAAGGAAGAAGACTCAAAAGCTAGACAAAGAGAATATGGGATTAAATAAGTTTAACCTGATCTATCACAAGTGCAGAAAGATCCTTCATAATTTGAGCAAGATCGTTTACTGATTCTACAACCTGGACAATGACACAGACAACGAAGAAGAAAAAAGATTATGATTGATTGCAAAAGAAAAAAAAAAACGTTGGTGAGCTACAAACAACTAAGAACAAAGACGTAGTGCAAGCACTTGCCTGTTGTATCTCTTTCTCCCTCTCTACAGATACTTCTTCACTCTTTTTTATCTTTGACATCTGATGCTCGTTTAACTAAAAAGGAATCGAGAAAAAATTCCATCAATAAAGAAGACATAAGACGAATGATTGCTTTAAATCGATAGAATGAAACAGGTATAGGAGTCAAACCATATCGCCAAAGTCATCCTCTTCAGGTCTATATCTGTTTCTGCTCAGATTCATCTCTAAATCCATCCCATCCTGATAAATGATAATACATTTCAAGTCAAAGCTTCTTGAGAGGACAGAATAATATACTCTGAAAAAACAAGTACTAAAAGAATCTATCATCTATGAAATCGATGTAAAGAAGTTTCATTTGAGGCGGAGGAGCAGAAAGCAAACAAAAACTTCAAAGAATGAGACACTGCAACATCACATAGTTTCCGGTATAAGAAATGCCAATTACACTAAAATAGATAATAGTTTCATACCTCTTTTTGCTGCCTCAAGCGTTTCAAATATGTTGACTGTTTTTTGCGAAGCTCCATAGAAAGAAGTTGGAGGTCAGTGGCAAGAGACCGCTGTTATTAAACACACATGATAAATCTTAGATAGCAATGGCAAATGCAGCAAAAAGAAAGGAAATGTGTTAAGAGCAGCTTCCATCAAGTCAAAACTACCTGCACATTTTTCCTAACATTTGAATCTTCAGAAGGCCCTGAAGCAGAAAGCCTCTGAAGTTGCTTCTCAGACTTCTTCAATAGAAAAGTTATCTCCTGTGTCAAAGACTCAATATTATGTTGATCTTCTTTACCATCCCCAAACGATGGCATTAACGCCTTGGCATGAGCCTTTCCCAACTCAGCCATTTTAGTCCTTGCACGCTGTATATTCACAGATATCTCCTCAGAGACATCAACCCAAGCTGGTGGTAAGCCCACTGTTATCGCACCTTTACTAAAACATGACCAAAAATATCTCAGTAACTACTAACTCTCAGCTTAACGTAGCTCACAGACATTTACTTCAACTACACTATCAATGATGTATTATCATTCTCATTGCTAAGCTAATCATTTCCAGTTAACCCTAATTGATCAAATTGTTCACCATTTTCACTGATAAAGAGAGAGAAGAGTACCTAGAAGTTCCAGGATCTTCGGTACTAATAGGAGCGTAAGAGCGATTCGGATTCAATAACGAAGTACTCGCCATCTCGATCACCGGACCAACGCCGCCGGATCGTGTTCCCGTCAATGAAGATGACGACAATGGAGCTCTGACGCTTCTCAGAGAGTTTCTGTACTTCCTAAACAGCAACGTACGATTCCTCGTCGCCATGATCGTCAAAATTTGAAATCCCTAGAATCTCAATTTCACATCCAAATTCGAAATCAGCTCCGATCTGAACACAATCGCGGCTTCATCATCGACCGAGAATAAAACCGAACACAAAAATTGGGACTCCGACAAGGAAGTGCTCGGAGAGCGGCGAGATCAAAACTTTTTCCGATGAGGAAAGTAAACTCTCAGATTTGCAAATTGAGGTTTTCACTTTTCACTATTTCCCCAAAACTTAAAACTTTGGAAACAGTAAAAAAAAAAGTTAAAAAACAGTTGCGCGGCTAACTTTGTCCTGTTTCACCAGCTTACCAAATACAAACCAATAATATTTCGACACGTAAGCGTCGTACTAACAGCATGACGTTTTGATATTCCAAAAGGGAAAAACACGGCGGGTAAAAGGTTTAAACGGCATGCATTCGTGCGGGCTGTTAAAAAACAATTTAATACATGTAATAGAACTCATCTCTTCTATGTCTTTCACTCTCTCTCTCTCTCTATATCCAAAGAATTAAAAACCATAATAAAAAAAGAAGATAAAAAGACGAATTCCAGAAAAAAAAGACGCAAAATCGTCGTCGTCGTCTTCGTCTTTGCATTTCGTCGGAATCTTTTGATTCTTGAATCGGAATATCTCTGTTTTTGTTTTATCCGGACTCAAGATCAATTCGGATTCTTGGAATTTATTTGATTTTTTGTTGTTGTTGTTGAAAAAGTGGATTCTTTGGTTTCGATTTGTAATAATCTTCGTAGAAAAAATGGATTCTGATTCTTGGAGTGATCGTCTCGCATCGGCTTCAAGAAGATATCAGCTCGATTTCTTGTCTCGATCTGGTGAGTTTGATAAAAATTATAACTTGGATTTGTTCTTTCTTAATTTGAGATTTGATTGGTTTTGTCTTAAATTTAATCTTGATTCTATTGCAAAAATATCAATGATATTTAGACCTCAAATTTGTTTTCTTTTGAATTGATCAAGGATCGAGATTGACTGTAAGAGATTGACATTTTTGTTACTGTTCTGGTTTTCCGAACAAAATGGGACAAGACATTGATTGTGTCTTGTTCTGAATATTTGAAATGGTGATTGTTCAAATGTTTGTTTTGCTGATATTGAATTTAAGGAAAATGGAGGAAATAAATTCTGTCTTTTGAGGCATTTTACTAATGTGAGGCTTTAGGGATTGATTAAGCGTGTGTGTTTTGTTTCTAGGTTTTGGTATGAACTTAATGTCAAAAGCTGGAATCTTGATGATTCTTGTTTGACTTACAAGTAAATACAAAACTTCTTGTTGGTAAAAACGTTTTTAAAAGCTTTAGTTTCATCTCAAACTTAGACGTCTTTGCCAGGGAAGGTTTTATGATCTACTAGTTTCCATTCGTTTATTTAGATATCTTTGATGTTTCTTCTGAAACCCATTTGTATTGGAACTTCGAGAATGGAACGCGTTTTTAGTATTTCCCATTTTATTTTCTAGGCTTTTGTTTTGTAGTTGTCATTTTATTTTCTAGGCTTTTGTTTTGTAGTTGTCACATTTTCGAATGTTCTCTTGGCCGTGTTTGACTAGTTTCTTCATTTTTGAAAAACGCAGACAATTTCTTGGGGTTTGAGGAGATAGAAGGAGAAGATGACTTCAGGGAGGAGTATGCTTGCCCGTTCTGTTCAGACTATTTTGATATCGTCTCTCTATGCTGTCACATTGATGAAGATCATCCTATGGATGCAAAAAATGGGGTAGATATTTCCTCAATGTTACCTTTCTCTCGTTTTGAATCAAAATCTATTTATTGTTTCATCATATCATTCTTGGTAAGAGCACTGTTCTATGTTTAGTAGTTACTGGTCTTGGATATAAAGAAAGTGAAAGTAACCTAATGAAATGCGTCGAAATAGTATTTGGAATTGCCACTCAGTGTTCCTCAGAGAAGAAATCAACTCTAGGACACTTGTTTATTGCTACAATAGCAAGATTTGTTTTCAATTCTGCGTTTTGACATTGTTAATCTTGTAGGTATGTCCCATTTGTGCGGTGAAAGTGAGCTCTGATATGATTGCTCATATAACCCTACAACATGCAAATATGTTCAAGATATCCTTTTTGCTCTCTCTACCAGTTATATTTTTAACGATCATGTACTTATCTGATTCTTCCAATGAGTTGTGTTAATGATATGAATACTTCCTGATTTATGATTTAGGAAATAGTTTAGGATTTACTTTTCCTAGAGTCTTTTATTTATGTTCTGTTAGAAGTAAGGGTTAGGTTTTGTTTGTGAAACCTAACCAAGCAATTGAGAGCTTTGGAGGATTCTATTGAGTTTATACTCTTGTTGCTTTATTGTTCTATCTTTTCTACTATCATAATAAAGATTTTATCTCTAACAGTTACATTCCTTAACAAAATATTACGTGACGCGGAAAAGGAAATCAAGAAGAGGCGGGGCTCAATCCATGCTATCGATCTTGAAGAGAGAGTTTCCTGATGGAAATTTTCAGAGCCTATTTGAAGGAACATCACGTGCTGTATCCTCTTCTTCTGCCAGTATAGCTGCTGATCCTTTACTGTCTTCATTCATTTCACCAATGGCTGATGACTTTTTCATTTCTGAGTCAAGTCTATGTGCAGACACAAGTTCTGCCAAGAAAACATTGAATCAGAGTTTGCCTGAAAGGTATGCTTCCACATTCTCATTTGGATTACACTTCTGGATGATATCCTCATTGATTTCTTGATCATTCTTGTTAAGTCATCGCATATTACTCATCCTTAGTTTTTATGAGCCTTAATGGAATTTAGTTGATCCCTTGTTTTACCAATAACCTAAAAGCTCTTGTGATCTGAGTGTTTTTTTTGTTGTTGTTGTAGAAATGCAAATTGCAGAGTTTGTTATGATGGTTCTTGTCTTGATCTGTCTTATACAGGAATGTTGAGAAGCAGTCTCTTTCAGCAGAGGATCACAGAGAAAAGTTGAAACAGAGCGAGTTCGTTCAAGGGATATTGAGCTCTATGATTCTTGAAGACGGCTTATAAAGGAGAAACATATTCCGGTAACTTGTCTACGGTTAGATGATTCAGCGATTGGAAAATGTAACGGCTTTGTTGTGTTAAACGCAACAATTGATTTGGGAAAGGGTTTGGGAATAAGCAGAATAATGTAAAAGAGAGACATGATAATGAGTATTATTTTTAACTTATGAACTACATATTTGCTTTAATGAACACTCGAATTGTCTGTACACCGTAGGTCTTACAAAAAGAAACCAAAAAAAGGTATGTATTTGATCATATATTTGCACTGAGTTTTCTGGTCTTACTATGGTGTTTTGTATCAAAAGTTTGATGAAACTATTTGGGGTTAGAAAGATCGCAGAGTTTTAATTTTCGGTTTTGACAAATTAAAAATGTGTAAACCAACCAACTAGACAAGGACATAACCTAAAGGATAAAAATTGAACTAAGAATTGTAGAGCTTTACCCGGAAGGGAGCTCTTCCAGAAATTCTCGAAGGCCCAAGACAAGCTTAGGCCTAGGAGGGGGTTTGGAAATAGTTTTCAACCAGCAATAGACGCGCCTCGGTTAAGACCTCATT
>Ga0041059_1003714_pt1 | contig 10105 bp, 3 predicted proteins | sample AraColnosormetaG_FD_56232 | JGI IMG/M metagenome (GOLD analysis project Ga0041059, IMG submission 56232) | Arabidopsis roots microbial communities from North Carolina, USA - Col MF nosort | ecosystem: Host-associated > Plants > Roots > Unclassified | place: USA: North Carolina | collected 2013-09-02 | reverse complement strand
ACCCCCACCACCTCACTCGCCGCCACCACCACAATTTTCTCCTCCACCACCTGAACCTTACTACTACAGCTCACCACCACCACCGCATTCTTCACCGCCGCCGCATTCACCTCCACCACCACATTCACCTCCCCCACCGATTTATCCATATCTGTCTCCACCGCCCCCACCAACACCAGTTTCTTCTCCACCACCCACTCCGGTCTATTCCCCTCCTCCCCCACCTCCTTGTATAGAACCACCACCACCTCCACCGTGTATAGAGTATTCACCTCCTCCTCCTCCACCAGTCGTTCATTATAGCTCTCCGCCTCCACCGCCAGTCTACTACAGCTCTCCGCCACCTCCACCAGTCTATTACAGCTCTCCACCTCCGCCACCGCCGGTTCATTACAGCTCTCCGCCACCACCAGAAGTCCATTACCATTCTCCGCCTCCATCTCCAGTACACTACAGCTCTCCACCACCGCCACCATCAGCTCCATGTGAAGAATCTCCTCCACCAGCACCGGTAGTTCACCACAGTCCACCACCGCCCATGGTTCACCACAGCCCACCACCTCCAGTGATCCACCAAAGCCCACCACCGCCATCTCCTGAATATGAAGGACCACTACCACCGGTCATCGGCGTATCATACGCATCTCCTCCACCACCGCCGTTCTATTGATTCTTTTGGAAAACACGAGACTGAAACGATTGACGTGACACGAACAGATCGAAACACTATACGACGTCGTTGTCAATTCTTACAAAAAGAAAAAAAAAAAGAAATTATAAGAAAAAGAAATGGCTGATTAAAGAGTTGTTTGTTGTATAGAGGATGAGTCTCTTTTGTGTTTTCTATTAATTTTATTTTTTTCCCTCTTTTATTTGGATTTCTTAGCACATTATTCGCTTTAGATTTTGTATTTTATATATGCGAAGAGCTTAGGCTATACATTTTATTTGTTCATTATCAATATCCTTCTTTAATTTTACAAAAAAATTAACCATTTCCAAATTGGTGTAAACAAACAAATATGCTTACAAAATTTAAAAGAAGTAAGATTTGGGTCCAAAGTAAGTTTTGTCTGAATATAAAGTTGGAAACAGTTGCAAATGAAAGTGACTCGTCGAAGCCTTGTTGGAGAAAAAGAGCAAAATACAATTTACTCCTAAAAGAAGGAAGCAACTTGGAACGGCTCCGTTTTGATTCGATGACAGAACAAAAGTAGATGTAAAGATGTATGTCACAATCGCGAATTTACGCGGAAAATAAAGTGTTAGGAAAATAGTTGGGACCAAACCAAACTAAGAAAATAAACTTTAATAACTAATAGCATGGGAAATAAAAAACCTCGATTTGCGCTAAATATGTTGTTTTACTTTGAAAATGGAATCGATTGATAAAAATGAAAAATTGTAGAATCATAAAATGTTTATAAAGGTATATTGAATTACGTGAATATTTGTTGAATTCGTTTTATATATAAATTACAAAGAAAAAATTTAAACACATTATCTTCATTCACATTATGGTGTGTGAATATTGACCACATTGCCCTGATTATTCACAATCCGATCTTCCTTATAACGACCAAAATGTAATAGACCACATTTTGATACGACACCTCTTTTAAGATCAAGGGCAGTAAGACGTCGAAGGAAGAATCCGCAATGCTTTGACATTCATGGTGAAACTGGTTTGCCTCCTTGGACAGCCGTTAAGGATATGTAATACACTTTGACTCTGGTCCAAAGAGATTAAGATTTGGAGATCTATAGTAACTAACAACAATCCTTATAGCACGTATGACGTTCCACAAAGAGATTAAGATTTGGAGATCTATAGATACGCATGCATATACAAGGCGTGCATGCCCCCTCCCGCAAGAGATATCATACCCCGTATGATTATCACATCGTGTCACATACTCACATCCATCCAAAGCACGATATAGTCGGTTGACTAAGATTTCCTTATAATATCTCTCATTTACATTTGCATCCAAAATAAGGTTATGTCATGTGAGTATTTAATACATCTCAACGCATTATATTATGTACGGACTTAACTATATGGTTTTACATACTTTTAACTAATAATAAAAAGCGGTAAAAGTATTTGAACTGAAAGAATGAACATTAATCAATATGGAAATAATTAGAAAAGGTACAAAAAATTGCGGTAAGAGATAACAAAAAAAGAATATGAAGAGTTCCACTTTTAGTACCACTATATCTTACCGTTTGTTTCATTAGTTATTTAAATGTTATGTCTTCATACAGTCATACTGATGGTGTAGGGTTACCAATCGAAACCATTAGCTTTAGCTTTATGCATGACGGACAAGTGGGCTTAAGGTTTGGGCTGAATAAATAGAAGGTCAATAATCGAGAAAGAATTATCAAAATTGGGCCAACAACAGATAAAATTCACGTATGATTGTCTTTAAACTCTCGCTAAGAACTAATGATAATCACTTTCCGCAAGGTCATCCATCCTGAAACTACTCTAATCCAAACACGTTTAACTGTAGAATTTTCTTAAAACATTTGATCGAAAAAATAAATACACTTTGGTAACATAAATGGCCAAATCAATATTGTTTTAAATTTTTCTGCATATAAGACCATATTCCTGAAATTGAGGTATTACAATATATTTTAAGCTAGTACTAAATTACTAGCTTAAAAATCGGAAAATTACAAAACTTCATTACATTTTTGTTAATTAAAGGCTTCCACCTGAATCCTTTATAATTGCATAAAATTTTCATGCAACAATTCACAAAGAAATTTTTTCACACGTATTTAATGTTAGAAGGAATGAGCAATTTCTCATTTAAAAAATTTCCGGAATGAAACAAAAAAGAGTACTAGTACAACCGATTTGCATATACAGTTTATAAAATAATTTACAATAAAAAAATAGAAATATTTTTATAAAACCCTAGATGTTTTTGAGAACTTTTTACTTACGCGCGCAAACAAAAATTAAAATTTACGAATTTGAAAGAATGGAGACTAAGTAAATTTGGCATATATAAGAAGATATTGGAATTGGACCATATATGGAGAACAAACGGCATGAGCTACCACCAAGAGTAAAAGAAGAACCACATTCCATTGATATATCACTCTATGAGGGTTGCGTTATACTTCCGCAGAATCAACGTACTATCTATCACATCTAAAAGTCAAATCTTACTTTGATTTTTGTGCTTTGATATTTCATAGAAAAATAACAAAATATCCTAAAAATGCAAGAAGAAAGAAGAAATTAATTCAAACATGGATCACATGCTTCTATCACTATATCAATTTGTATTCGATCAACTTCAAGTAAATGATTTTATTTGTTTATATATACTCTATGTTAGAGGTTCAGTTTCTTTTCATTTGTTTTTTAAACCCCGGACCGAATGTTGATTATTACGTTATAGACGTAAAGATCAGCTATGAATATTGGATTTGGTTCTTTAGTTTGCATGTCTTCCTATAATTTGCTTGTAAGAAGCGTTTACATATCTAAAAGTTGAAAAAAGTCAAGTGACAAGTCATGTAAAAGTTGTTTCCATTATAAAAATGAAATAATTGAGAAGTCATCAGGAACTAATTAAGTTAAGACATTCAAGAAGAGACAAATTAACAACCAAATAGGCTTGTTTTTTTTACCATTTCTTCCTCTTTTCAACAAAATAGAGTTTTCATTTCCCTCCTCTCTATGTTTAGTTGCCATGCATGATATCATCTAGCTATCCATACTTTAAAACAAGAACGTTCTTCTTTAAGACTTTAACTAATTTTCCCATACTTAATAGATGATATTTAACCCCAATAATATTATTATTAACAATATAGTAAGTAGAGATTATGACTTCTTTTATTATTATTAACACCCTCATATTTAGTTACATGTGAGCTTGAAACAACACAAGGATCAAAATCCGTTCGGAAACAAAGTAGGTGGGTACATAAAAACTCCCAAAGACTAAGGCCTAAAATATTAGAAGTCCAATTTCTTCTTTTCACATATCTTGAATTGTGAGAAATCAAATAGCTTCAAACTAACATGTATCAAATGTTTTTTTCTATACAGAAATCGTAGTATTGAAATTTGTTATGCCACCAAACTTAATACGTGCCTATAAATCCAAACGTCCCTCATTCATACCCAAGATAGATATTTCATTTTTGCTGCAGCAAATCCTCCAAGATATACATTTGTGTCCATTATGTACAAGAATCTTCCGTATTATCTGTTTGCATTTACCCAAATGTAGCATGTTCAATAAATGGTAATGCTGACTGATGCTATTACAAAAATTGTTTGACGACAAAAAAAAGAAGGAAAAATAAAAATAAAGATGGAATTTCCTCTTTGCTAATTTGCTTCTATGAGATTTGGATTTGAACGCAACATTCTACATAAGATATGATTTGCCACAACTAATTTTGATCCGATTTTTTGAAAGTTTTCTAAAAATATAACTATGATTTAACATTTCCTGTTTATATTTTATATTAAAGTTTTTATCATTAGTTTATTCTTTTTTAATGTTTTGGTTAAATTTATCATTGTTTTACTTGAAAGTTGGAAACTATAGCGTCGAATGGAGACAGAAAACTTAACGGCGGGAAAGCAAAAAATAATCATACGAATTTGGCGACAAAACAAGATTGTAACTTGTAAGAATAAAATTAACTTTTTATCAAAAAGACAAAATAAACTGTTAAAAAAGGAAGAAAAATGGAAAGATGATCTTCATTATTGAATATTCTCACAAATTAGGAAACATAAATAAATAAAAGAGAAGAAAAAAAAAATTCACAATTTATACACTACGCATGCCATACACAACACATATATAAAGAAAGAAAGTGTTTTAAAAGAGAGCAAACTCAGAAGAAACAACAAAACCTGAAATCATTCATTTTCTTCTTCTTCACAATTTTCTCTCTGATCGTTTTTGGGTTTCTCATTTATAAGTAAAACCTCTAATAAGAAACATTTTTCACATCACCAGATCCGATCTTGAGCTTTTGCACCAGCAAAAAAAAAACAGGTTCTCTTCTATCTTTGCTTCTACCTTTCTTGATCTATCAGATTTGGTAACATGCATGTGAGTACTACTACTTGTTAATAATAATCATACATAAGAATCTTTCGATTCACAAATGTTTCTTGGGAAAATAAAAGTGGGGATTCGAGTTTTGTATTTTCATCCGTTTTCTGGAATCCAAACACTAAATTTCTTCTTGCAAACCCCAAAATGTTAAATTAGTTTTTCAAAAGATTTGAGGCAGAGAGGGACCAGTCAATACTCACTTTTCCTTTCTTTTTTTCTCACTGTCTTTGCTTTCTGCTAATTATCTAACTTTTCCAACAGATTAGACGTAACTTTAACATAATTTAAACCTTAATTTATGGGTGATTAAGGTAGATATATGTAGTTTTTTAGTAATAACCTATGCTAGACTTCCAGGTACATGATTCTTCTCTATGCTTCATTTATAAGTTTTCTTTCCTTTTCAGTTTTTACTTACATAACAAAATTCAATTAAGTTTTTTTTTTTTTATAACATAAAAGCTTATTTTATTGATCGGAACAACAACCCCAGGGGCCAGGGCATGCTTGTGAAGTGTTGATGATGAGCTTAGGATTAGAATAATTACCACTACAAATTTTTTATCTTATTTCTCTTATAATTCAATATTTATTCTAATTAAAATATTTTTAGGGAATTTGAGTTTTTTACAAAAAAAGCTGTTGTTTAGTTTTTAGAAACTAAAATAATAATTTGGAATTTATCTAAATTCTGCTTCATCACCATCATTATGTTAAATTAGTTCTTTTTTTCTTTGTCGCCGGTTTTTAAACTCTTGTTAATTTCGAAGAATTTATCTTTTTAATAACTAACTAGTACATCGACTGAGCTATTTACAAATGTCAAATTCGATTCCATTCTTTAACATAGAAAATAGTTTTTTCATATCAAATTTCAGCTGATCCTTTGCTTTTTTTTGTTGTATCATTTTCTAATTAAATTGTTTGAGAAGTAACCACTAACCACGGGTCTCATAAAGTGGACTTGTGAAGCTCCAAAAATCAAGTTCGCTTTTCTCAATTTCTGGTATAAAAAGGAAATAAAAAGCAAAAAGTGTATGAATAGCATTAACAATTTGCTCACTTGTATAAAGATTCGTTAGTCCAATAGCGTCCGTACACGTTTCATTTAGTTTGCAATTTGTATACATTCATCCCCCAAAACAATCTCTAAGGATTTGTTTCCTTTTTTATCTCTTCTTTAAGCTTTCGTTTCTCTCTCAATTATAAAGTTTCTTCGCCACTTCTTAGTTTTATTATTGATATCTCTGTTCAAAAAGATTCTTCCTTTTCTATTGGAGTTCAATAATTTTAAGTTTGATATTTTTGTCTTATGGTTATACAATTTCATTCAAATTATATAATGGAGATTTCGTTGACGTTTATGTGAGTAACATCAATAAAAGCATGCCTTACAAAGGTTTTTTGTTAGGTAAACTTGCACTCCACGTATTCTTTGTTATGTTCTACTTAACAAAAAAAAAGATACATAACAAATTCTTTCTGTTGAGAAACGAATTAAGTGTGAATTAATTAAGAGAATAAAACACGTATGTTTCTCATGTTATACATGATTTCTCTCATCTCATCTAATGCAAGTGCTTTAATTTTCATGGTTTCTTGTTTTAGGTTCTTTGTTCTACTGAAGGAAGACAACTAAACGCTACTGGAGTGTCTTTCTTGTGTTTAGTCCGGTCATCTATTCATTACCAACAATCTCCCAAGGACCGAGAGGTTCCAGAGACTGACAAATCTCCTTGTTCCATTCGTTCGAGAGAACAAAAATCTCTTTTTCTTTATTAGAGAAAGGAAGAACATTATTAAGAAAAATCTAGATACATATATAACTAGCCTATTAGATTATTAGAAGAGTAAAAGTCGGTGTCTATAAGTATTAAACAGTATTTTTTGCCAAGGATCTATATATGATCTTCCAATGTCATGAAGAAGAGAGAGTCTGCTAGATTTAAGGACTTATGGAAACCGGTACAAGCATTGACAACACTGGCTATGAAGGAATCAAGAACGGTTCATGGTTTATCCAGTTCCGTAATGGCTGCAATCCATGGATGGCTAGATATGTGTACGGTCTAATATTCCTCTTGGCAAATCTGCTTGCTTGGGCCTTGCGTGATTATGGCCGAGGCGCCTTGACCGAAATGAGAAGTATGGTTACCTAAGTCTCTAGGATTTCTTACAATATTTTTTTCAGAAAATTGATTGATTATAAGTTTATTCATTGTTGCAGAATTCAAGAATTGTAAAGAAGGTGGAGACTGTTTAGGGACGGAAGGAGTTTTACGAGTTAGCTTCGGATGTTTTGTATCCTTTTTTTCTTTTAATCAGTCAAATACTACAAACTATTTTCATGCCTTCAGAGAGATGTTTTCTTTAACTATTTCTCTAGTTGTTCTATTTCATTATGTTTCTTTCAACCGTTGGGACATCAAAGACGCATTCATCGAGAGATAAATGGCATTCAGGATGGTGGTTTGCTAAGCTTTTCATGTTGCTTGGCTTAACCATCTTCCCCTTTTTGTTGCCTTCTTCCATTATTCAGTTTTACGGTAAGATTAAGGCTAACCACCGTCTTCGGTTCATCGTTTTTCGATATCAAACTTCAGTTAGCATGACAAAATGGCTTTTTCTTTGCTTTCTTGGCAGGGGAGATTGCCCATTTTGGTGCAGGGTACGTTTTATTTTCTAATCCTACTTCAGAAACTATGTGATGGTTGTATCTCGGAAGCTTATTATTTTTTTTTTTATAGGGTCTTTCTCCTAATTCAGCTGATTAGTATCATTAGTTTCATTACATGGCTCAATGAATGTTTCCAAGCACAAAAAGATGCAGAAAGATGGTGAGACCCCATGTGACTGTTCCTTAAGTAACTGGGAAAACATACAAAATGCTTTGTGTTTTCTCATAAAGTTTTATTTATATGTTGCAGCCATGTCCATGTAATGCTACTAGCGACTACTGCGTACACCGTGTGCATATTAGGGGTTATTTTGATGTACATTTGGTATGTGCCTGAACCATCATGCCTTCTCAACATATTTTTCATCACATGGACTTTGTTCCTCATCCAACTCATGACAAGTATCTCTCTCCACCCCAAAGTGAGTAAAAAAATTAAGATGTGCATTTAAATAGTATTCTTCCCTCACATGTGAATAGTGATTTTTGAAAAATGCTCTTCTTGTTGCATTTCAATAGATAAATGCTGGATTCTTGACTCCAGCGCTTATGGGGCTTTACGTTGTGTTTATCTGCTGGTGCGCCATTCGAAGGCAAGTTTCATCTGAATATCGAGCAACTTGAGAGTAGTAGTCTCTATTTATAGGTTCAAGAAGTAATAGCTTTCAACTCTACAACATTTTGTTTTGCAGTGAGCCTGTAGGAGAAACTTGCAACAGAAAAGCAGAAGGTTCTAGTAGAACAGACTGGCTTACCATCATAGTACAAATCTCAAACCTTTCCAAGAATATTTTCATGACCTTTCGGATATTTTGAGATTGTAAAGAAAGTACTAAAAAGGATATTGTGCAGAGCTTTGTTGTTGCACTGCTTGCAATGGTAATAGCGACATTCTCGACGGGAGTAGATTCACAATGTTTTCAGGTTTGTTATCTATGAGCTCTGCCAACTTTGTTGCAAAACTTCAAAAGAGACACTTGACTAATAGCTAGTGAGTGGTCTTTTACAGTTTAGAAAAGATGAGAATCATGAGGAAGATGCAATTCCTTACGGATACGGATTCTTTCATTTTGTGTTTGCTACTGGAGCAATGTACTTTGCAATGCTACTTGTTGGTTGGAACATTCACCATTCCATGAAAAAGTAAGTTCTTGATGAACAAGTACTACCATTCATATACCAAAAAGAAACAACTAAGCTAGGTTTTTGTGTTAGGTGGACGATTGACGTTGGGTGGACAAGTACTTGGGTAAGGATTGTAAACGAATGGCTCGCGGTTGGCGTTTACAGTAAGTTAACAATAAAAACTCTCTATTACCTGTTTTTGATACAGTTTGTAATGTTTGAATAAATGTTGTTGCAGTTTGGATGTTGGTGGCTCCAATGGTACTGAAAAGTAGACAAACAACATGAGAGATCACCACAGAGAGATTTTTGTCACCTCTCAATTCATCTCCGCATTGTGGATCTTGTCGAAAAATAGAATAGAAGATTTAAGATTGAGGAACTGTGTGAAATCAATATATATTTGTACTTAGATTGTTTAGGATCAAAGAAAGATGGATACAAATATAGCTATACACTAGTAATACTGTCCCTAAAGAGTTCTCTAATCATGAAGCGTGTACACATTATAACACATACATCTCTCTAATACATAGTTTTAATATAAAGCAATTGGGTGCGAAACACTGAAAATTTCATTTATACACAAACGAGCGTTGAGAGTTGAGAGAGGAAGAGAAAGTTCAGCAAATTTTAGTCTCATAAAAGCAATTCTAAATTACCTTATTCAATTTTGACAAGACTTTATGGTCAATGTGTAAACTGTTATACAAAATCATACAACACAGGAGGAGCCTGAAGATTTTCTGAAGGACAAACAACAAAATGGAAATGGAATATAGAAACACCAAAGAATAAATATCAAACCTATTTCAAATCATTTTGATGCTTATAAAAAATACAGTAATCTAACACTCTCACAAACCCAATTCTTCTTCAGGTTCATGGCCCGTACCTTCCCTCGTTCACCCTATTTAACCCATGTTTGTATTCGATTTAATACCTCCTTATAGTCTTATACTACACCTTAGAACACAAACGCAATCCTCATGCATAACATAGCTCTCGTGAGCTAATATTCTCGCTCTTTCTTACCCAAATGGGTTTCCTCCTGATTGGAAAGAAGGTGGGTTCAAAGGAACTGCAGCAGCAAACGAGCTTCCAAAATTTTGATATGTTTGTTGAGTGTCATATGACGTGTTTATGTCGCCAATTGGGTTTACATTGCTGCAAAAAAAAAAAAAAAAAA
>Ga0041059_1003713_pt1 | contig 10106 bp, 4 predicted proteins | sample AraColnosormetaG_FD_56232 | JGI IMG/M metagenome (GOLD analysis project Ga0041059, IMG submission 56232) | Arabidopsis roots microbial communities from North Carolina, USA - Col MF nosort | ecosystem: Host-associated > Plants > Roots > Unclassified | place: USA: North Carolina | collected 2013-09-02 | reverse complement strand
AATATATATATATATATATATATATATATATATATATATATAATTTATTCTATCAAGTACAAGTGTATGGCGCTGTTGTCTGCGATATCCAAATTATATGGTTAGGTGACTAATTTTTTTAAATTATAATTGTTTACACTCTTAAAATATTCAAATTTCTTAAAATTATCCAAAATTATTTGCAATCGACCAAAATATTTAAACTTGAAGCCAACATTTACTTGCTGGAATAGTGATTTCAAATACTCGAATTATTCATACCATACTTAACTCATATTTTCTTATACTCTAACTATTTATACCTTAACTACTCACATATATCTTGTATCTACTGCACAATCTTTTTACAGAAATGAAAAAGCCTAGTGAATGTCTGAATGGAACTACTACAATGTAAATAACTTTTTTATTACTTGGATGTTTTGTTTAGTAGTTTCCGTGAATAATGGTATATTTTCGAAACTTTAGTAACTTTGAGGATCTCTTTACAATTTTCAATTATTTAAAAGTGTAACCAAATTTTTAAAACCAGCTAAAAAGCTCATATCCCCATCCTTTATAATAAAGTCATAATGAATTCCCCATAATCTTTTGCATTCCCCAACACACACTCCTGTCTCTCTTTCTATCTCTCTCTTCCACTTCAAACTTCAAAGATCTCACAACTTCTTTGAGTTTTGTAATGGCAACAGATGAAATGAAATCAGAAACTAAAAAAACAGAACATAAGCAAAAACAATCTACACAAATCAAACAAGACCTTCCTCCTCCGACCATACCACCTCTTCCACTTCCTTACAAGGTAAGTTATTTAGTTCCCCTTCATGCACATAACTATAACATAGTTTCCCACATTTTACATATTATTTTTTTCTTATACTCTTCGACTCAAAAGTTTTGAGTTTTTTTTTTGTTTGTACTCGTAGTCATGCACCTTGAAAGTTTCTATTCACTGCGAAGGCTGCAAAAGAAAAGTCAAAAAAATACTTACCAGCATTGAAGGTACATAACATAAAAAAATTCACTTATATTTTTTTGGTTATAAGTAAAAATGTTTTGCCATAATTCGTTTTGTTTTGTGGTTATAGGTGTTTTTAAAGTGGACATTGATGTGAAACAGCATAAAGTAACGGTGATAGGAATCATCTCGCCGGAGATTCTGTTAAAGAAGCTTAACAAAGCTGGTAAAAACGCTGAACAACTGCCGGAGATACCCGACCCGGTTGACAACAAACCCAAACCCGTCGACCCGAAAGAGAAGAACAAGAAGAAGAAGAAAGAAGAGAAAGTGCAAATAACCAATGAAGCTACTTCTTCCGGTATAGATAATCCGGAAAAACCCGGTTCTGGAGAGTGTGATAAACCGGAATCTGAAAAACCCGTCGACGAAAAGTGTCTTTCCGGTGACGGCGGTGAAACTTCCGGTCCTGTGAAAGAGGAAAAAAAGGACGTTCTTAAGGAGAAAGATTCTGGGAAGGAAGAATCTCCGTCACCACCGGCGGATTCTTCGGCTCCGGCGGCGGAGAAGAAAGCTGAAGACACCGGTGGAGCTGTCCCTGATAATGGCAAAGTTGGTAAAAAGAAGAAAAAGAAAGGGCAAAGTTTGGCTACTACTAACAATCCTACCGATGGACCTGCCCGTACTCAATCACTTCCTCCGCCCACTGCAACAGATTATGACCGTCCAATTAATCAGATCAACGACCACCATATAACAACCACTAATAATCCGCCACGTCACGATCTGTATCCTTATCCTGCACAAGGCTATTATGCGCCGCAAGTCATGTATGGCGTAAGTTATAACGTTGCTCAACCTCCGGTGAGTGTAGACGCTGCGTCGTATTATACACCTCCACCACCGTATTCGTATGCGTACATGCACAACGGTTATCAACCGTCCGATCAAAACCCTTGTCAACCTCGGCCGTCAGATTCGTTTGAGTTATTCAGCGATGAGAATCCAAACGGTTGTGCGATAATGTGATGTCAAATTACCAAAAGGACCTTGAACTCTGCTTATACGCCTTGTATGACTTAAGGATGGTTTCGTAATTTGAAGTTCTTTCACGTGCAAGTTAGCTTAATGGTGTTTCTAGTTAAGTTTATTTTAATGAATGTTGTATTAGTTTTATAACTATGATTATGATTATGTTAAGATAAAGATTAAGCTTTCATTTCTTTTTTGGCAGCTTTTGTTTTGATTTAATGATTTAGAGATCCTTTTAATAACTTTTTGCTTGATTTTAAAAATTATTTATATGCTTTATTTGTTTCTTTACTCTTCTTTTTTTTGTTATTGACTGGATCTTTTTGCCTTTAGAGTTCTCAAAAGAAAATTAGTTTGTGGTTAAGCTAATGTTGAAGTAGAAAAGATGACAAGAAAGCAAGAAATGTGGAAAATGAATTGATGCAATGCTTAGTTGTAAGAGGGAAGTGTGATGTGTAAAGTGTAGAAGCTGATTGAGCATTTTGATTTGGCTGTTTTGTTTTCTTTTCATATAGTCACATATCTTATAATTACTTATGGAGGACATTGTTTGATAGCTTTTTAGTTTGCTTTTTTCTTCTTTTCTTTTTTTTTGACTTTGTCGACAAACCATGGCATTTATTTTTTAGTTTGGTAAAAATGTTTTGTCAAACATCTAAGAAAATCGTATCTTTAAGTTGACAAAAATTTTAGTTCGGCTAGGTTACTGGGGGCAACTCTCTCCTGAAACACAAACAATTACTAAAGTCCTTTTCTCATTCTTTTCACTTTATTTTTATTAATTGATAGTACAAATCCTAAAGTCCAAAAGCAATGATAAAATTTACTACTTTATTATTGGTTCATAGTTATGGAAACTGTATAAAATATAGATTATGGAGTTTTAGTGCAACTTTTTAATCTATATTTTTTAACATAAATATGTAAATTTTATTTCATGAAGAGTTGATTTACACACATTGTCTGCATAAAAATATTTGTGACATGCTTCTTCTTTTTAAAACGCTTTCCCACGTATTTCATTCTAATTGATGAGCGATAAATCATTCCCAAAATTAATACTAGTATCTCTAACTATAACACTAAGAATCAATTTGTGTTTGTGTTTCTCATCTCTTCATTGCTTTATTCAATTGTCACACAGAAAATAATACGAGTTATACAATGGCGTAAGGCCATCTCCAACGTAACGGTAAAACTGCATTTTGATGTGATGCAGTATACTTTTTCACTCCAATCCAACTGTAAATATTACACTAAAATAGTGTGATTCTTTTATTTTGTACAGTACTCCACTATATTTGGCATGTTACTGTAGCGACAGTAAAATTAAATATATACTTTTTTTACTTTAAAATCATTACATATGAATATAGCTTATTTAGGTATATCATATTAAATATGATTTGTATTGTCATTTAATAATCTAATTCAATTTTGTAAGTGAAAAATGATATATCAAAACTATTTATGTATTTTTTAATTTTGATAATATGATTATGAAATATTAATCAGTAGAAGATATAAAAATTATAACAAAAGATTGATTGAAATACATAACAAAGTTTAATTAACCATTGAAAATATAAACTTACGAAAATTATAGCTATTTTGATATATAAATTGTAATTTGTATTAATCAATAAATTAAAAATATTAAATATAAAAATAATATTAGTTTAATAATATAATAATAGAAAATATTATTTTTAGTGTAATATTTAGTGTTGTGATTGAAGATGAAAAATATTTTAGTGTTGAATCTACACCAAATATAGTGTTATTTTAGCACCAATATAATGTTATGGTTGGAGATGCCCTAAGTAAAATGGGCAAAGGGACATGCAATTTAAGTGATTTTGACCTTTCAAATCTAAATTTCATTGTCATATTTATTGTCCGAAATTGAAGGCAAACTAGATGATAAGGAAACAAAAAGAAAATATTAAAGGCTCATGTACTTGTTGCTTTCCTCTAGACCAAGAAGGTTTAATTATGGGCTTCGATAAATGTAAAATTTCTATAAAAAAAAAGAAAGCTGAAAATGTGCAATGCTCGAGAAAAGGTAGGGAGGTTTTAGGAGAGGTGTAATCTAGAAATAATTGACATTTTCATTTGTCTATTATCAATGACGTCAGAAAATATGTTACTTAAAAACGGTACTCTAATGCTTTTTATAATCTTAAATTCTGTCCTTTTCATTAAATCATGTTTTCAGTTTATGTTACTAAATGTAAGAACCCTGAATAGTCATGACTTTTATTACGAGACTGCGACAAAACATAAAATGTTAAATTTTGTTGATCTCATAGAACTCCCCCATCTGAAGAAAAATAAAAAAATAACTCTCCCATAAAAACAAATGAACGAAGACAAGAGAAACAAATCACAGTCACAGAAAACTTATTAAAGTATATAAGGACCTAAAGTTTACAAAACTTCGTTAGAACAAATATGCTGACACAAAATTTGTATTAATCCACCGTAGGTATATAATCTAGATTAGTCAGTTGTGCATAAATATTTAATTTCGGATTCCCAATAAAAATGTATTACTTCACAAATGATCCATGGGGATTTTGAAATATATGACTATTGGTTCTGTTTTTAAATAGTTATCGTTTAAGAATTTTACACAGAAATTAAGAAAACAATTAAATTTTTTATTTTACTCTTGTTTACTGATTTTCTAATCTTTTTACTGGTTAAAACATTAAAACTATGAGGATAAAACTAATTTTTTTACCAAACATATATTTTAAAATCAAAAACGACAATTATTAGGAAACAAAATTTTAGTGTTAGAACAACAACTAAATTAAAACAGAAGGAGTGTCACATAAAAATTATAGAAATTTAATCAAAAGTATGTTTAGCTATGTATGATCTTATTTAGTGTTTGCAATGTACAACTCAAACTCTATGTATGGTTACATAGGGTTTACTATGTTTTTTTTTATTTTAACGTCATTATTTGTTTTTTATATGCTGTTTTATACGGTTTATTTTCCTCATTTTGCTCTTCTTCTTAGCTTGGCTTCTTCTCTCTTCTTAATCTTCTCCTGTTTGTAGGATTTAATCTAGGATTCTCAATTCCAACAATAATCAACATTACACCTTACATGGTTCTCATGAAAGGTACCACACTTACTTAGAGTCAAGATTCATGCATATTTAAGCCCACCCCGAACTCAAATAATTAATCAACATGCATCACAACAATACATAAACTTGCCAAATATAAGCCCAAACCTTAATTAGCCAATCTCAGACATGTGGCTACCTAGAATTGAACCAAACCACCACCACTGTCAATGACTTCTCTCTTTGCACATATTTCATGTCTCATCATGTCAACTATGATTCGTATATAGATAGGTAATATCAAACAGAATACCAAACTATAGGATACGAGCTTTTCATGTCCAAATCAAGATTTTCTTCAATGAATGTTGCAAATCTCCCATATAAGCCTATCCGTATTGACCCCCTTACTTTGTGGATCACTATCATCACATCATTAATACATCAAATCCGAACCATGGCCAATAAATGTTACGCTGCTCTAGAGTGTTAAGGTTATTTGGAGATTCTCTCACATGTAGGTCGTTATATCATTTGGGCTTTGAGCCAAAACCCTAATGATTCACTGCACACTTCCATTTCCTTAGTGACACAAATACTAACAATTTTAAGGGTCAGCCGCTTGACTCGTCTTGTGCTTTAGGTAATATTTAATTTAGTTAGTTAGATTTCTTTTTGTATGTATTCGTATAATTTAAATAAATATGTTACAAAATTGGTTATACTGATTGTAATATAGAGTATACCAAAATTTGATATAATATTTTTGGTTATTGTAAATTATTTTAGAAAGTTATTACATATTTACTATAATTAAATTGGATACATCCACATCTTTTTGAACAGGTAAGGAAGTATTTTTTTCCATTTGTAAATTTCATTTTACTGAATATACAATTTCAATCTATCTAACTTAATTGATGGATCAGTAACATACAACAATAGATAGATGGAACGATAAATATATAATTTAAACGATACAAAGTAACTAGTAGAAAAGAACATCATTGAAAATTTAAATATGTTTTTCTTTGTATCGGTTTTGGTACTGATTTTTTCTTTGTTACAAATTTACAATGACACACCCGATAAAAAAATTAACGTGAGAAGAAATGTATTTTTCTTTTTCTAAACGTGACCATGAGAAGAAATGTCTTGATATAAATTATAAAAGAAGAAAGAGAGAGAGCCATGAATGTTGTTCCATGGTAATAAGGAGCAAGTTAAAAAACAAAAACAAATGAGGAGCACGTTGGAGGATATAGTTCTATCTATTGTCAACTACTTAATGATTTATATAGGCCATGGCTGCCACTAAAGTCACAAAGTGTCTCCCCAAACAACGTACAAACAGAGACAATACTGCTTTTGTTTCATTTTAAGTGATATTTAAGGTTAATTTTGTACACAAATCAAGAAATCATATTTTCTTTTAATTTACATTTTACATTAAAACATTATTAACTGCAGATAATTCAATCAACAAGAAAACATAATGTAAAATATAATTATTAAAATATATTAAATATATTTAACTATCTATTTAAAATTAAAAACATCGATATTTTTTAACATATATAACTTTCTTTCATATGTAAGATTATTATCTTGTATAACAATTTATATATAAGTGGTGTGTCATAAATGCATGGAATATATATCATACAATCTTTAGACGATTTCAAGTACATTCTTAAAATAGGTTTGAAGAGATAACGAGAAATATTTGATAATACATTTCATTACCTAAATGATAATATATTTAACTGCATAAACTAATGCTTTTAAGCCAAGTGTAAGGTTGAAAATATTATATGTTGGTGTTATACTCCCAAAATAAATCCTCGCTCCATCATCGTGCTCGCATGTCTAACCAATATCAGAGCGAAAGTCTCCCAAGTTCCAATAGCCAAATGTTCAAATCAACTTTTCTAATGATTCAATTCTTTTTTTTTTTGAATACAATGATTCAATTCTTAAGATATGAATCATCCGCATTCCTAGGCGCATCCACCATCTTGTTTGGAGTTTTCTTAGACTTTTGTAAATCCGACCATTTTTAATATTTACTAAAGAATCAGCTCCTAAATTAAGCATTATTAGATTTGCAAAACAAGAGATTACCAAATGTAGTGTTTTATTTTGGTTATGTTTGTTTCATCATTTACATTTGCATTCAAAAGATCAATTTACATGATCCATTTAGATGATGCATTTGAATTTGAATGATGTTTGTTTGATTATTTGATATTTCATCTAAATAATGTATTTAAATATATTATTTTTTGTTTAATCATTTTGTAGTTTATCTACGTTCTCATATAGATAAAATGACTAAAATATTCATGTTTTCATTTTGATAAATGACAAATATTCAACATTATTACCAAATATCAATCCAAACATATCATTTTTTAATCTTTAATCTTAGCTACATTAATTTAATTATTGCTGTAAAATAGATTTGCAACTAAATAATTTATTATTTTAAAATATAAAATATAATTTACAGTTGGCGGAAAATATAATTTTGTAGTTTTGACGGGAAAATATGATTTTTGGTTTTTGCGGAAAAATGTAATTTTGCGATTTATGCGGGAAAAAAAAATTTCATGGTTTTGGCGAGAAAATATAATTTTGCAGTTTTGACAAAAAAAAACATAATTTGGTAGATTTGGCATAAAAACATGATTTTACAGTTTTTACGAAAAAATATGATATTACAGTTTTGGTGAAAAAAAATGATTTAGTATTTACGTAAAATTAAATTTACGGTTTTTTAATTTTTTTATTTTTCTGGCATGATATAAATTTTGCGATTTTTTGGATTTTTTTCAAATAAGAAGTGGTTAAAGAAAAGAAAAAAAGAGCTCCAATATTAACTGACAGAGAACTTGGTCATATACATACTTGCTGGCGGCTAAGATCATGAAGAGGTTAGGAACGTAAATAAACACAAATCGAGGGGCATTTTAAACTCAATCAAGATAAAGCTAAGGACACACTCGTAAATACAAAAAAGAAAGCGACAGATGCGATCACGTGAGATGCATTTATAACCCTCCGATGAAAATCCACGTGGCACTCCGATCTAAATATCTCGACCATATCGGGTCCCACACTTCCAATCCTCGACCTTATCCACCTTACGTAGACCTAATATCCAGTCGCCACGTCACACACAATCAACGTCTCAGATGTACCCGATCGCCTTTAAATCATCGCTTCCTTCATGAATCGAAGAACCTCTACAACAACAGATTTTAAAAAACCCCAAAAACTTTACATTCTTAACAATTTCAACCCTATGGGCTTACTTGATCATCTCTGGGATGATACTGTCGCTGGTCCACGGCCAGAGAACGGCCTTGGCAAGCTTCGTAAACACCATACCTTCAGTTTCCGACCTAGCTCCGGCAATGGTACGCCGTGTTTTGCTAAAAACTGAACCGATTAATCAAACTCTTTAAAACGAAACTTAAAATTAGTAAACATGCACTGAAGTATTTGAATCTGTTGATCGTTCTGATTCCTTAATTGATTAGATCGTTGATTTGATGTATTTTTCTTGATCTGGATTTTAATGGATGTGATTAGATCAATCGGAAGCTGGAAGTGCGAGATCGTACGGTGAGGATTCGCTACCGGAAGAAGCAGTGAAAGTTACACGTAGTATCATGATAATTAAACCACCGGGTTACCAAGGCAGTTCAGCTCCAGCTTCGCCTGCCGGTTCAACTCCGCCGCTATCACCTTTCTCTCCGCCGCTGTCTCCGTTCTCTGGTGAGTTTTTATTTTTCATTAGTTGGTGTAGGTGAAACAGTACACTCACTTAATTCGTTGAAGGATATTTTCGTCAATTCTTTAAAGGATTGTTTTTGACATTTCATGTTATACGTCAATTTGGTGTATAGTGGATTAGATTAGGTCTAGTAGTGTTTATGCACAGTGCACTTACATAGTTTTGTCGAGAAAATAAACTAAGTTTTGTCCCATAGTGTGACCATTATGATTTGATTATATGTGACATTATTGATTATATTGGTTGAATTAGGTCATTAGGTGTGTTGTCTAATCAAATGTTATACGTACCTAAGATCATGATAAGATTTGACTAGTATGTGGATGGTAACATTTCATTGAAGTCTTATAGATTTTAATTATATGGTTGAAGAGTCAAATTTATGCGAATGAATGATGCTTTACTAACGAAAAGGGATCATTTTGGGATGTGAACGGAGCAAACGCAGGGGGAAAGGAACCCTTTCGGTTTAGGAGACGGTCGACGTCGGATGCGTTCGAGAAGGCAGCAGGAGGATCAGAGACTGGACCAAGGAGCTCTCCTCCTACTTACGGCATGTGATCTCTAACACACAACACAAGTCTTGAAAAAGAGAAGAGAAGAAGAAAACAGAGTACCCACCCTTAAACGATGTCGTTTAGACTGCATGAAGTGGTGGTTTTTTTGCTTTTGTAGGCCAAAGAGGTGTTCAGTGTTCTCTTATGTATGCGTGTATGAGTTTGTTTGTGTGTTTGTTTTTTATATGTAATCTCGTTTTTTTCGGTAATGCTTTTATGCGTTTTGTAAATTTTTGCTGCAATGAAAATAAAAACTTGTAGATACTTAACTTCAGTTTTGTTTTCTTATGTCAATTTAGCTCATCATTCATATCCAAGTAGAGAAGCAGGGCACTCAAAACACTAAACTTTGCTTTTTGGCAATCAAAGTCTTTCAATAGGCCATGCGAAAACGACTCTTTGAACTTTTCCTACACTGAAAATTAAGGAAAGGGAAAAAGAAAGGAGATGGACAAATGGATAAGAGTTCAACTTGTAAGGCATATGGTGTTTAATTATGAAAATCTGTTAATAAAACATAGCCATCACTATTATTTTTCTCAAAAATAAGAGTTAAGTATATTTTGTCAAAAATACCACGAAACTAAAACTAAATCCTAAATCCTATAAAACCAAACCTAAGCTTTTAAAATTATAAACCCTTAAAAGTTGAAAGGAAAAAAAAAANTAATAA
>Ga0041059_1003712_pt1 | contig 10106 bp, 3 predicted proteins | sample AraColnosormetaG_FD_56232 | JGI IMG/M metagenome (GOLD analysis project Ga0041059, IMG submission 56232) | Arabidopsis roots microbial communities from North Carolina, USA - Col MF nosort | ecosystem: Host-associated > Plants > Roots > Unclassified | place: USA: North Carolina | collected 2013-09-02 | reverse complement strand
TGTAAATCTTGTAAAACTATTGTAAAAAGTTTTAAAATGATTTACAAAGGTTTAAAAAGGGGTTTTAAAGTATTTACCTATGTTTTTAAAGACTTTATAAATATTTTAAGAGGTTTTAAAATGATTTACAAGGGTTTTTAGCAACTACCAAAGCTTTTAAAAAACCTTGTAAAGTTTTTTAAAAGAGTTTTTAAAAAACTTTACAAGGTTTTTTAAAAGAGTTTTTAAAAAATTTACAAGGATTTTTAAAAGCATTTTTTTGGCTGGGAAAAAAAATTTACGAGAAAAAAATTTGGCGGGAAAATTTTTTTTGGCGGGATTTTTTTTTTTGGTGGGAAAAAAAGTTTGGCAGAAATGTTTTTTGGCGGGAAAAATAATTTTTGGCGCCAAAAATTTGGCGGGAAACTATCAGTTTCCAATTACATGTTCTTATTAGATGAGGGTAATTTGGTCATTCTGTTCAAGGGAAGAGATATTTTTAAAAATGAATAATATAAAAGGGTATTATTACAAAAAGGTAGTAAAAAAAGGATAGTTTTGTAAATCTGCCTAATCAAAATCTGCTACTTACTAAAATAAAATTGAATTCATTTAAGTTATAAAGTTTAATCCACCTCAAAAATGAACTTTTATATCAGTTTTGAGTTGACAAAAAAGAGTTAGGGTTTAGATTTTATGATTAAACAAAGTGAAATCTCTGTTTGAGTTTATAAACATTTAGATTTTATAATTAAACGAGGTTAAATATTGGTTTAGGTTTAGAAAAAATTGTTAGGGTTTAGATTTTACATTTTAACAAGTTTAAGTATCGGTTTGGAGTTTACAAAGGAGAAGTAAAGTTAGATTTTGTAATTAAACGAAATTATATATATCAGTTTGGATTAATAGAAGAGTGGTTGGATTTTACATTTTATAGATTTTATAGTTAAATGTTTTTTTATTCATTTATTAGCTGGCATATTCCGATTGGCTGAAACAAAAGAGTGAATAACATTAGTAGAAATGAACCAAAGTATTCTTTGATTTCAATTTCTTTTCCTTTGGTCTCTTCTAATGAAAAATTGTTACTACTATGAATTGAAAATTTTACTTTTTTAAAATTCTACTTTTGTTTTCACTAAATCTTTATACTGGTATAATATTACACATTATTCTAATTATATTTTTACTCTATTCAACAGTTACACATACAATATTGTCAATTAATTGTTAAGTGAAAACTTTTAACTAAATCTAAATTTAGCCCATGGGCCTTAAAACTTAAGTATTATTAGTTAAAATGGCCTCGATTTCAATTCCTTTTATATTTCCCTCTTCTAATTGAGGTTTTAAAGCTCTCCCGCCAATATAGTTGACCGGTAACTACCGGTTATTAGCCTTATACCAACCGGTTAAAAAAAAACCACCCAATAACTGGCAAATTGAAATCGCTCTAACCACGAACCGTCTCTGAATCTGACCGACCACCATTCTTCTCGCGCCGGCGATTTCACTGTTTACAGAGAAATCTCGAGAACCCTAACCTGGGTCTCTCTAGATTTCTTTGAAATTTCGAGAATCTAGGGTTTCAAACTAAAATCGAGTCCTTGAGTTTTCCCAATTTAAATCGTTATGAGCTCTATCAATATCACTAACGTCACCGTCTTGGACAATCCTGCTCCGTTTGTGAATCCATTCCAGTTCGAGATTTCTTACGAATGCTTGACCTCTCTCAAAGACGGTACCTTTTACTTTCCCTGATCCTCTATCTTTCGAAAATTGATACTATGTTGATTTATTTTCGATTTTGTTATTATATTCTTCGGAACCGATTGAAGAATGAAGAACCTGTGATTGGATATGTGAATAATGCTACAAAAGATTCAATTTTTGGGGTTTTAAAGTATGATTTGTAGCTAATTGACTTCACTGTGTTAGGGTTTTCTTGCATTTGTATGAGCTCACACACGATCTGTCTCGAGCTTAGTGTACTCTCTTTGGCTTAGAAGTTGGTTATATGTCTGCAATTGTTCGTATTCAACATTGTAGTTGTGGTATTTAGGAGCCTTGTCTTTGCTCTATGAGGATTGTTTACTGTGAATGGTTATTTTGTATGGCTTATCTTTCGGATGTGTTGGCTCTCAAATGAGATTTGACCTCTGGCTCAGTGGCTATGTACTGTAATTTCACACATTACTAGTTGCAAGTTATCGGTTCTTGATCATGGCAGAGAATTATTGTTCTAGATATCATTATGTGTGTGTTGCTTATCCTTCTGCAATAAAAGCGTAAAACCGTTTTGCCTATACCAACTGGTTAAGTTTCTGTGCTTTGTAAATTTTCGTGATTTCTAGTCATGATCACATTCTGGTAAGCCTGATGTGTGAGATAACGTTTCTTTGGTTTTGCTACAGATTTGGAATGGAAGCTTATATACGTAGGGTCAGCTGAAGACGAAACGTATGATCAAGTTTTGGAAAGTGTTCTTGTTGGTCCTGTTAACGTTGGGAACTATCGATTTGTGTTGCAGGTAGTGTATGATTAGTTTTATTCTTCTCTCTTTGTTTCTGGTGGTTTAGGTACATAATCTTAGTCTAAACTTTTTGTTTGATTAAATGATAGGCTGACTCTCCAGATCCGTTAAAGATTCGTGAGGAAGATATTATTGGTGTTACTGTGTTATTGTTGACTTGCTCATACATGGATCAAGAGTTTATAAGAGTTGGCTATTATGTGAACAATGACTATGATGATGAACAGCTCAGGGAAGAGCCTCCTACCAAGGTTTTGATTGATAAGGTCCAAAGGAACATACTCACAGACAAACCTAGAGTAACTAAGTTCCCTATCAACTTTCATCCTGAGAATGAGCAGACTCTTGGTGATGGGCCTGCACCTACTGAACCATTTGCTGATTCTGTTGTAAATGGAGAAGCTCCGGTGTTTCTTGAGCAGCCACAAAAGCTTCAGGAGATAGAACAATTTGATGATTCTGATGTAAATGGAGAAGCTATAGCGTTGCTTGATCAGCCACAAAATCTCCAGGAGACATGATTCTTGTTTGACTCAAGCTTAACTGGAAACTGGATTAGAACTATCATCTCAATTCTAATCGAAAGATTTGTATTTTTGTTTCTTTTATCTGGAACTTGAACTCCAGTTGTGTTACTGTTTGTAGAAATTTAAGTTCTTCTTGCAACATCCCTATACTGTGCTATGTTCAGAGTTCTTAGTTCCCATTCTTCTTGTTATCCTAGTGGCTAATGCAAGCAGATCATTGCAAACACTAACAATTCACTTGAAGATAGTTGTTTAAGAAATGCACTTATTCTCAAAATTAGGTATGGCTTAGTGACCCATAAAACTTTCGTTTAGTCCACGTTTAAAGAATTTTTCAAAATTTAAAGGTAAGACAATCCATTTCAACAATTTTCTCACAAGCATCACATTTAAAAACATGGTCTATGGGTGAGTTGTTCTTCTGATTTATTCTGTCTTTCAACTTAGTTTTTCTTCCCAATCAGTTTCCACCAAGATAATTTCACTGCACAATCAAAGCCATAATACAATACATAGCAAATACATCAAATATTAAGCTACAAACAATCAAATGCTTTTTAGTTTAATGTTTTTGAAATCTTAACGGTTATTAGCTAGGAAACACTTCCATCAAGAAATTTCCAGTCTAACAAAAGTATTTATAAACTTTTAAGGAACTAGAATATAGTTGAAAAATGCTTAATGGTCGACCTATATTCATCCATATGTACACTATAATACAATGTTATTATACTACTATTGTTGTCCATATAGAGGTTCAAAGAAAATCACTTTGTACTTAGAGTCGAGCTCAAACTCTCCAATGTCGATAAAATGCTCAGTGGTTAGATAGTAAAGACATTGCTGCAAAAGAAACAAACGAACAAGTTATCTAATCAAGCATCACATAAACTGTTTTGTCTCAAGTAAAATCAATCAAAACATTAACTGAATACCTGTTGAATCTGATCTATATCAATCAGATCTTTCATTGCTGGCACATTCACATTAGCAGATGTAAACACTTGTTGATGCACTACATCATGTGGCACCTCGTTGTGGCGCGTGGCTTTCACGGAAAACGTATGCGACTGGTTATTTTTTATTCAAGTTTCATGAGCCCAAATAAGTATACATGTTCCAACTTGTAAAGTTAATTTCACAATTAACTACTTTTCCTCTTTAGGGTTCTTGATTAAGTAGTGAATCTAGTTATATTGATAATCTCTAAAATGATAGCTAGTTATTATTTGTTACGGATCAATCTTGATATATATATATGGATTTTAAAGGAATTTTAGAATTTCTGAACCCATGAAGGCCTCAAATATATCACCAGTCTAGATGGTCTAGCGAGAGCATGACCTTTCAGAAATAACTGTCCACATACTAAACTTTATTTTCTGATAGATATTATCAACCATTCATAGTTCTAGAATTTTTGGCAACATTACCAAAGAATTAACTCTACTAGGAAAATAGACATGGAAGTTTTTTTCAAGAATCATAATGTCAAGAGAGTGGAGAGTTTCATCATGCCAAAGTAGGTTCTTGCGCCTATCCTCTGAATGGTGAAGCATTATGATGGACATAGAGATTCTTAGAACTAATAACACTTTGACGCATAGTTGTTTGAAGATTATCTTAGAATTCCTTTAAAATCCAAACATATGATATTCTTGAATCTGAATTTGGTATAGTGATCTGATTTCACTAACTAGAGGACATGCTTCCAGAGTTCCAAGTCCATTTCGCCAGTCCTTTAAAGAGACTTCTCTCTTTTCTTCGAGAATCCTTGCGTTTATAATTATAAGTAATCACACTCTGCCAGAACATCGTTAGTGTGCTCCTCCTCTAGACACGCATTTTAGGTCTATCTCGTTTTCAGAGAGATAGAAGTGCCTTCAACTACACTCCTTGGAAGAAAAGTAGCTCGGCAGTCACCGGCCTAGTCCTCTTTCTTGTCCTATGTGATCGTCACCGCTTCTCTTAGAGTTCCAATACAACTCCGGAAAATGGTCTTTCTAAATAGCAGATTAGGCATTAGATCGTCTTGACTAGAACCCATAACATTTGCCCCACTAGTCCTGTATTAATGGCACTTCGTCTAGTTACATTGACAACATTTTGAATTGAGCGTTTAAATTTTATCCTCCCGGAGACTATCCTAATATATCGTACTAATAAGATAAGATACTGACTCCAAGAGACGGTCGAATGAGCTAAAAATTCACCAAGCGTCTACAAAAATCTAGCTTGGTTCACCCTGTCAAATCACTTGATGGCTAATATTGAGTAAACAACGTTCTCATGATAAACAAATTCCATCGTCCAGGATCTAGAGAAGTTCATTTGATCAATCTCATTACGCATATAACATTTTATTTATGTGAAAGTTGCAGATATAGATATAAAATGAAAAAGTCATATATAAATGACATGACAATGCAAACAAATTATTTATTAGAAAAAGAAAAGAGAAAAAATAAATTTTATAGTGCCGACAGTTTTCTTTTTCCCCTTGAATGGTTGTAGGCTAATATATCTATTTATGTCAAACTATTAGATCTTCTTTTTTCTTTTCTACACGTCCATGACAAAATGTTAGATCATTGCCAAATTTAAGACATATCTATTTAGCGAAAGCTAAAATTTGGATAGTACGTACACTACACCTAATTTGTTAACACCATTTACGGATAGAAGAAGCCTACACCTAAGTCGGTGGATTCTTGGATTTGTACAAGTAGGTCTTTAACACGAAAATATAGTTAAACTGGAACTACACTTAGATTATACTAGGTCTTGCCATCTTCATATATATGCTAATATGCCCACATTTGGTGCTTACTAGGTTTTAACCCGCGGTTTACCGCGGGCAATCGGTTTATTTGGTTCTTATACTAAATATTTGAATAAATTTGATATCCTAAACATATAAATATAAATTTCTAGTGATTAGTGAAGAATATTGATATTATTGATTATTGATTTCATGATTGAATAGAGTGTTTTTAGGGATGGAATGTGATCATCTTTTGATTTCAAAAACGACATAGATTCCTTATTTTTGTTGAACGGTTTAGATTGAAGGAAAATAATATTATTAAACGGTTTAGATTGAACTGAATCATATAAAGTTTAGGAGATTGTTAAGACCAAATTACCCTTAATGATTTTGAATAGCAAAGAACAAAATCCAAAATTGAAATCAAAATTGAGGTTAAATTAGACAAAATTTCAATTTGTACTTCCCTTTTAATAATAAAGGGATAATCTTTCGGTATATAGTTTTTTTTTGCATTTACTAAATTTGTTTAAATTGCTTGATATTCTACATTATAAATTAAATTACATACATTACAAAAAAAAACAAAAATCAGAAACAAACAAACACTACTCACTGAAATACAAATCTTAATTACACATTTTAAACTTTCACTGAAATCATTTAAAAATGTTTCACTAAATATTCACTAAAATACAAATATTCGTAAAAAGTTAATTGTCCAATGAAACTTTTATTGTTTGTTTAATTCGATTCGACAGTCCACTTTTTACGAATATTTGTATTATAGTGAATATTTATAGTAAATAAGTAGTGAAAGATATTTAGATAGTTTCAGTGAACGTTTAACATATGCCTTATTAAGATGCTGATATTTCCATAAGGTAAGTACAACTATATGAGAGCTTGCATCAATCTAATCCAACCAAAGAATAATGGCGAATTCTCAAAGATCATCATCTCTGATCGATCCAAGGAACGGTTTCTGCACATCAAACTCCACATTTTACAGTAAACGCAAACCATTGGCACTTCCTTCAAAAGAATCACTCGACATCACAACATTCATCTCCTCCCAAACGTACCGTGGCAAAACCGCCTTCATAGACGCAGCCACGGACCACCGCATAAGCTTCTCCGATTTATGGATGGCCGTGGATCGTGTCGCCGACTGTCTCCTCCACGACGTGGGAATACGGAGAGGTGACGTGGTCCTAGTCCTCTCTCCCAACACCATCTCCATCCCCATTGTCTGCCTCTCCGTGATGTCTCTTGGCGCTGTCTTAACTACCGCTAATCCTCTCAACACCGCTAGTGAAATCTTAAGACAAATCGCGGATAGCAATCCAAAACTCGCCTTCACAACACCGGAACTGGCTCCCAAAATCGCCAGTTCCGGTATCTCTATCGTCCTCGAGCGCGTAGAAGACACTCTACGCGTTCCGAGAGGACTCAAAGTGGTTGGGAATCTAACTGAAATGATGAAGAAAGAACCAAGTGGACAAGCAGTCAGAAACCAAGTTCATAAAGACGACACGGCGATGTTGCTTTACTCCTCGGGGACGACGGGACGAAGCAAAGGAGTGAATTCGTCTCACGGGAACTTAATAGCACACGTGGCGAGATACATCGCGGAGCCATTCGAGCAGCCACAACAGACCTTCATTTGCACTGTTCCGTTGTTCCACACTTTTGGTTTACTAAACTTCGTTTTGGCCACCTTAGCGTTAGGTACGACCGTTGTCATCCTCCCGAGGTTTGACCTCGGAGAGATGATGGCGGCTGTCGAGAAATACAGAGCGACGACTCTGATTCTCGTGCCGCCAGTTTTAGTAACTATGATAAACAAAGCGGATCAAATAATGAAGAAGTACGACGTGAGCTTCTTGAGAACGGTGCGGTGCGGTGGAGCACCTTTGAGCAAGGAAGTTACTCAAGGGTTTATGAAGAAATATCCAACGGTTGATGTTTATCAAGGATACGCATTGACGGAATCTAACGGTGCAGGAGCTTCGATAGAATCAGTGGAGGAGAGTCGGAGGTACGGTGCGGTGGGGTTGTTGTCATGTGGTGTAGAAGCGAGGATTGTGGATCCGAATACGGGTCAGGTCATGGGTTTGAACCAAACGGGCGAACTTTGGCTTAAAGGGCCTTCTATCGCCAAAGGTAAATTACACACACTTATTCCAACAACAAAAATAAAATAACACTTAAATTAAAAATATGTTAAGCCAAAGATCTTATAAAACAATTTATACAGTTAATAAATTTCAAAATCTGGCGGATAACATTTTGGTAAATAGAAAGTACAATTTATCATTCTTTTTTTTTTATCAACAACACATGAATTAAAAGATAACTTATTTTTTAATATTTATATTATTTAAACATCATTTGACATAATATCACATTTTTATTTAAAAAGATGGGCAATAAAATACACCGATTATTAAAAAAAAGTATTTGAAAAAATGTTAATGTATGTTTTTTTACCAATTATCACCACTAATATAGTTATCTATCAAAACCACTATAGTTTATATTTGTTTGTGTTTAAAGGTTATTTCAGGAATGAAGAAGAAATTATAACTTCAGAAGGATGGCTTAAAACAGGAGATCTATGCTATATAGACAACGATGGATTTCTTTTTATCGTTGATCGATTGAAAGAGCTTATCAAATACAAAGGTTACCAGGTAAAATAAAATTTCTCAATCATGTCACTTGAAGAAATACACTTATTGTGACAATTTTAAACTAAATCACAAGCAAAAGTATAACGTTTTGAATTGTGTACAGGTACCTCCAGCTGAACTAGAGGCTCTCTTACTAAACCATCCAGATATTCTCGATGCAGCCGTTATTCCGTAAAGTTTTACTATCATTTTTCTTTTCCTTGTTAAGACTTCCAAGATTTTTGCCTTTTAAACATAAAAACGACAAGAAGTTTATTTTGTTTTGTTTGAATTTTTGATTTGTTGCATGGCAAAGGTTTCCAGATAAAGAAGCAGGACAATTTCCGATGGCTTACGTAGCACGAAAGCCTGAGAGTAATCTTTGTGAGAAAAAGGTTATCGACTTTATTTCTAAACAGGTGCTTTAATGATCAAAGCCATGCATAACTAAGTTCAATTATATAAAATTTTGTAATTTTAGGTTATTAATTTTTGTTAATGTAATAAACAGGTGGCACCATATAAGAAAATAAGAAAAGTCGCATTTATAGACTCTATACCAAAGACTCCATCGGGCAAAACACTTCGCAAGGATCTAATCAAATTTGCCATTTCAAAAATTTAAAAGAATCACTATTTTGTCATTTTTATTTGTATGAATTTCTGACATAATAAAAGAGAAGTTATATCCGCTTAATGAGCTTGGTTAGAATCTATATCTAGAGTTTTTTATTTGACTCGTTTGTACTAATCTTTGCGGTTAACTATTAAAAGATGATAATTATTTGTAACGAAAATTCTTAGGAAAACAGATTGAACGAAAATGAAGTGAGACACTTAAGTGTGTAGCATGTGTTGTGAGCTGAGTAGTGGTTTAGTAGATATCTACACTAGTTAGAGATTTCAGATTCAGCAACTTTGGCCTTAGAGGAAGTCCATATACCCAATTACCCTTTTATATATGACGGTTATCTAGGAAAACGATCAAAAGTAACTTCAACTATTTTTATGTGGTCTTTTCAACCCGAACTCTTATCCCTGCATTTATCTGAATCCACCATATTTTCTAATAACAAACATAAACTATGTAATGTTAGCCAATTTCAACATATATTCGTTATTAAATAATATAACAAATCTAAATTATGTAATCTTAATCAATTGAATAAAAAGAATAATTTGGATACGGAAAAAATAAATTACGACTTAAATATTATAATCGATATTAACAAATACAAAAAAAAAATTACATGTTGAAATTAGTTACCGGTTACATTGTTTAGATTTGTTATTTAAAAATATTATAGATTATCGGTGATAAATAAAGAGGATCAGAATTTGGATTTAAAAAAACAAAGCGATTGAAGAAATTATTGTTTCGATTATTTGTACACAATATAATTAGAATTAATTATCCCAAGAAAATCGATAATTACACAATTATTGTAACACACTTGAATTTAAAAGGACGTTTCCATACATTTTGATATTAACACTTTCACCAACCAACACTCTTCTCAGTTTGAGTTACAATCACATGGTGTGGCCATGGCCAATATGGTTTTCCTTCATATTATTTTTTCACACTTGGTCCAAGATTTGTATATAATAAAAAAAAAAAAAAA
>Ga0041059_1003711_pt1 | contig 10106 bp, 7 predicted proteins | sample AraColnosormetaG_FD_56232 | JGI IMG/M metagenome (GOLD analysis project Ga0041059, IMG submission 56232) | Arabidopsis roots microbial communities from North Carolina, USA - Col MF nosort | ecosystem: Host-associated > Plants > Roots > Unclassified | place: USA: North Carolina | collected 2013-09-02 | reverse complement strand
TATGCTTTTTTATGTTGCTGTGCTCTCTGATTGTCTGTTATGCATTAGGTTCTTCTGGCAACGACATCAACAGATGGAAAATGTCGGGTATTTTCAACATTCATCAAAGGAGTTGACACAAAGTATGCTCATTACTTGAACGTCTACTTTTAAGACATTTTTTCAAACATGAGGCCATTTCTTATTTTTCTTTCAATGGGCTGATACAGGGATTCAAAAGCAGGCTCACCAGCGGAAACGAAATTTGGGGAGGTTCGACTAGTTTGGCTGGCTTTCCTTCTTTTAGTAAATATTATAATTCTTGTGCCATATATATGTTCCGTCTACTCTCTCATCTAATGTTAGGGAGTTTTTTTTTCTACTGTGGCTTTGTTGAAACAGCAAATTCTTCAGCTTGATCTCTCATATTCTTGGGCATTTGGTGTTAAATGGTCTCCAAGTGGAAACACCTTAGCATATGTAGGTCAGAAAATCCTTCAGACTTGGGATGTTTTTCCATTGCGCTCTACTGAAATAATACAATGGAACTTCAACTTGGTTGCAGTTTTTACTACCATCTGTCATACTTTGCGTGTTTATGTAATCATGTATAGGTCATAGCTCCATGATTTACTTTGTTGATGATGTTGGCCCTTCTCCTTTAGCCCAAAGCGTTGCATTCCGAGATTTGCCTCTTCGTGATGTGGGTCAGCATCCACCTTTATTTTACTTTTGAGAACCTGGTTTCTCCGGTGTGTTATGTCCTGAATTGATATATTATGGGGAAATTGCTATTTCAGGTCCTGTTTATTTCTGAGAAAATGGTGATAGGGGTTGGATATGACAGCAACCCGATGGTATTTGCTGCAGATGATACTGGAATATGGTGTGTAACTCTCAGAAATATCTGCTTAAAATTCTCTTTCTTAGGGGTTTGCATACTATCAAATTTTCAGTTCTTTTATTCCTCTTAGATCACAGGCCGGATTGTTGGTTCTGAAACGAACCACTACCAATAATTGCTTCGTTTACAAGTTTTTGTATTTGGTCTGTAGGAGCTTCATAAGATACATTGGAGAGAAGAAAGCGGCATCTTCAGGTTCCAGTTACAGTTCGCAGGTACATACCAAATCTTCTTTCTTATATTGCAATATGTCTGGTTTTAGCCTTTTAGTGAAAAAAATATGACTGAACTTTAACTTATCCCTGAGTTGTTCCTCTAAAGATCGTAATCTTTGGGGGTTAGTGTAGTTCCTCTCTTTCTTTTTTTCTTGGATTTACGATACGACTTTCCACTTGCATTATTTTGTTGTGTTGTGTCTGACACATCTGTTCATTATGTTATTTTTCAGTTTTCCGAAGCGTTTGGAAAATTCTACGGTAGTCAATCAAAGTCTACAACAGCCAACGATGCTTCTGATTCACGTGGAGGCGTTCATGATAACAGCATAACGTAATTGTTTCTTTATCTAACTTGGCTTGTACCAAATCATTTGCCAAAAAACTGTCTCTTTAGCTCTTTTACTTGATTATCTGTTAAGAGCTGACGTAGAAGTTTACCTGCAGTTCCATTGTGCCTCTGGGCAAAGGAGGGAGTCCTAAAGTTATGCGATTCAGCACTTCAGGTCAGTCACTAAATTTAAATTTATATAACCCTTCATGGAATCACCCGATTCAATTCATACAAAATGACAGGTTTCATTAGCTCGCATTTTCGGTTTATTATTTATAGGATTGGATGGCAAAATAGCCATATGGGATCTAGAGAACATGCAACAAGAACTTGGCAATCAGTTTTAATAAAATCTGGATCAGTAGTCAGCTTACTTAATTTGTATATCAGATTTTGTTTCGACTAGCCTTTTCACCTTTTTCCAATTTCGTAATTGTCACACTTGGTAAACTGCATAATAAAGGCCATGTTTTCCTGGTTTGTGTAAGGGCAGGTGTTATTAAGTTTTGAGCTATGCCCTTGTCTCTGGATCTTTGTAATATCTTGAATGCTCTATCATTTGATTCATTATACGAGTTGGTATCTTGTATATTAACATAATAACATTTTCAGCTTTGTGTCGAATGAGTTCTCCGGACAACAACCACAGAAATGAATGCTATATATCAACAAACTTGAAATGAATCTTTTCATCTGTGATGATATATACAATCCAGAATGAAGCTGACACTAGTATCATCTGACATAATCATCGGGGAATCAAAAGCTCCGCTTAATATCTGTGTAATCAAAACATGGCTTACATCAACTGAAGCACGTACGTACGGTCTTCAGGGGTTAGAAAATTTGACCACTGGTATGTCCTTTAGGAAGCTGCAAGGTGACTTTATACACAGACCAAATGTGAAACCAAGAACACATATCGGGAAAATTCCAAGTACGTGCAAATGTTTTCACTCAATTTCTGGACCACGTTCATGAAGTATATAGCATTGTTTCAGAGAACTCTTAACTCTTGATTCCCGCCCAAACTGAACTAAGTGAAAGTATTCCAGCTGCCTTAATTCACAGATTCTATCTTGATCTAGCATCTGCGGGGAACAACTCGTATTTTGCATTTGTTTACAAGCATATTGTGATCTTCGTAGCTTTCAGAAAAAGCACAACGTCTTAGAGATTGCAGACTATATAGGTAAATTTTTCTCCATTGGGTGTCACTGAAGAGAATCTGAAGAGAACGTCCAACTTTACCAGAATGTTCTTATTGGGTGTCACTGAAGAGAATCTGATAAAACCTTTTTCTCTCTTCTGGATCAAACAGACCACCTGGTCGATCCCCATGGTTTTCTTCTTCATCGACATCATCTCGATCGTGGTTCCTGTCTTTCTTTCGCACCACAGGCTTCAAAGATTCAATACCTTTCTCTCTCTTCTTCTCTAGATTAGCCAAATATCGCCTGTGATTATACTCATACAAGCCCTGCTGCATCAATTCCCCAAATTTATCCTTCACAACAACGAGCGGGTCCTTGTGAATCAATTCCGAGCCATTGTATCCTTCTCTGAGGATCACAGTGTGAACCTGATACTTGTTTCCAACGTAGAATATGCCTGGATGCTTCAGAAGCATACCATTTAGCTTCTCCGGTAACCCAAATTCCCTCTTGAAATGACTCAGCTTTACGATTGACAGCTTTTTCCACAACGTCAACGAGAGTAACTCGTGCACCAAACCAACACTTCTCTTCTCACTCTCCTTTGAACCCTCAACAAGATCCCCATGATCCTCATACGGAGATATGTAAGGAAAGGCATTAAACTCCATGAACCTCTCCCACGGTTTGGTCCACGTGGAAGGTAGAGAGCAAGAGAAACTAGGCTCAGAGCCACATTTCTTTGCTGCTGCTTCAACTGCAGAGACAGCCAACTCAGGCTTCCACAACAAAAGCTCAATCTCCATTGAACTCTTCCTACCACTATAATTCACTAACCGAAACACATCTGAGTACTTTGGAACTATTCTGATAACATAATCATCAGGGAATCCAAAGCTCCGCTTAAACTCGTTAAGCTTCACGACATTGAGACGCTGATTAACACTCAACATAAGCAGCTTTGCAAGCCTATCTGCGAGTACAGGCTCTTGTGTATCTTTGACCAACTCTTCCTCTTCCACAAGCGTCATCATCGGTTTCGTTAACCTACAGTAATACTCATCGTTCTCGAGATAAACATGGAAACAACAAGGGTATTTCTTAAGCCAATTCAAGGCTTTCCCCTGAAGATCAAGAGTCTTAAACTTCTTCTGTAGAAACTTAATCGATGCAACCTGATTGGGACACCTTAAGATAATGTTCTTGAGCCGACTGTTAACAATCCATCGCTTGTTACGCGAGAGAGCAGATTCGAGATCAGGGTCTTTCTTCGTTGACCAAAGTGAGAATCTTCGGATTAACAATGGAGCATACTTGGTACCCAGAATCCGATATAACTCTCGTGTCATAGCCATATCAGTCTCTGACTACCAAACCTAATCAAACTCAAACTTCAATTATTGACGAATGCGATTGGTTATAAGCAAAAAGAAATAGAAAAGCCTCCACCTTTAGAGTATCAGAGGAGCAAAACAGAACCCTAATACCGCCACGAAGGAAGTATGATCGGAGGAGATAAGCGAGGAGCAGAAAGGAGAAGCCTTTGAAGTCGATTCATCAGACTCAACAACGCCACAGTTTCGACAAGAGGTAGAAAAGAGATTTTGCTTCTGAACCCGAGATTCGAAGGAACAAATTTTATGCCCTTACTCTCTGCAGCGAAGAGACTGTGGCAGAACAGGGACTAGTGCTGGTGAAAGTGAAAGCTTTCTTCTTTCTAAGACTTCTTTGTTTGGGTTTAGTGTTTGTTGTTTACTCAGTTTTGATTATGATAATTACAATGCATGCTTGCAAATTTCTAACCATTAATTTATAATTCCACAGCTTGCAAATCAAACGTATGAAGAAAATCAAAGTTTCAAGTCATGTATATATACAAACTTCAAAGGGTCCAAAAACTCAAAAGCAAACAAATGCAAATCATAAACACACTAAACACTCAACTTTGAAGTCCTATCTTTTATACAAAAAATCAAAACAAACAAATGAAAGTATTGCAGTGAGTGTCACAACAACACTGTACAAGCCCACACAAGCCTATTCTTTATCTTACGTAAACGCAAACTCTGCAACCACGCCTGTTACCCCTTCTCATTGGCCTTTGGTTGAAATATTTGCACCAGAGACCACAAAATGTCCATCCTCTGCATTACTTTGCTGTTTTGGCTCTGCCATTCATATATCAGTATCTCGATGTTAGTCAGTCATATATATCATACTAATCCAAAGTTCAATCAAAACCAAGGAAAATACTTTGATTTGCTTTGGAATCTCTTTCATGAATTGGGTAATTCGACTTCCTACCTCAGTTACAAAGCATATCCATGTTTTCTCGCCCTGAGTCTCGGTGAAACCTCTTAGGATGACGAGGTCTAAGCTCCTTATGACGTTTGCTATCTCAAGAAAATGGCCACATTCTTCACATAACATCTGTCCAATACCCAAAAATACTTTTAATACACACTCGCAGAACTTGGGACTCGAGTTCAAACAAAGATTAAACTAAACCAAAGAAAAGAGACAAAATGTAAGATTACATACCTCGATAAGCACCATCCCCTGCTTGTTCAGATTCTCCACGATGATCGAGCTTACTTGAAGATGACCTCCAACCTCCACTGCGCAGCTTGAACCTTGCATACCAGTTTCCTTTTGTTGCATCTGAGATTACAAAGGTATAAGCTAATTTTGATATTTACTTCTGATTTTCAGTTGAGTTTTTCTATATATCTCCATGTGCCTAATAATCCTATCTTCTCATTCAAGGATTCAGAAATTTGATCCACTATTTGCTACATCAATCAATCAAACCTAACAAACTGCTTAATGTGTTCATTTACAAACTATGGAGGCTGGAATAAAAATTTCTAGGATAGAACAGAGATTATCAGTTATCAAGAAAGCTGACATTTTTACCTTTTCATTAGCACTTTTACTGAGCTTTTCAGCATGCTTAGTAACATTCTGCAAAAAGAGCATGTGTTTGATCGTTCGTTCTAGCAAAGAATCGATACTGCACTGAAAATGTGACAAAAATATTAGTGAATGACAAAAATATATTATAAGTTAAATTCATTACAAAGGAAGGTGCAAGTAATCTTGTAGCTAGGAAGAGAAAAATCACCTTAGATCCATTAGGCACAAGTTCTCTAAGTTCCTTGATTCGATCTTGAATAAGTTGCCTGTCTCTTGGGCGAGGTCGAGAACTTTCACCAGGTTTGGCCCTCTTTTTGTTCTTCTTGGGTATGTCCAGGGATGTCTGAAACTGATCACTAGAGGAGCTGGGGTACGTAGATGAGAATCCAATTGAAGAAAACGCTCCACAAATATCTGATGAATTTTGTTGGGTATCCACCTCTGCCATTGGTGGCTGATTCATAGCACTATTAATTGGGTTAACAATATTATGCTTCTTCTGACCTGAGGGTTCTGCCAGTTCCATGTTAGTAAGCAATGATTGTACCGATCTGCTCGACATCATATCATCCCTCGCATTACCATCTCTTTGACACACATTAGCAACCACAGCATCTAGAAGATTCTCAGGGCCAGGGTCAAACGTGAGCTGGCTATGACTCATATCGTCTGTTGGTCTCATTGTTGAACCATGTTCAGACTTCAGTAGCTCCTCCTGACCAGTGTTCGTTTGCTTGAAAGCAGAGCCTAACGCTTCTAGTAGCTCGCTGCCAGCAAAAGTATACCCAGATGAGATCAAAGCATCAAATTGACTAGACTCGCAGTTCCTCCCCAGCATACGCTCAGTCTCTTTTATGTATTTATTTCCTTGGTTCTCAGATAGTTGGAACACTTCATTATGGTAAGAACTTTCTTTATCTGTTCTCGAGGTAGCCTGAAAAGTTGAGTCCAGGCGTGGATATGATTGGCTTGTTATCAATCTTTCAGCCTCAATTGCTAAAGCAGATGTGCTTGTATCATTGAGCACATGATTCTTCATATACAGATGTAAATTAGGATCTAAATCCCTTGAATCTTTGCAGCCACTAGTCATTCCCACATGAGGTGCATCCCTGATTATATTAGTACCTACTTGATTCTCATGTTTGGCACCAACCAAGTCAACTGGAAAGCCAAACGTAACACCACTATAACTCCCACAAGTAGATCCTTGCACAACTTCACGACCACCAACAACTTGGGCTGCCTTCTCCATGACAAGACATGACGAAGGAGTATTGTAAGGCATGCTATCACTTCTTCTAGTTTTGTATTGAGTTAGAATATTGGACTCTTCCACGTCCATAGCTTTGTCAACTTCTCCAGAGCAATCAGGGAAAGCCTCAGCATGTAAACCTTCAGAAGGCATTTTTGGCTGCAACAAAATTATACAACACATCATGGTCTACTCAGGAAGTCAGTGGAGGTTTGAGTAACTGTTAGAAGAACCCTAAGCACTTTACTCTCCCCATTTTGCAAATAACAAGAAATCTAGAAAAAACATGAATCCATATTTGAATGAAGAAGATCTTTACCAGACATAACGAATTGTTCATATTACATTGCCTTAAATTTGCTGCATGGTCTGCCAATGGATCCCTAAGTGCCAGAAATAAATGTCGGATATGATTCACAAAATTCACATCTTCATTAACCTGCTCCAAACAAATACAAAATAAGACCAGATATGTATATATGTGCCATCTATTATAAGTGTGCAGGTGTTCTTCCTGGCTATTATTTTGTAACTGCGAACACCGCATCCAATTTTAAGATCTTACTTACTTTACACAAAGAGCCTAGCTGAACAACTCCACATGGACCAACAGCTACTACAAGAATGGTCTGCGGAGAAGGAAGAATAGATATTTTAAAAAGGAAAGTCTCCAGTGGCAAACTTTGAGGATGTTCTTGACAAGTATGTATAATAAAGCAGACAGAAAGAGCACTAAAGAAAAATCCAAATACCTTAATTCCAGCAGAAATTTGACTTTCCCAAACGTTATGAAACTGTAATTAAAAAAAGACATTTGGTTTAAAAACACGAAGAAAACAAATTTAATTTCAGATAGAAAGTCCCTAACCTCAAATGCTGAGTTACAGTTGTTATAATTTTCGGGAAATACCCATTGGTGTTCTCCAGAAACTGCAACTTGTCCTACAATCCTGTTTATATAGATATGATAACATAATTCAACAATAGACCCAAGATTGTTAACTATTGTAAAAGCTAACATCAAGCTCAAGGACACAACAAAAGCTTTGCATTATGTGGCTACTGTCAAATAAAAAAAGAAGGAAAAAGGGCACATCAAACTATAGGCATGATAAGAGTGAATCAGAGCAATATATTCTTACCCTTCCCCTAGAGAATAGACATGATAAGACATCTTTGCCACAGCTAACCCAAGGGGGTCATGTGCTCCATGCATATTCGTCCCATGATGGTCATAGTAAGCATCCTCCAAGGTAAGTACCCTACAGGTGTTCATTATTCAAAAAATTGAGAAACTATCTGGTCAACTAAAACACTAAAACATATAAAGAAATAGAATCCTGAACTGCACACAAAACTTAAAAGTACAGAAACAATCTTCAGACACTTAAACTACAATTGTTAACTTAAAGCTGCTGCATTTCGATATAAGGTTCCATATTTCCACTCTAGCAAGTTGAAGTCAATACACCTAAATCAATTACCACAGTTCTAACTCGTAGACAATTATAATGATCCACCACGCAAAGACAGTAAAGAGAATTGTTTAGATGACTCACATTCGAGATCCTCGATGATTAAGTTGCCAGAACACAGCATAGTCCCAGTCCGTGTTAAAGCAAAAGCTCTTCAGTATCTCTTGAGAAGTAGAACCCATTCTAAAGGGTAAACCTCAAAACCCCGGACTCAAAAACCACAAATCAGAACTCTAAACAGTTGTTTTATACTATCTCCTCCCCAACCTCTAATAAAAAAAAAAAGAAGCTTCTTTTGATTCGTTTTCGATGAGATACAAAGTAACTAACTACCTCTGTAAGAACCTCTTCCAGCTTGTTCCCTTCGTAAACCAGCTCTTGGTTTTATGGGCGGACCTACTTCATCTTGTGATATTTGCCTCTTACCCATCCCTCCCAAAGATACAAACTTTGAATCGGATTACGAATAAAAACCCAAGAAGGAAACTAATTTAGCCCTAGCTCAAACAAAAAACACCGAGAGAATCAGAATTTGAAACAGAGATAGATCTGCTGCAACTGCTACTCGCCATGGGAGAAATCAATATTGAAAATTCAAAAGCTAGAGAAGAAGAAAGAAGACAGTAGAAAAGGAAGCAGAGAGAGACAGAGAGATTGTAAGAAAGAATCGAGTTTAGCTTATGTCAGAAGATATTGATTAACTACAACAGTTGATCTCTGCATCACTCAGAGACACTAACAATCTCAGCCCAGAAATTCGCCGGAAAAAGGAAAGAACAGAGATAGAGATAGAGAGAGAGAGAGGGTAAAGGAGGCAGAGGTAAGCTAAAAGACGTTCCTTTTTAAAAGGGTGAAGGAGAAATCGAGCAAGTAAGCGGGTGAATCACGCACCATGCTCATTTTAGCAACGAAAGGCCAAGGATCGGTGTGCGCATGTTAACTATTCGAGTTAGTGGGATGGTGAGTGTGTGTGTGTTTGAGGGTATGGGATTTTATGGAGATAGGATCTCTCTCTCTTATAGAGTAATGGCCAGCAAAATGATTCACCAACTGAACTTTGCTTCCTTCTTTACTTTTTTTTTTACCCATTACTCACAAATTTATAAAATATTTTACACATTGCACTAATTTATCGTGTGTTTAATTACAAATTCATCACATTAACATCACAATCTTTTTTGTATTTCCCGCGGAAATTGTGCGCTAAACATTGTATACTCGGCTCGTTTACCGAAGTTGTAGGAAGTCTACTATGAATTGTATATCCCATGGGAGAAGAGAGTGATGAGGCTAGAGCTGCGGAATTAGTGGTAGGATTCTTAAAGGCAAGAGTTTGTGAGTCGAACCCAATTGTCTTTCTTGATAAGTTTGTATCATATATTTTATCTACAGAGTAGATAATTCGAATCTCGTATATGTATAAAGAGGTTAACCGTCTAGCAAAAATATTAGTGAACTATGTATATACTTTACTTTAAGGTGTCTATTTGTTTGATTTGACTCATACGTTGGTGGATAAGATTGTAAAAAAAAATGTTTGAGGAATTGCGTTTTCGAGGCTCATTCGTCTATAGTTTAATTTTTTTTTTATTTTGAATAAATTTTGAAGAGACAATTGTTTTTCCCATATACTATTAAAATATAATACTTTTGTAATAAAAAACCTATGATATTTAAAATGTTGTACATGTTTTATTACAACTTCCATAATAATTTTCCTTCTAATTCATAAGATAAAATATTCCGAAAATTTAGCAAGTGTCCCTCGTAGTCGTAGTGACAATCCTACTATATTATTTGGGAAGTACATTTTAAATATAACCTTAATTTTTGTAAGTAATTACATAGGTATGCCATTAGAAATAAAATTTTAA
>Ga0041059_1003710_pt1 | contig 10108 bp, 7 predicted proteins | sample AraColnosormetaG_FD_56232 | JGI IMG/M metagenome (GOLD analysis project Ga0041059, IMG submission 56232) | Arabidopsis roots microbial communities from North Carolina, USA - Col MF nosort | ecosystem: Host-associated > Plants > Roots > Unclassified | place: USA: North Carolina | collected 2013-09-02 | reverse complement strand
TGCTTAACTTTTTTTTTTTTTTTATCTACTGTAACCTTTAGCCTCCAAAATCTTCAGAAACATATCTAAATATTGGATGTTGAAAAAGAATGCATCTTATATTTATCTATTTGTGCAGATTGTTGCAAATCCAGTCTTAACGTGTAGAACGAATTGGAGAGGAGCAAATTCTGACTGGTAAGCAGTTTCTGATTTCCCATACATTTCAGTGCATTGAATTATCTTAGGAATTCTAAGGATAATTCCTAAGGATTTTTGATTCAAATCTTAGTGATTGGAATAGCAAACTTGGGGACTGTTACTTAGCTTCTCCACTGAACTATTGGACCTGCTTAGTGTCTCCACCGAACTGTTGAGGATCCTGCACGCTTCTGGTACTTGGTTACTTCCATAAGCATTGCATACATACATGACAAAGTTCTGGTAGTTCTGTTCACCAAAGACATATAAATGAAAAGTTTTCTTTCTCCTTTGATCTTGAAAGTTATTAGCTTAATTTATAGGACTAACCTCTTGAAGTGGTAGGTTATTCACAACCACCCATGGTACAAATCTATGTGCTGGATAAAGTTCAGAAGTTTCTTCAGCATACCTCTGTTCAAGCTGCACATTGTCACATAGATGTCATTTTTTCTTGCTTATTATATGTTTAGCTTTCCTGTTGTGGCTGTATAAGTTAACTAATGTTCTCTCCTCTGAGCAGGATTTACCTGGTTTCCGTATCCGTTAATGTAACAATCAACCGCTGCTCTGCTCAATCCAACCATTTCTAAACAATCAGCCCATTTTTCAAGTTTGTTCTCCAAGACTAGCTGTTCCGTACAGTAGATGTATCCAAAATGCTTCATCTGCAAGTGACATAGGCAGAGCACATATAATTCACATTAACAGTCAAAGCCTCTATATGGTAATCTTACTGCATAAATCCAAGAAGATTTTGGTAGCTTTTACCGTTTAAGAGACTTACCACATCAGGGTATGCGTTTATTGCACAGGCATGAATTGCGTTGAGCGCACACTCAGCTTCTCCGTGCTGAAAACAAAGCAACAGTCAAATGCTATGTCCTAATTCTATGATGTACAATGCAAGTGAGACATAGCAAGAAGAGTCCAAGACCTGGCAGAGAATGGTTCCATCTGGTCTGATAGCGGCGTTGCCCCATGGAACGAGCTGGAGATCAATGGATGAGATTAAGCCGGTTTCGAAGATCTTAGGCAAGCGGTTGACGATGAATTCTGCACAGAAGGGGCATAGAGCTTCGTAGTATAAACTTAGTGTAACTTTCTGGCTTGAAGACAGAGATAAGAGGCAGAAGAAGATTGTGCAACTTGTGATGCAAAGCCTCTGATATGATGCCATTGGTGGAAACAAGAAGAAGAGGAAGATTGCAGAGAATTGTTTTTGACTCTTGCTTTATTCTTGTGTCTCATTAAACAAGGAAAGTAAGACATAAAACTGTTTCTTATTACTTTCAGTGATTCGTTGATGCTTTATTATTGTTTAAAGGCATCTTGGGCGTTTTGGCGTTGAAACAATTGTTGCGGCGTTGTTTGATTTAACTGAAAACGGCACGTAGTTAGTTTTCGGAATATCAAAACGACATGATGTTTAATCGCTGGGTTGGGTCAGTCACACTTCGTCTTCCACATCTAATCCACCTGAGCTTACTGAGTCGGAACAACATCAGCCAATAAAGCCCTGAACCCTAATTTTCTTTTGGCTTTGGCTGGAGAACGACTGTATGTGTGTTCAACAATGTCGTCGATGAACTTCAATCCATTTCAAAACTGGTTCGAGAAACCACCGAACCCAGTCCCGTCCATCAACTTCGTCTCGCTCGCTGATTCCTTCTTTCCCAAGTCGCAGTCTCCGAATTTCGCTTCGATTGGACTTCCAAAATTCTCAAAGAAGTCCCCAAAACCCGAAACAGCAGGAACCGACGAACCAGGACCGTACAAGCAAATAGCAGAGCAGTTCTTATGGGAGTGTGAGAACATACCGGATTACAGGCACACTCCAGAAGTGGATAAGCTTCTCAACGAAGATCCAGTTTTCGAGAAGAAGGAGAATCCGAGCACAGAAGAGATTGAAGCTGAGCAGAAATGGTGGGAGAGTTTTCGAGCGAGTCCTGTGGTTCAGTTTATGACTCGCGCCGAGGAGATTGCCGACGATATGAACAAGATGGAGCTCGAGGATAACGACACGCCTTATCGGAAAGAAGACAAGGATTACTGGAGAGCCATTCCTCATGTCCCGGGCTTTGACGGGAGGCCCATGCCTAGGAAGGCGATCAAATCAAAGGAAGAGAGTGATGATAAGTTTTGGGATTTCATGAAACAGTTTCTCTTCGGCCTCTGGGGTTTCCGTCAACGTCCTTACCCGCCTGGTCGACCCATTGATGTGGCTCAGGCTATTGGTTACAAACGGCTCGAGAAGCGCTATTATGACTGTAAGTGCCTTCGTTTGCTTAACCATAGTGTGATATCTTGGTGAAATGATTTTGACTCTCCCATGTCATGATGTTTCTGAATCGTTAAGGGAGCATATTCAAGTGTTTCTGGATCGTTAAGACATTACCGGGTTGCTTCATATTGATGTTGTTTCTGTGTTTGTGGGATTTGATCCATATTCTGTGTTTATGAGTTAGTAGGTGGCTATCATGATTCAGTGAGAGGCTCTGGATTCCAAGCTCTTGTTGTTCTTAATGTTGTTAAATTGTATAGTCATAGTTTCTTGTCTATGCGCGAGTTTATATGGTTCCACATTTTATCTTGTTTATGTTCTGCATGAAGGTCCAAGCTTGTGCCTGTTGTTGAATTGCAGGAATATGATGAAAGTGGTATGCTTTTTTGTGGGTTCCTTTGTGTTGGATCATAACCTTTTGTTTGTTCTCCTATGATTTAAAATTGTAGTCATAATGAAGACTGGTGGTTGGTGGTATAAAGACCGACTTGGCCGTTCTAGAGGCCCTTGTGAGATTATAACCCTTAAGACGGCTTATGGAGCTGGAATAATTGACAGAGATACTTTCATTTGGGGCGAGGACATGGATGAATGGGCGCCTATTCACATGGTTTACGGTTTGGAACCTGCAATTGCAACTTGGGAAGGTCTGTCTATGGGATAATTTGAAATCTCGGATGAATCTGATCATTGAAGAATTACAATTTTGCCTCCTATATATATGACTTCATTGTTGGTTTTATTGGCTCGTTTCTTTCTTGTTCAGTGAGGCTTGGTGCAGCGGCAACGGCTTTCCTACACAAACTCCAGAAGGGAATTCCACCGTGGGTTCCATTAAAGGGACGAGAGCCAAAAACATACAAGCAGCTTCAAAAAGAAGCTATTGAGAGTAAGAAACGCGACATGGCAGTGCTTGAAGCAAATGGTGGCGTTTGGCCTGGAGTCAGAACTCCCAGCCACGCTCTGTTTCTCTGGGCCAGTGGGTCTGAGTTAACAACTGTACTGGAATCTGATCACATGCCGAACAAGTTCATCCCCAAACAACTACGGTATTAAACTAAAGGCCCTTTATACACCATTGACTGTTTAGCCGCAATTGGATTTGATTCTTCTCTCGAAACATGTGCTTTTGATTGTAGACTAGAGTTGGCCAAAGTAATACCAGGGTTAAGGCCATGGGAAGTGATAAGTATCGAGCAAGCTATGGATCAGATCAGCTATGGTGGAGAGTGGTACCGTGAGCCGCTTGGTACCTACACCACTGGTCCTCCTTATATCAGAGAGTGGAATAGGAGTGTCATGGTAAGTTTCCTCTCCTTTCTTCTGATTTCACAAACAACAAACTTTTAAACACTCACTGTATCTTTGTGATAAATTGATTCATCTTTTCTCTTCCGTTTCTTGCTTTCTGTTTGCAGAGGCTATTCCGGATTTTCTACAACCTGAGTGTTCGAGTAGGCCAGAAGCTGGAGAGGACAGTCCCGGGTTTTGACACTATAATGGACAAAGTTCAGAAAGATTATGACAAAAGGATTGCTCGGAGGATGAAGCGGAGAGAGGAGGAGCTGAGAGAAGAGGACCTGAAGCATTATTCCGGCCGTACCGATGAAGATGAGGAGGAGGAAGAGGAGGAGGACGACGATAGCAACTCCAAAAAAGATTGAAGCAAAGTCTTCACCAGGTGGATGACAACAAGCAAAACATCCTGTTGTTTATGAATTCTTCGCCAGCAATGTCGGTGTGTGGTTGATCTGGTTATCGCATTTAGGTACACACCACATGGTTTTGGGCGTCTCCTGTAACATGGTTTGTTTGTTTTCTACCTGTTTTAAACCAACGTTCGACATTGAGAGTTTATCAGAAAAAGAGGAACTGTTTCATTAAATATTCTATGGGCTTACATGGGCTTATGAATTTATCTCGACAGACATTAAATATTCTATAAATGGGCCTCAGTTTGTAAGGCCTAACTATAGCTTTTGCGTAACAACATACCCGACCCGGTTTGTAGTGTACCGAAATGTTAAGTGGCGATACTCGATTGGTGCCCTTCGCTACAAAATTGGGATTTGTTTTTGTCCATTTTCGGTTTCGGTTCCCTGAGAGTCCCGGAAGCTCAGTGGTCGGAGTGTCGGCGTTCAATTTCTCGATGACTAATAACCCTCAAATTGTGGTTAGTTTTTCTCTCCGTCTCTCTCAATTTCATCGTCCTTGTCCAATTTTAAGCACTTGTGGTGTCGATTTCCATATCTGTTCTCTGCTAGGGTTTTAGCTGGAGTCTGAGCTATTTTGAAACTTGTTGTTTATGGATTCCAAATTGGTTGCGTTATCTTAGAGGATACTATCTTATTAGAATGCGTATTTCTCTAGATTAGATGCATGGTGCTATAACATTCGGGATTATTTGACATTTCCTTGCTTTTGATCAGAGCATTACTACTGTGATAAGTGTTCTTGTTAGGGTCATACAAGTATCCAATCTTGATTGTTCCCGTGCGAGGGACTTCTTCGTCATTATACAAATAAGATTCTCAATCTTTACTTAATGCTTAGTGGTTTGAAGAACCATGATGAAAAGATAAATCACTAAGGGAGAATCTGTACATGAAAAGCTTAATGGTGTTTTCATACGTCATGAACTTCTTATGGATACTCATTTTCGTACATTTGTCAGCTCTTTGTAGAACAGACAGGTCTTTGTTTGGTTAGAAATGATTTTCTACTGTTCAACATGGAATCAAAGTAAGAGCATCTCTTTTGCTTTGATGTGACAGTGATCTTGTTCTTGTTTGCTGTTCAGTTATATCCCAGTGACCAGCTTGTCCTTCTCGGTGGAAAGTGACATACGCTTCATGCTTCTTTTACATGTTCTTCATAAACAGGTTCGTTATGCTTACTCTTTCAAGTTGGATCATAAATATTCTATGTTTAATTAGATAGGTCTGAGTTTTCACTATTTTCTTAGTTACGCATTGTTTGGCCGTAGGTTTATAGCTAGTTAGAATATACTAAAACAAAAACTTCATTGATTAAGCTTACGAAGTTATTACAAAAACCATCTTGAACACAAAGCTTACTACTACAATCTTATTAGTCCATAATGTTCAATCTAAAGCTTTTACAGAATCTTCGGGTTCTTCTGTTTTAACCCCAACATTGGTCATCTGAAAGTGAACTTATAGAGGTCCAAGTCTAGTTCAGAAGCATCTGGTCGAAATGCCAAACTCCTGCAAAGACAGAACAAATGTAAATAAGCTTTTAGAAATACCATTCAAGTCTGAGAACACTATCTCAATATAGGGTTTTGATTCGTACCGTGGCCTTTGCCGATCATCCTTAGCTGGGTGATGTAGTCTGAGATCTTCTTGATTGCTTCAATCTAGAAATAGTCCATAATATATTCTGAGTCAGAACATGTACAGATTATACAAGTCACTAGTTGTAATCCGAACAAAGGCAAAAGAACTTTTACCTGCTCTCCCAGAAATTCACTCTCAACGAAATCAGCTAACTGGGGATCATTGTTCTCTGAGGCCACCTGTTTTGTTGGCCAAAAGTACGTGTTAGTTAGTATTAGGAAAATGACTATAAGTTTAATCTTTGATGATCAAATGGATAAGTTAGGGAACTTACTTTGTGAACGTTTAGAAGCTTCTCATTAGTGAGTTTCTCTAGAGACAGAGCCAACTCCATTGCTGAAAACAAAGATTAGTAAACTAATAAATATCTGTATCTTTAAAAAAAAAGAAAAGTTGTTATTTTAGGATTAAGATAGTGTATTTGCTTAAAGTTTTACCATATAAAGCATCTCCTTTTTCAGCATGTTCGAATTCTGAGATAGGTGAGACGATAGGGTGGAGTTTCACTCTTCCTCCTCTTTGGTTCTGTATAGAGACAACAAACCAACAATATGAATATTAACTAAGTGAATCACAAGTCTTTATCAACTTTTCTAAAACAGAAAAGAAGGTAAAAATAGAAAACCTGGTACTCCATAAACTTCTCAGCATGCCCTCTCTCTTCCTCACTTGATTCCTTGAAAAATCTGGTGATTATAAAAACTCATGTTTAGTATGGACATATATATCTCATTTTGAAGTATACGATCAAGATTATTATAAATAAGATTAAGATTAGAGTTAGAAGGTAATAATTACTTGGCTAGTCCCTTCATAGCAACGTTGTCTCTGTCAAAGTATGCGTACATTGAATGGTACACATAGGAGACGTTGTATTCCACACTGTAAATAGAAAGCAACCTCCTCCGTTAGATCTAATCTTTAAACATTTTCGTTTCTTTAATTAGACAGAAAAGAAAAGAGAAGCTTACTTGATTTGCTCATTAATGACTGCCTCGCTAGCGTCGGCAAACCTCTGGCGAGCGAGAGAGGCATGAGATGTGATTGGAATGGCCAGATCGGCTTTCTTCACCTCTTCGAAAGGCTGGAACACGACTCCGGTCATCGGCATGTTGTTTGTGTCCACCGTAGCCGCTGCAACGACCACTGCTCTGCCGCCGCCAACTTTCCTGGAGAAGCCGAGAGAAACCGACGGAGAAGCAGAGCCGTGAGGGAGTAGTGGCTTAGGAGACAGAGCGGGATTAGCGGCGGTGAAAGACGAGAGTGCGTTTGAGGCCATCGTTGGAAAATGTAGAAGAGGATAGTGTTGAGCCGCCTGAGATTTGTTGTAAGAGATGGTGATGATGATAAGAAAGAGGAAGGAGGAAGGGTTTATATAAGAGGGAAAAGGCGTGTGGTCACCGTTGGATTGAGATCCACGTGGAGGGTGGATATGAAAGCCAGATGTAGGGGCGTGTGGCGGCCTCGTGCTACATCCAATGGGATAGTGTGAACGTGAGGATATTCGATCCACGTTAACATCTCTCCAAATAAAGTTTGTCTGTTTCTCTGCTTTCTCTTTTATCCTCAGAATCTTTTTACCATTTCCGGTTCCTACTCTCGCGTTGCCACTTTCTTATTTCCTACTCGCTCTCTCCTATTTTTCGAAATGTATTTTTTAGAGTTGTAGATGATAACAAATACAATTGTTTACTATAAAAAAAAAAAAANAAAANATGATAGCGTTTCCAACATAAGTTAGACGTGTAAAATCCTGTGACACATATTGACATAGGAAATCGGATAGAGATAAAAGTATTTCCATATTGTTTTTATAAAAAATCATCAAGCTACTAGAACATAAGATTGAGAATGGTCCAAACCCTTTAAGACTTTCCGTATTATGTGGCCTAATATTCATAATTTACAACAAAGAAGGAAAAATTCGTGGCTCTCTAGGATATTTGATGGAGACGGAAAACTGATATACAATTATACATAGGATAGAGTCGCGAGTAGCTCAACTCCACGTAATTTCCAGCTAAAGCGCGTGAGAGGTTCCAAATGGTTCCTTGTCTTTATCGGAGACAATTACACGTCGGAGTAAGTACATTGTGGGCCTCATTAGTAATGTCACGGCCCAAGTTAAAAAATCATATCAAATGGTTTTTCTAAAAAGTTGTAATGTTGGCAAGGACAAAAATTAAGCATTAAATAAAGTGTAGTTAGGCTTGGTTTTATTTTATTGGCTTGATTTGAATCGATTCGTATTACTCTGGAATGCACAAAGACAAGGGTAGGCTATAAAAGTGTTAAAGAGCTTAATAATATTTTCGACTGTAATTACAAATTTAGCTGAGGTTCGTCTAATAGACAAGTAAAATCATGGGAGGAATGGCAAAAAAAAAGGATTGATTGTAGTCTTTAATTTTACTCTGTTTTGTGCCATGTGGTTCTTCAGTTCCCAAGTTGTGTTGCACCTATTTAATCTGATTTTCATTGAAGGCCCAATAGATAGATAGTCAGTCCCAAGGAGGAGTGATAGGCAAGTACTTTTTTTTGTAATTTGTACAGTATAATGCTGCCTGCTTGCTTCAATAAATATATTGGTGTTTATGTATTTGCCACATGTCATAAGTTAATTGGCTGCAGGAATAGTGCACAAATAACGAATCCAACGGTGCGAGAGTGGTGGGTTCCCAAAATTCTTTCCCGGAAGAAAAAGAAAGAAAGTCGTCCTTCGTTTTCTCAAAATCTTCTCTATCCTTTCTCGAGAGAATATGGATCAGATCTTCAACAAGGTTGGATCCTACTGGTTAGGCCAAAAGGCTAACAAGCAGTTTGACTCCGTCGGCAACGATCTCAACGTACGTCTTTTTTTGACCCATCCTATAGAATCTGATTCATCTGTTTTCCTAATCGATTTTGATCTATTGACGTGGTTCCGATATAATCAACCACCTTTATCGTAATTTTGGTATCATGCAGTTGTACGAATGTTTTGAGTTCATTGTTAGGTAAATCACGTCACATAAGGAAGAACATCTAATTACCAAAACCATGATATCTTAAGAAATGATTCAAATATATGATCCTATAATGTCTTCTCTTCTTGCTCATGTGGTTAGATTATTTTGTTTGAAACTGTGATCTTTTCTAACATATAAAACAATGTTTTTGTTTATGCCAGTCGGTGTCAACGAGCATTGAAGGAGGAACAAAATGGTTGGTCAACAAAATCAAAGGTTTGCTTTTTTTTATTCTTCTTCTGACTGCATCTTTCAATTTTTTGTTTTTTTGAAATTCCCCATTTGTCATCATGTTGACAGGGAAAATGCAGAAGCCGTTGCCTGAGTTACTAAAAGAATATGATTTGCCGATTGGAATCTTCCCGGGAGATGCTACAAACTACGAGTTCGATGAAGAGACAAAGAAACTAACCGTTTTGATCCCATCGATATGCGAAGTTGGATACAAGGATTCATCAGTGTTGAAGTTCACAACAACAGTAACAGGACATCTTGAGAAAGGAAAGCTAACAGATGTGGAAGGAATCAAGACAAAAGTAATGATATGGGTAAAAGTGACAAGCATATCTACAGATGCATCAAAGGTCTATTTCACTGCAGGAATGAAGAAGAGCAGAAGCAGAGATGCTTATGAGGTTCAAAGAAATGGTCTCCGAGTCGATAAATTCTAACACCTGTCTGTGTTCTGTCTGGTTCCAAAGTTTCAAGCTTTTCCATTTACGTTTTGGTTTTGATTTAAAGCCTCCTACTGTGAGTATACATCAACTTATTTATAAATCTGATCATAACTTCAATATGGCCGGAGCAATTCTACTTTGTTCTTTTTTTTTTCCAATTGTAAAGAACTACTATTCGTGTGCTCAATGATTTGGTCTTACAATTTTTTACTTGGGTTAATTTATGTTCTCTCATATATTCAAAATGAATTTGACACTCACACCAAAAAAAGTAGAAGCATGAGATGATAATCATTTTGATGTACATTTAAAGAGGTAACTAAAGGTGTTTAAAAAAGTTTTTGTACATAAGTTAAAAGAATTGATTATGATAAGCCTAAAATATGGAACATTATTACTCTACTTTTGGCTTAACAGCATTTATAATAGTCAGATTTGAGAATAAATCACACTCGCAATTGAAGCGTGTTTGATCTCACATGCCCAAAAGAATCCATCCATTTTTCTTTGCAAAAAACTGAATTAAAAAGAAGAAAAAAGGAGAAGTGTGAAATTTTTTAAAAGAAAGAAACAAAAGGATTTATTAAAAAAAAAAAAAAA
>Ga0041059_1003709_pt1 | contig 10113 bp, 7 predicted proteins | sample AraColnosormetaG_FD_56232 | JGI IMG/M metagenome (GOLD analysis project Ga0041059, IMG submission 56232) | Arabidopsis roots microbial communities from North Carolina, USA - Col MF nosort | ecosystem: Host-associated > Plants > Roots > Unclassified | place: USA: North Carolina | collected 2013-09-02 | reverse complement strand
CCAGACGGATCGGACAGACCGATCGTCGGACGGGTCGGATGGGACAGGCCGATCGTCTGACGGAACGGGTCGGACAGACCGATCGTCGGATGGGATGGATCTAATTGACGTATTGGCCAATCGAGACCAACATGAACATTGAGAACAGTTCGTATTGTCGCCGGCTTGACCATCGGACTGAACGTCTCTGTGAAATCAACACCGGCTTCCTGTGATTTTCCATTAGCAACTAATCTTGCTTTGTGACGAGTTATGCTGCCATCTGCATCATATTTATGTTTAAACAGCCACATAGATCTTACAATATTGACCTTAGGAGGTCTAAGCACTAAACTCCAAGTCTTAGTCTTAAGCATAGCATCTATCTCATCAGTCATCGCTGGTGTCCAATTTGGATCAGAAAAAGCATGAATGTGACTTTTTGGGAGAGGCGATTTTGTGGTGGTGAGAAGTGAGATGACCTGTTTTGGTTTTCGAATCCCAGCTATTGCACGTGTCATCATTGAGTGACAGGGCTGAATGGAAATAAATTGTGTTTGTGGCTGGGTTCTTTGAGCAGGAACACTAGTAGGTGTTGGTTTTGAGTAGGAAATGGAGTTTGAAGAATAGGTTGCAATTGAGAAGAAGGAACATCATCATCGAGAAATTGATACTTTGTGTCTTTTTGATGTGTTTCGGTTGCCGGAAAAATATCCTCATCAAAGTATACATGACGAGATATAATGATCTTATTAGTTTTTAGATCAAGACATATGTAGCCACGATGTTGTGATGGATATCCAAGAAACAAGCATGGACTTGATCTTGGAGAAAGTTTATGAAGATTGGAATGATTTAAGTTTGGAAAACAAAGGCAGTCGAATACTCTCAAGTGATCATAGCTTGGTTTCTTATTAAAAAGACGAGTGTAGGGGATTTGGTTTTGGATGGCGGAAGAGGGAAGAATGTTTAATAGGTGGACATCGACATGGAGAGCTTCTACCCAATAACTTGGCGAGAGTTGAGCTTGAAAGAGAAGAGCTCTAATCGCATTGTTAATGGTGCGTATCATTCGCTCAGACTTTCCATTTTGTTGAGATGTGTGAGGACAAGAAAAACGAACTGTAATTTCATTTGAATCCAAATAATTCTTGAACTCATGGTTATTATATTTTCCTCCATTGTCGCATTGACAGGATTTTATTTGGGTATTGAATTGATTTTTGACATAAGCCGTAAATTGAAGGGATTTTTGAACCATTACCAACGATGACCGAGTGAGTGATGTTATGATTAAGATTAGAGTGAAGATTACCTGCTGTGCCCGAGAGATGTGCAGTGGCAGCCGAATCCATGACCCATGGTGCACCATTAGGATCAACCAAAGTCTTTATCGTGTAAGCTTGTGTGAAGTCAGTCGTCGACTGAATTTCCGTCAGATGGGCTTGTTGAGGATACTGGTGTATTTGAGGAAAGACATATGGGCCTCGGTATGAGCCTAGTTGAGAGTTGGGTCCCCAGTTCGCAAATTGATTGGGCCACAGATTAAATGGTCTGGGCCAGAAATTTGAGTAAGTCTAATTTTGTTGATTGGGGTGAAACTGATTGTTGTTCTTGTTTCCTCTGAAATGATTGTTTCCTCTGTAGTTGTTGAATTTATGCGGCTGTATAGGCGAGGTTGTTGATGGGGTTGCAGAGACGGTGAGAGCAGTGGATGATAATGAGTTATCCTTGTGTGTTGCGGAAGCTCGGTGTTACTTTTTGAGGCGAGTTTCCTCCAATTCCAACATTGACTTAGCCGTCTCAAAACTTGGAAACAGCTCTTTGTGTTTGATTACGTTGACGATGTAATCATATTTGTCATTGAGCCCGTTGAGGAGGTAAGTGACCAGATGTATCTCGTTGACCGGTGCATCAACATTGGCGAGCAGATCAGCAAGCGATTTGAGTTTTTGACAATAAGCCTGAATCGTTTGTTCTCCAATCTCTTGATTACGCAATTCATTATCTAGTTGGATCGCTCGAGCCTCTTTGTTGTTGCGGAATTAGTTTTCGATTCGGATCCAAACGTCACGTGCAGTGCCTCCAGTCTTGAATGATGAGCGGAACAGATCTGGAGCAAGAGTTCCATAGATCCAGAGTTTAACGAGTCCGTCGCGTTTCAGCCAAGAACCATCGTTATCTCCACTGGGAAACATAGTACCATCAAGGTGTCCTAGAACATCGAACGTCAGACAGCGTGTCTGGAAAAGCTCTCTCCAAGCATCATAATTGTGATCATTGAGATCGAGAATTAAGAGTATGTGGGCTTTGATATTTGTAACCCCAAACGCTCGCTCTATCGCTGGAAGTTGAGCAGCCATTGGAGACTTTTGAAGAAGAAAAAAGAGATGAAAGAAGGAAAGAAGGAAAAAAGGAAAGAAGAAAGAGAAATGAGAGAAAAGGTTAAGGAGCGATGGTGCTCTGATACCATGAAAGTTAATGAATTCCTCTTGAGAGGATCGTTGAATTGACAAGGCTATATAAAGCCAATGTTGTTACACAAAATCAGGGATTAAAAAATCATATATACAGAATATATAAAACAGATTGTAACAGAACGTCCCTATATTCTATCATGGATGTGTACTTTAATTTTTTTTAGTAGTAAATGAATGAAGGTGTTAAAAAAAAAACCCAACTGGGCATGGCAAAGAATGTCACGAGGCCCAAACGGCCCACAGAAAGGTAAAGTAAAACGTTGGCCAGAAGGAAGTGGAGTTCGGATCCGGGTCAAGTCACCGGAGACAGCGACTCACGGCCTCTTTGGTGGATCCTCGGTGGCTCTCTCAGCCTCTTTGCTCCGCCCGCGAATCTTTCCCGTGAGTCGTCGTCTGTTCATCAGAGATTAAAATGTGTAACCTTTTTCCATTAAATCATCTAATTTTCTAATTTGTCGCTTTGTTGTAGAATTGTATCTATGGCGGAACCACCAAAGCTTAGGGTTTTAATGGTCTCTGATTTCTTCTTCCCAAACTTTGGTGGTGTCGAGAATCACATCTATTACCTCTCTCAATGCTTGTTAAAGCTCGGTCACAAGGTCAGATTCTTCTAAGTTCTAAATCAACAAAAGTTCAAATCTTTTTGCATTTTTAGCCATAAAGAAATCAAATTCTCAAAACCCGTTTATGCTAGTTCAATACGATGTGATCAGATTCAAAGTTTTAAATTCAAAGTTTCAAGCTTTATCATCAATAGCTGTAATCAGATTAAAAGTTTCAGGCTTTATCATCAATAGCTGTAATAAACTAATGTAGCATAGTGTGATAGGAGCTTGAGGCCAAAGTTTCATTCTTTATCTGCTTTGGGGCATTGGTTTGAGATACTGTTGGTTTTGTTGCAGGTGGTTGTTATGACACATGCTTATGGGAACCGGTCTGGAGTTAGATACATGACTGGTGGACTCAAAGTCTATTATGTACCTTGGAGACCTTTTGTTATGCAGACTACATTTCCGACGGTTTATGGAACACTTCCCATTGTGAGGACTATACTTAGACGCGAGAAAATCACGGTAGTTCATGGACATCAAGCTTTCTCTACGCTTTGTCATGAAGCTTTAATGCATGCCAGGACAATGGGCTATAAAGTTGTGTTCACAGATCATTCCTTGTACGGTTTTGCTGATGTTGGTAGCATCCATATGAACAAGGTTTTACAGTTTAGTTTAGCAGATATTGATCAGGCGATTTGTGTTTCACACACGAGCAAGGAGAATACGGTTCTAAGGTCTGGATTGTCCCCAGCAAAGGTTTTTATGATACCGAATGCTGTTGATACTGCTATGTTCAAGCCCGCTTCTGTTCGACCCAGTACTGATATTATTACTATAGTTGTCATAAGTAGATTGGTTTATCGAAAAGGTGCGGATTTGCTCGTGGAAGTCATTCCAGAAGTATGCCGTTTATACCCAAATGTGAGTTACAAAACCCCAGCTCACATTAGTAGCAGAATCATTCTGCCATTTCTCATTAGTATCCGCATTTACTTTCTTTTTATTTGGTTTTTGAAAGGTTCGTTTTGTAGTTGGAGGGGATGGACCAAAACATGTGCGACTCGAGGAAATGAGAGAGAAGCATTCTCTACAAGATAGAGTCGAAATGCTAGGTGCAGTTCCGCATTCTCGTGTGCGCTCTGTTTTGGTTACCGGTCATATTTTCTTAAACAGGTGTGCTGATTCTTACACTTTTTGTGTTTAAAATTCACAAAACTCAACATTACTTTTTATCAGTTAACGCTACTATAGTCTTGATCCTCTGACAGTTCTTTAACAGAAGCCTTCTGCATAGCTATATTAGAGGCGGCTAGTTGCGGATTATTAACTGTCAGCACTCGTGTTGGAGGTGTCCCAGAGGCGTGTAACATTTTCTATAATTCCTTCGTTGCCCTTTCGCTACATCCTCATCGTTTCTTTCTTCGAGATTGATAAAATCAGGTTTTCTTCACGGTTTACAGGTCTTACCAGATGACATGGTTGTACTTGCTGAACCAGATCCGGATGATATGGTACGAGCTATTGAGAAGGCAATATCAATACTTCCAACTATTAACCCCGAGGAGATGCACAATCGAGTGAGTTCTGCTTCAAATCCAAGCCTAACGTATCAGTCTACTTATAAGAGTTAAGATTCTCTTCTAAGCCTTTGATTTCCTTTTTTTGCTTGTTGCTACCAGATGAAGAAGCTCTACAGTTGGCAAGATGTTGCTAAAAGAACCGAGATTGTGTATGACCGTGCCTTGAAGTGTTCAAATAGGAGTCTTCTAGAACGTCTAATGCGGTACATTATATCCTTACTCATATAGATTAATAATGTAAACCCCACCCCCTTCATTTTCTATACCGATGAATATCTGATCTTTTGTAGGTTCCTCTCGTGTGGAGCTTGGGCAGGGAAGCTATTTTGTATGGTTATGATCCTCGATTACTTGCTTTGGCGGTTACTTCAGTTACTGCAGGTGATCTATCATTGATTCATCTTCTCTAATCCTTGTTTTTTACAAAATGTAATATCTCTAAATATAATGGAATTTGCCTCAGCCTGATGAAGATATCGAGGAGGCACCCGATATCTGTCTTTGCCATCACCGAGGGGTTGAGGTATCTGAGGGTCTAAGGAAGAAGATAAAGTGAGAAATGGGTGAGTAGAGTTTCATCTCCGTCGATATTTGGCATTTTGTTCCTTGAAATTATACAAGTGAGCTCTTGATTCATTGTTTTCGTAGGACCTAAGTAACTTCATAAACTTATTATCTATACAGTTTCCAGATATTTCATTACAAGTTATTGTCTTTCCGAAACAGAAATAACTATGGAAAAGAGAGACGATGATGTAGCAAAGAGTTCAGACTCGCCAGGAATAAGTGGTTACTTTTGAGTATCATAACATTACTGAGTTTGTTTTACTGGAAATTGTCGTGTAAAAATTAGTTCACCATTGCTTGTACGGTGACATGAGCCAATCCTTTCGAGAATAAATAGCATGCATGGTAATTGGTAAGGCAAAACAAATAGTAATGTATTAGAGATTTCGTCAAAATGGGTTAAAATTGATGGGCCGATCCAACCCAATACGATCCATCAATTTTATTGAATTGATGGGTTTTGACTATAATGGACTTAGGAGTCAATTCATGGGTTATTAACTTATTATGAGTAAGACCATAATAATTTTACCCTATTGAGTATGGAACAACTTGTATTTTTATTGTATTTGTTTTGTGCAAATTTCCTATATAAACCAAGTAAAAGAAACATATTCTCACTCCTACATTTACAAAAGCAAAAAACAGATTTGGAAAAAAACAACCATCAGAATTTTATTATTTATAAATCAACGTAATTTTAAATTAGTAATTTTTATAATGTATATAATACATATTTTCATTCTAAACGTTATTTGTTCCTTTTGTACTATTTGTTCATTTTGTTTAAACATTTTTGTCTTTGAAAAAAACTTTACAATACCAAATATATTATCTTAATTAATTAAGGATTCTTATAAAAACAATTCATAACTTAGATGATAATTAAAAAAATATAAAGAAATAAATTTGGAGTTATCATCCATTTCTAGAAAAAGTCATGAACTAATTGAGATTCATATAGAAATATAAATAAAATAAGGTGCATGAAAATTGTGTGATATAATGTATTAATTATATTAGCTGTCTTTGGTCTGTAAAATTTTTAGACAATTTCCTTAAAATTACCATTAGTTAGTGGACCTATCATTTAAACTTTCCTACATAATTTTTGAACTCTGACTATTTTTTGCCTTTTTCTTATATATACAATTAATACAGATATTATTTATATTTATGAGTTAGTTACACAATTATTTTTGCCATCTTCGCCGCTACAGGTCATGGCGCCAACTCTACCTCGTATAACACCTCGAATGATTTCATCCACTCATATATGAATATTCATAATTCAAGTAACATGAATCATTTTGGTAATCATTGTACTAACACAAGCGGTGTTGTTTGTCATAACAATTACAACTGTACTATTGATAACTCTATCCATTATGCGGATACACGTGGTGTTGTTAGCCATCACCGAGAGAATATTACTGGCCATCATGGACTGGTATTTCCGGCGGCTACAATGAACGGATATGGTCCTGCAACTAGTTTTCCAGATATGAGGGAAAATGGGCACTTGATGGTGAATCAAAATAGACCTGTGACGCTACGACCATCAATGTCCCAGCAGCAACCACAACCACAACCACTGTCTGATGAGTATAATAAGGTGGAGACGGGGACTGCTGAGCAAGTCTATGTCCCCTCTCGAGACTAATGATTGGCGTCGCAGATGTTTCTATGTTCAACTATATTTGGTTTTATTTTGGTTGCTATTTCCATTTTGTTTCCATATGTTTTTCAGTTTAAGGTGAATAAGAGTAACTAAATTTATTTTCTTTTGGATTCAGTTAAGTTTCATTTTTTTTCTTCATCTCTAGACTCTAGTCCATTAATTTGGAAAGAGTAAAGGATGAGAATTCAAAATAGTTAAATTAAAGTATGATTGGAGTATAATTGTAGAGACTTTAATTCAAACATTAGAGTGTAGTTTATATGCTTATGTTGTGTTATAGTTTTTGGTGGTTTATATTGCTTTCGGTTTTTCCTCCTTCTTGTATTCTCTGTAAATTCTGTCAAATATTTATGAAAATGGTATACATATATAACATTGATACAAAAAAAAAGATTAGAGTGTATTTTAATTTAAAAGGAAAGAAATCCTAATCTATGGAACAAAATCTACAAAATTTAAGTCAAATGAATATCCATTTGTCTAGCAATTTGTGCTAAATTATATATCTTAAAGTTTAAAGTGTGTGAAATGTAAAATAATAGAGAACCAAGAAACATGTCGTATCTAGTATATTTTTTTTTTTCTTCTGATTTAGGGATGTCAAAATCAGTTAAAATGCATGGGCCGACTAGATACAACCCATCAATTCTAATGGATTTGATGGGTTAAATGAGTTTTGATTATCTATATATTTTTGAAATACATTTTTAAAACAAACTTTTATTTTGGTAAATACTTACAGAGAATGCTTTTAATTATATTCATGTATTCAAACAACCTTACATTTCATTTTCTACTATCCATATAACCAAACACAAATAAAAGATATTAACATTAAATATAAAATTAGAAATATCCATATAATGTTCCATTACTAATAAAATACATATTTAGATGACTTTGGTAAGATTAAAATAATGGTTCCCTTGAAAATGGTGGGTTTATGTCTAAAATGAGCCAATCAAACCCTCTAATATTCATTCTGCACAATTTAATATAAAACAAAAGTTTGAAACCAAATAAATTGTTTAAACTTATACCAATTGAAACACAAACTCAAAAGACTTCAAACTACATTGTGTTGAAGAGACAAGCTTTGAATCCGCTTTAATGCATTATAAATCATCCTCTACTTCGATGCCTTCTAATTTTTTTCTCGTCATCAAGTTCTATATATATAAATCAAATTTATTTTTTTCTGAATTTTGACATGTATAAATCATATAAAAAAATCCTAAATAAACCTATTAATTTATTTTTTGTTCAAAACCTTTAAAAATATTCAGTAAATATTTTAATATTGAGGAAAAAAAAAAAAAACTCTATCTTACCAAGTCTAAAAGAGAAACAAATATTTTCTTAAAAGACTTTTGGGCTGGCCCAAGCCCTGTGAGGCTAGACCCCAAGAATCCTTTAATCCTTTAGACTAAAATTTCCCAAGAAATTTCAAATTTCATCACTAAACTTTCTAAATATATTGTGACATTCCTCAGTTTATTCGAATAGGACCATTAAAAAATTATATTAGGTTTTAAGTCATTAAATTAACTCATACTTGTGGACTCGCAAATATTATTTACCAGGATCATAGAATAATTAAAGATATTACATAAAAATGATTTAAAATAAAAAGACACCCTAGAAATATACTTTAAAATTCAAATTATTGTAATTGTTTTTTTTTGTATAATTTCTAAGAATATTTATATTCACTTATTTTTCAAGAAAATAGGGAAGAATTTCAAAATAAATATCAAGATCAAAATGTATTTCAAACAAAGCTCAAAAAATTATTATTTCCAACTTTACTAAGGATAAGAGCAAGAAATTAGTTTATCAAAGGATAATCATGGCATTACCAGTTTCTATGTGTATCCGTTTTTATTTGACAACTATATACGCAAAAGTAAAACAAAATAAGTGAAAAAAGAAAAGAAATTTTCACATAAGTGGATGAAAAAAGAATTGCTCTCATGGTTTGTCAAAGTCAGATATGGTCTTTACCGTTTGTCTTTTCAGTTGTTTTCGGACCAAAATATCTTTAATGGGAGCAACCAAACTACACAGCACTTGATTTTGGTTTAGTTTCTATGATTCAGTTTTTTAAAAAAAAAAGAAAAAAAAAACTGAAACAAAGAAATCAAAGAAGAAGAAAAAGAGAAAGAGACGGAGAGATTTGAGAGACAAGTAGAAAGAAGTTCAAAATTCATTATTCACTCCTTCATATTTCGACATCTCTCCATTGAACTCCAAAATTGAGAAACAAATTTCTTGTTTTCAGAGATGAACAAAATGCAAAAAAAAAGTTCATAGATTCAAACACTTTAGCTTTTTAAACTAAATATATTCTAGGTTTACAAGATTTATTTATAAATAGTAATTTTTGAGAAACTGATAAAGATGACCGCAAAATTAGGTTTGCAGAAAAGGATACACATGTTGGAGATGACTGGAAAATTACAATTATACCCTTCATCGAATTTTTTCTGTGTACGTATATTCAATTACAGTGTACGTACACGAAATTATTTATTGGGACGTATATGAGACGATTTCTAATAACTCAAGCTATTTTATTACGTATTCTTATATCTCAATAATCTCAATACATACATAATAATTAAATAAAAATAGATGGTGAAATAATGTTTGTTCCTCATATTGAACAGTTATATACGTATATGTGTAATAATGTACGTACATTTTTGTTGGTAAATGAATGTATGTACATGTGTAATAATATACGTACATCTTTGTTTGTGAATTGAATTATCAAGAAAAATTTATTGATACAATATTAAACCAATATTGGTAGTGGCTGAGATAAGACATTGTTTGTTGTATGACTTTTCTGTTCTTAAAAACACTTCTCAATCTATAGTGTACGTACATTGGTACAAACCATGTTGACACATACTTCTTAGAGTCATAGCTGGTGTACGGTCACCCGAGTGAGAAATGTTATCTCCGCGAGGTACACGTTGACTTGTGTACGTACACTCTGCCAATAGACGACTGAATTCCCCTGGTGTGAGAATGACGTTCTCCTCAACATTCCCTATTCCATATTCTTCTACAATTACATCGTTCTACTTGTTATAATCATAATCTTCGCCACTAATTTCACTACCGTCAATAGTATGATCGAGGGTACTTCCCCCAATAGATCCATCGTCACCCTAATAAGCATCATACCCATCACCATCTTCGTTGTCCCCCTCCTCTTCATCCTCATCTGTTTTATCGTCTTCAACGTCGTCTTGCTCATCTAC
>Ga0041059_1003708_pt1 | contig 10123 bp, 2 predicted proteins | sample AraColnosormetaG_FD_56232 | JGI IMG/M metagenome (GOLD analysis project Ga0041059, IMG submission 56232) | Arabidopsis roots microbial communities from North Carolina, USA - Col MF nosort | ecosystem: Host-associated > Plants > Roots > Unclassified | place: USA: North Carolina | collected 2013-09-02 | reverse complement strand
ATTTGTTNNATATATATATATATATATATATATATATATATATATAAATGATCTCATCACAAACGATGGGCTATTATTTTTCGTATATGACATGAGACAATTATTAGGTATGCCTATATATGAATGAGCACTTTTGTTTGTTTGCCTGTGTTAAAGATCCAGAAGAGTGTACTGATGGGTACACATGTGATTCATAAGCATTTCGCATTTTTCACCTCAATACACATAAATAAAACACTTTTGTACGCCTTTTTGAAATAAGATAACTTTTATGGAACAAAACAAAATGTAATAAAGCAACAAACAAGGATTATGGATAAATGACACATACAGTGTTGTATCTTCGATAATATTAAGTTCTACACCATGCCGTGGATAGTCCATGATTTAATACCGTTTTGTCGATATATTAGGGATGACTTACACACGTAAAATCAAAGAGTGATATGTTAAGGATGAGCACATGTAACATTGAAGAGCCTATGAGTTTTATTAGAGAGCGTTCACAATGAATTTTAGTGTTTGAGCTAGTTATTGATTCATTCTAAAGATAATTAGTTTTTGAGGATGTTAAAGATGAACACATAAAATCGGAGCGACTATGAGCCTTGGAGAGCTCACTTAGGGTTGTATTGTTTGAGACAGAGTTATTTTTTGTCTAAATATACTAAGAATTTTTGTTGTTTCCATTTTGGTTCATCACTATCTAAGTCTATTTAGCCCATATTGTTCTAAGGAACAATAGACTTAGATAGTGATGAATCAAAATGGAAACAACAAAAATTAATGAAGTTTAGACAAAAAATAATGTATTAATATATTCATAATTATGCTTTATTCAGCCCATATTGTTCTAAGCTTAATGAAGTTTGGCCCACTTAGTTATTGTTTGTACACTTCTTATAGAGGCTGGCTCAAGTTATTTTTGGGCATTGTGCCCACTGCCCATTTAAAGAAAATTCTGAAAACTGTTCATAATATAAAATCATAGGAAACACTACAACTATAAATATGTACTTAACCCTAAGATACTTCTGATGAGAGCAATAACATTGTCGTTCAATTTTATATCAATCCTCACTCGATCATGGTATATCAGAGTTATAATTATCTAACAATCGGTTACATTCCTGTTTTTAAGCCATGTACTTCTACTTTTTATATTTGTTTTAACCCAATTGCTTCCAATATTCAAGTTCATCATAACCTCTGAATTAAGCCAAAGTACTTCCATAATTCAAGTCTATAATATACCTCGCAATCAACCCAAATTGCTTCTAAAATCAAGCTAAAATGTTTTTTTATGCAATAAAAAACAAATCTCATGTTTTCTTAAGCTGTATACATTTATTATGTCTTCAGAGCTTATATGCTTCTTTAAAGTTTTTGTTTATTAAAAAACAGATTTTCTTCAAAATATATTTGGTTTTAGTTTTATCTAAGAAATACAAGAAAAGAAAGAAAACAGCCTTCGGTTTGTTCTTCTCGACAGAAGATCAAGCATTCTCCATGGCTTCAACCATGCGCTCATGCAGCCTCTATTTTTCCCTTTTACTTCTTCATCATACGAAACATCTTGATTGAATTTAGTTCTAGTAAATAATGTTAAGTTTTTTTTTTCTTTTCTACTAAATAAAAACTCATGATGAGGCATAATCTATATACTTTGCAAGAAATGCTTTCATATTAGTGTTTTATTCATCCATAAAAAAACTATTTAAGTTGAAATAATAATAAATATTAGTATCATATAGGAGTATAACTTATATATCAGAGAACCATTTATTAAACTTGTCTTAATTATGTCCTTAAGATTGTACACATGACATGGCTCTGCAAAACATAACTCAGTTCAAGTATCCCTTGGGATGACATGCGTTTTCGGGGTTTTGTTTCTCGATCATTAATTAGTTTCTAGAAAGAGAGACGACGTCAAGAGTCAAAACCAAATGAAAGTAGGAACCACACACGCGTTGAAATGTTCATAGTTTTCTTCACCTTTGATATTCGCTTTTTACCTGCATATCCATGTTTTATGATAGAAGACAAAAACCCTTTTGCTTTTTTATTGTTTATAAGTCAACAAACGAATAACATTTTGAGGGATATTATTTGTTTTTCCTTTTGTCAAGAGAGCAGTTAGAAACTGTTCATACTCTTTGTCCCTTTTAGTTAATTTTTTATCACAACAAAGGAAGACTTGTGAAACCTTGACTACTTACTTACTAAACCACGACCAAGTAAAACATTGTTTTTTTTTTGTAACTATATAAAGCTTTCTTTATAATAGTTAGGTTTAAATCTGAAGTGTCAAGAATTTTAAAAAACGCGTGCGTGCTTTGTGACCGAATCATCATTTATGTTTCTCTATGATTTAATTTCAAAATGGTGCGGGTTTATAGTCTAATAGCAGTATTTGTTTATAGATAAATAGCATTTATTTATTTCTTTTTACTCTAATTAAATTCTTTGGTTCTTTCTTTCCTTTCTATTTGGTTGTGACATTTACATTTCATATCAATACATTGTATCTCCCTTGTTATTTAGCTTTCAACTAATAAGAAAACTCTTCTTAAAGAAATCTGACTAGTTAACGTGATCAATTATACGTTCTATATTGTCGATCGGTAAGAGTTCCATATATTCACTCGTTTCAAACAAAGTTATATATCAAAACCGGCAGTAAAACTAAATTTTAAAACTGTCAAGATCCGAACAATCTTACCATTTGTTGTGTACAATAAAAACTTATGACTGAAAATGCATGAAAATAATCTATTAAAAACCAAATAAAAATTCAAAATCCTAGTTTTCAAACTAAATTGTTAACTGTTAATAGATCACCATTAATTCGTCACAAAGTTCACCTTAACCTTTTAATCACTACTTTTAACTTTTGGTTCTATGTTGGCTCTATCAAAATAAATTTTAGTTTTAACTTTATAAAAATAACTAGAAACTAGTATAATAACCAAAAATGGCGGTGAAATAGTCAAACAATTCATGCAAGCTTGGGACATTTGGATACCAAACCCAAGATTTAGTCTCTTTGATTTCAAACCATTTTTTCAATACATTGTCATTTTTTAATATATCTCTTAATTGATTAAACCCCAATCAAGTTACCAACTCTATTGCCTTGCTTTTTCCTCTTCATGACGCTATAATCCACGAACCCTCTGGCCTATATATACTTTCGATTCTTCTTCTAATCCTTCATATCTCCTACCATCACAAAGTCATCTCCTTCTTCTTTCTTGATCTAGCTAGCGGAAAATTTGACAATGGCAAGAATCGGAAGCTTTCTCATTATTCTTTACCTCATTTACGCTCTTACTCTCTGCATCTGCGACGACGACGAGAGTAACTATGGCGGCGACAAAGGGAACCTCTTCCCAGGTTTCTACAGAAGCTCGTGCCCTAGAGCCGAGGAGATCGTGAGGTCAGTTGTAGCCAAAGCTGTTGCAAGGGAGACTCGTATGGCTGCTTCTCTCATGAGGCTCCATTTCCACGATTGTTTCGTTCAGGTACTAGAGAGGTTTTTTTTAAGGAACTTGCTCAATAAGTTTAGTGTTGAGACACATCATTAATTAATTTTATCTGTTCGAATGAAAATGTGTAGGGTTGTGATGGATCGTTGCTTCTAGACACCAGTGGGAGTATAGTTACTGAGAAGAACTCTAACCCGAACAGCAGATCGGCTCGCGGGTTTGAAGTTGTTGACGAGATCAAGGCAGCATTAGAGAACGAATGCCCTAACACTGTTTCTTGTGCTGATGCCTTAACTCTAGCCGCTAGAGACTCCTCTGTTCTTGTAAGTCGCTTTCTTTCTCTGTCTCTCTCTATTGCTTCTTTAAGTTCTCAACATCTAATTTGGTTCGGTTTGTGTGTAGACTGGTGGACCAAGCTGGATGGTTCCTTTGGGAAGAAGAGATTCGACAAGTGCAAGCTTGAGTGGATCAAACAACAACATTCCTGCACCCAACAACACTTTCAACACAATTGTCACGAGATTTAACAACCAAGGTCTCGATCTCACCGACGTTGTTGCTCTCTCCGGTAAGCTTACTTAACACACAAGGAAGAAATTTACTTGCTTCTAAAGCTAAGTTGAACCTTAATAACGGGTTTATCATAATTTGACCTCAATTTTTCAGGGAGCCACACCATTGGATTTTCAAGATGCACTAGTTTCAGACAGAGACTGTACAACCAATCCGGAAACGGAAGTCCCGACAGAACCTTAGAGCAATCCTACGCTGCTAACTTGCGCCAAAGGTGCCCTAGATCGGGTGGGGACCAGAACCTGTCAGAGCTTGACATCAACAGCGCTGGAAGATTTGATAACAGCTACTTCAAGAACTTGATCGAGAACATGGGACTGTTGAATTCCGACGAGGTCTTGTTCTCTAGCAATGAGCAATCAAGAGAGCTCGTCAAGAAGTATGCAGAGGATCAAGAAGAGTTCTTCGAGCAGTTCGCGGAGTCGATGATCAAGATGGGGAATATCTCTCCCTTGACAGGTTCGAGTGGTGAGATCAGAAAGAATTGCAGGAAAATTAATAACTCTTGATTTCCTAGTATCGGATGGGAGAAATAGAAATGTGACATGTTTTGGAGGAAGGAATTTATGTTTATGTTTTTTTTTATATTGTATGAGTCTGTATTTCTTTGTGTCAAGAATTTGAATTTTGTAAGTTTAAATGATTGAAACTATCTATAATTAAAATGTTATTACAGTTACGTTTGTTTAAGGCCTTATGGAAACTCTATAGGTCATGAAAGTCGACCAGAAATAACGAGATATGAAAACAAAATAAAATAACATCATGGAAAATCTTAAAAAATGTAGTGTCTAAATATTTGATATCCTAACTATAATCTTTTAAAATAATTAGGTTTGAAGGAAATTGGCCGAACATATTCTCACCTTCTTTTTTGCATTTTTCTTTTCTAAATATGTCGACGAAATTTTGAAAAAAAAAAATATGCATCTCGACGAATTCATTGTCCAGTTGTATATGTGAGTGAATAAGGCATATGTTTATCTATTAGTTTTATCCTTTTCCTCTTTGAATCCTATTATAGAAATCCAAAGTTGGTCTGTGTCTACACGATTTCAATGATGACATATAGGGGCATGCTTGCTTCTCCACATTTAGTTATTCCATGCATATATTATACACGATGTGATGTATTTTTGAAGATATTCCATGCATCGTTCAAGTTATAAATAATATATATATATGACTGATCGAGAAAACAAAAAATCGTTTGTAATATGTTAGCTTAACATAGCCATGACTTAATCTACTGTTTAGTAAATATGTTAAGCTTTAAAATTTTCATAGTAGAATACTTGTGGTTGTACTTGCCTAGTAGCAAACACGATGTTTTAAACGCCAAAATTCTATGTACCGTACAAGGCATAGTTCACAGTATATTTCTCTACATATATTTTAAGATCTTTTGTTGTGTCGATTTTGGTTATAGAACATGTCAAAACTCATATTTGTGGCTAAGCCTATAGGTTCAATTACTTATATGTTGGAGTGCGAATATGTTAACTACACAGAATTTGTTAAAGGAGATAGCTTTTATGTACATCTTAGGGACCTAGTTTAGAATTCATTCACTACAAAAGGCCGCAAATTGCTATAGGACATTCACTATTCTTCTCTAGAATTACAATGAATGTTATTGAAATAGTAACAACCTCCCACAACCAAACTACCAATCTTGCATCATTTTTGGTGGAGCGACGCCACACCTTGTGTACATCTCTCGAGAATACATTTAAGCTTGTAAGTCTTCATGAAACAGTTTTTTGAAATTTATAAAAATTGCTCAACCCTAAACCTTACAATTGACAATTTTCTTATTCCACACCAATTGGAATTTCCTATTCTACTAAAAATAAATATTGACAAATTTCTTTTTTGTTTATGGACAAGAAAACTTTGTCTTCACATTCTCATCTTGAATATACTATTCAAGATGTATATCCAACTCAACAGACGCATCTTCTCTTGTCTAAATCGGCCCTAAACTTCTGAAGAAACCAAATTTAGATTAGAAATTTGTCTACGAATGAATTATCAAATTATAGAAAAGAACATACGAATGATTTCAATCATCTACTACAATTTTAGTATTAATTAATCATAAAATAATCACTAAAATTACTTACTTTAGATATATGTCGCTGAGTGCCTTAAAATTGAGAAGAAACCAACAAAGAAAATAATTTATAAAATTTAGTTAACGAATGAAAAAAGTAGGTCAATGTACTCAATGATGCCTCTTCTTTCCGTCGGTTATTATTTTTGTCTTAGGACTGAGACATATTTTTTATGAGCTTTTCTGTTTAATTGTTTTGGGCTGAAATATTATTTTCGTTTTAATTGAGTTGGGTTGGACATTAGGATAGGGCAATTCATTTTCTATTCTAATGGCCCAAAATATATAATCAGTAAATGAATTCAATGTGTAATTTTGTTTTTCCTGAAAAAGAATGTCGGACACGTGCCCAACCCCCTCTAGACGTGGGTCCGCCCCTACTTGCAACTTAACAACTTTTAATGCTCATAATGTAATCAGTAAACATTGGTAAATTTAAACAGGAAAAATATACTAAAAAGAATCCATATATTTTTTATTGGACGTTTAGTACGCCAAATATTTTAGTTGGAAAAAATATCCCATTTAAAATATATATAATTAAAAAAATTCATCTTTGAATTATGGATAGATTTGAGCCTACGACTTAATAGCCATTAACAGGCATTACAAAATCACTGAACGATGTTAAATGTTTACTTCATGTGTTGATATATATATATATATATATATATATATAATCTTTATTCAAAATTTACAAATGTATTAGCGTTGTCTGGTGGTAATAAATGGATTATTTAAACCTTTTAATCACCATCTATTTGTTACAAAGTTTATTTTAATCTTTTTAATCACTACTACTTCTAACTTTTGGTTCTATTTTTGCTCTTTCAAACAAAAAAATTAGTTTTAACCGTAAAAAGTTAAAAACATATATCTTTTTCCGACCAAACAATTTTTTATTTTTTTTTGAATATTTGAAGGTTCTGGGACAAAGCCCGTAATCCTACCAGACCTGAAATCATAACATATAATATTAGTTTCGTTCCAAACGTCACTCGAACCAACGATATCTAAACTTTGCATCGAATATTAATTGAGCTAATAACACTTGGTCAAACAACTTTATAAAAACCATTAAACCAGCAATGTAACCGAAATGACGGTAAAATAGTCAAACAACTCGTGCAACTTTGCGACATTTGGATACCAAACCCCAAGATTTAGTCCTTTTGAATTCAAGCCATTTTTTCAATAACAATTCTTCAAAATACCACACTTTTAAATTTTGTTGTCAGGAATACTACTATTAATTTAATGTTCCAAAAATACTATCAAAATATTTTGTTTTTCAAAAATATCACAACATCAAAAATTGATGTTCAAAGATTCAAAATATTGTTTTTAGGTTTGGGTTACCTATTTTAGATTTAGAGTATTTTTTTTAAGGGTTAAAATTTTGTGTTTATAGTTTAAGGGCCTTAGTTTTGAATACTGAAAGTTTAATTTAGTTTTGTGGTATCTTTGGAAAACTAAAATGTAATTGATATTTTTATAATTATTAAACTCTCTAAATATTAAACTAATAGTGGTAATTTTAAAAACCAAAATTTAAATCCACGATCTCTCTGTATTTTTAAAAATTATTGTCATTTTTAATTTATATCTTCTTAATTGATTAATTCCAATCAAGGTACCAAGTCTATTGCCTTTGTTTGTTCCTCTTCATGACGCCAAACTCTCTGTATATAAATTGATTTATATCTACTTAATTGATTAATTCCAATCAAGGTACCAAGTCGATTCTTCTTCTCTTATCATCACAAAGTCATCTCCTTTCTTATTTCTTGATCTAGCTAGCGACAATTGAAAATGGCAAGAATCGGGAGCTTTCTCATTCTTCTGTCTCTCACTTACGCTCTTACTCTCTGCATCTGTGACAACGCGAGTAACTTTGGCGGCAACAAAAGGAACCTCTTCCCAGATTTCTACAGGAGCTCGTGCCCTAGAGCGGAGGAGATCGTGAGGTCCGTTGTAGCCAAGGCATTTGAAAGGGAGACTCGTATGGCTGCTTCTCTCATGAGGCTCCATTTCCACGATTGTTTCGTTCAGGTACTAGAGAGTCATTTTTAGAACTTGCTCAACAAGCTAATTACTAATGCTGAGAATCATCATTAATCTTATCTATTTAAATGAAAATGTGTAGGGTTGTGATGGATCGTTGCTTCTAGACACCAGTGGGAGTATAGTTACTGAGAAGAACTCTAACCCTAACAGCAGATCGGCTCGCGGGTTTGAAGTTGTTGACGAGATCAAGGCAGCATTAGAGAATGAATGCCCTAACACTGTCTCTTGTGCTGACGCCTTAACTCTAGCTGCTAGAGACTCCTCTGTTCTTGTAAGTCGCTTTCTTTCTCTTGCTCTCTCTTTTACTTCTTTGAGTTGTCAAGATTCAATTTCGTTTGGTTTTGTGTAGACAGGTGGGCCAAGCTGGACGGTTCCTTTGGGAAGAAGAGATTCGGCAACTGCAAGCCGGGCTAAACCAAACAAAGACCTTCCTGAACCCGACAACTTGTTCGACACAATTTTCTTGAGATTTAGCAATGAAGGTCTCAATCTGACTGACCTCGTTGCTCTATCCGGTAAGCTTACTTCACACACAAGGAAGATTTTGACTTTACTTGCTTTGGAAGCTAACGTTAAACCTTACAAAATGGTCGTGTCATACGTTCTGACCGAAAAAAATTTCAGGGAGCCACACCATTGGATTCTCAAGATGCACTAGTTTCAGACAGAGACTTTACAATCAATCCGGAAGCGGAAGTCCCGACACAACCTTAGAGAAATCCTACGCTGCTATCTTGCGCCAAAGGTGCCCTAGATCGGGTGGGGACCAGAACCTTTCCGAGCTTGACATCAACAGTGCTGGAAGATTTGATAACAGCTACTTTAAGAACTTGATTGAGAACATGGGACTGTTGAATTCCGACCAAGTCTTGTTCTCTAGCAACGAACAATCGAGAGAGCTCGTGAAGAAGTATGCAGAGGATCAAGAAGAGTTCTTCGAGCAATTCGCGGAATCGATGATCAAGATGGGGAAGATCTCTCCCTTGACAGGTTCGAGTGGTGAGATCAGAAAGAAATGCAGGAAAATTAATAACTCCTGATAACGTAATATTGAATGGGCGAAATAGAAATGAGACTTATTTTGGTCTTTTGGAAGAATGATGATAACTTATGTTTGTGGTTTTTTTTTCTTGTTTCTTTAAGTTAAGAATTTGAAGTTGTGAGTTCAAAAATGATTAAAACTCTATATACTTAAAAGGTTATTGCTATAATTACGTTTGTTAAACACCTAATAAAAATTCTATAGATCATTAATTAGACTAGCGTAAAATGGTCATGAAAACTGAATAGAAGAAATATAAGTACTAGCCTAAAAATATAAGAAATTAAACTAGGGCAAAAATTTATGTTTGATATTTATTTCTTATTTTGTATGAGTCTGTAATTCCTTATGTCAAGAATTTGAAATTGTGAGTTCAAAATGATTAAAACTCTATATACTTAAAAGTTTATTTCTATGATTACGCTTGTTAAAGGTCCAATGAAAACTCTATAGGCCATTAATTAGACTAGCGCAAATGGTCATGAAATCTGAATAGAAGAAATATAAGGACTAGCGCAAAAATATAAGAAATTAAAGTAGCGCAAAAATTTATGGTTGTGTTTTTTTTTTCTTATTTTGTATGAATCTATATTTCTTTATGTCAATAATTTGAATTTTTGAATTCAAAAATGATTAAAACTCTATATACTTAAAAGGTTATTTCTTTAATTACGTTTGTTAAAAATCCAATGAAAACTCTATATGCCATTAATTAGACTAGCGGAAAATAGTCATGAAATCTGAATAGAATAAATATAAAGACTAGCGCAAAAATATAAGAAATTAGACTAGCACACACATTTTTATGTTTTTTTTTTTTTTTTTTTTTTTTTT
>Ga0041059_1003707_pt1 | contig 10123 bp, 7 predicted proteins | sample AraColnosormetaG_FD_56232 | JGI IMG/M metagenome (GOLD analysis project Ga0041059, IMG submission 56232) | Arabidopsis roots microbial communities from North Carolina, USA - Col MF nosort | ecosystem: Host-associated > Plants > Roots > Unclassified | place: USA: North Carolina | collected 2013-09-02 | reverse complement strand
CATTTATGTTTATTTTCTGTCTAAAACCCTCTCTCTTCTTTTCTTTTTTTTTTTGGATTATTTTTCTTAACAAAATTTTAGAAAATCATTCAAGCTCTGATTGTTTTAATTTGGAGATAACCGTTCCATTAATTGTTAGTATCGATGTAATTTAGCCTAGCCTCTTGATGTAATATGATTAGTCTAAATTAATGACATTGCGCACTGGAAATCAAATAAAATTAAAGGTAGTTGTCAGATCGTTCCCTTAGTATTAAATGTGCACTGTTTCAATCCTAACGTTAGTTCGTGAATTTGACGTGGAGCGCGCTTCATCTCTGGCGTGTAACCAAAGCTAGACAAGAGAGGCTAAAGCGCATTGAATAAACAGATTACATTGACATATAATCACAACACCTTGCAAGTTGTAACAACAAAGCTTTTGGAAATAAAAGTTACTACTCAGATTTTGGCGGGGAGGGACTGGCTCGGATCTAACCTTATGAGTTGTTGAACGCTTTGCTTTTCAGTTTGATTCGGAATTTGGGAAGCGGTCTAGCTTCTGCTGTTGATGGTTCAGTCTTTGGTTCAACCTTAATCAACATGGCACCATCACTTGGTTCTTCTTCTTTAACCTCCGCAACACTCTCTATCTTCTTTTTAGCTGGATCCGTAGTGCTGCTCACGAGCTTCGCCATTTCCTTCTCCTTTCGTTTCTTCTCTTTCTTTAACCGTTTCTTCTCTAGATAAACGGGATCTTCTCTTTTCCTCTTCTTCTCTTTCTTTTCCTTGTCTTTCTTCTTTTCCTTTTCTTTACCAATCGAAAGTGTTTGGAGGCTCGCGTATTTCTGCTGCGCCTCGTTTTCCATACTGTGGTCTAGTGGTAAGAAGCTAGGTGGTACAGTTCGGTTGTTATTATCTGCTTTCTGGCTTGTCGAAGGTTTCCCAGACTCAGCAGTGCATTGCAACTCTTTCCCAAAAATATCGCCTTCGCTTGCAAATTTTACACTGCCGATGCTTGCAGTCATGCGAGAACCAACATCGTGACACGAATTTACTTCCTCCACGTGATTCTGATTGCTTATGCTCACAGCGTCAGTTGAGATTCTCTGTGGGGCGTCCACTGAAGCTGAACTAGTTTGACCTCGGTCTATATCATGGCGTACCACAATCCCTTGAGATCTTTCTATAGTTCGTGCTGATCCTTCCGCTCTGCTGGTTGCCCCAGATGGTCTGACCTTGATCCGTATAACAGACTTCTTCACCTCATGACTAACAGACACAGAAACCACATCAGGTTCTTTTTGAGGTTCCTTTGTTGGAGGGTTTGCTTCCCTATGAGCTAATTCTTCTGTTGGACCTTCAACATCTGATGGAATCTCATGAACGATGGGATTTTCATGTGAAGGTTGGTTTTGACTTTCCATGCGAGGTTCAAGATGCTGTGTCTCATCATACGCTGCAACAGGTTCTGGCAACATCAGTTCAGGAACAATAGGCATGAACATTTCCTGTGGTATTATTGGAACACCATAAGGAGCAACATCCAGCGATTGTCCTTTGGCATCTCCAAGTGCCGAAAGTGAAGGCTCCCCTGCCTCTGCTCCGGGAACCAAAAATACATTTTTCGGTTCAATGCAGGCCTCCACATCAACAAGCTGCAAAGGTTTTTCTTTGGGAACTCCGAACAACGTTGGGGGTCTGAAAATGAGACAACAATAAGTATATTCTGTTCAGAATGTGGATAATTATGGTGATAAGCAGAAGAAAACAGAGAAAAATAACCCTCTAGGCTCAAATAGAACAACTGGATTCCAAACAAAATCCACTGAAGGAAGTAAACTACAGACCTTCCAGCGAGGATTTGAAAAATGCAGAACAAGTAGTAGCGAAGAAGTTCATTGTTAAATACTACATGGCTCTTGAATAGATGCAGCAAATCCAGAAGAGTAACAGTGTCGACACAATCGTCTGAGTCACATCCAACTGCTATTTGACATAACCGCATTGTGTGTACACACAATTTTACCTGCCCTGTAATCAAGGGCCAAAGATATAAAAGCAATAAATGAACTCTATTAGAAATAGAAAGCTGCTATGTTCCAGCATGAGAATATAACCAACCTCTCAAAGATGATTCTTCTACCAAATATTTCATAAACAACAAAAGTGCGGAACTTATGCCTTTGGATTGGTACTCGATGTCAAGAAGTGCCCTACTTCCTTCTATACGAATTTGCAATATTGTATCCGAATTCCGGAAAGGTTCAATAAGTTTACAGATGTGATCCTGAAGTCAGTAAATTGCAAGCTTTTAATCACCGCTGGTATCTATCTCATAAGGAGCAATTGGAAGAAAAAAGCGAAAGGAAAGAACTTACGAAACTGATGGAATCAGAAAGCTTGAGAGCAGTCTGTGCCAATGTTCGGATGCAGCTAATTGTCAAGATGCCATTGTAGCTTGGCATCAACCTAGTACATTTATCTCCAACAAGCTCTCAGTAATAAGTTCTGTTAAAACCTATCAAATCATTAACATCAAACATGAGGGTACCTGTCAAACTGCAAGAGTCTGTCAATGCGCTTCAGAAGAGGGGCCAAAAACGTTAGACTCTGCCAGGGAAACAAAGAGGCAAGAAGTATTGAGCAATTAACCATTAACCATGTAGCAAAGCTGGTATATTGAAGTTCTAAAATCCACATCTTTGCATATGAACTGAATAATAGGAATCTTTATTTTTTGTCATAAAAGTATGAGACCAAATCGTTTTTTTTTCCATAAAAGTATGAGACCTCCATAAAGCTAAATAAACCAATGAAGCCTCAAAATTTTGATAGCTATATAATACATGAGCTAAGTACCAAATCTTGTCTTTTCTATGTACCAAATTCAAGGGTTTTTTACTCCTAATAGCGTCAGTAGGAAAAGACAAAAATAAATATTACACTACAACAGATAAATCATAGAGTGTCTTTTACAAGATCACAGACCTGCTGACAGAATTCGAGATCACCAACTGACTGAACAAGCACAGCAAGCCAGAATACATCAGAATACGAATTCCCACTGTTGTCATTGTACTATAAAATGGAATAGGAAAAAAAGGGCGAGATCAGTTAAGATGATAATATGGACTGAAAACAAGCGAAACACCTAATCTTTCATAGATGAAAGAAATCACTGCAGCGAATAAAGACTAACAGCTTTTATAAAAAGGCTATATCAGTAGGCAACAAAGGTTTCACAAAATTTACCCAATAGAGATGTATACCTTCAGAAGCTGTAAGATAAATTCAACAGCTTCTCTAGGGCTTTTCCCCTCAGCACCCCTAACTATTGCAATGGCATGTGGAATGGCCTAAGACGTAGAAAATAACAATAGTTTAGATAAAACATTCAAGAGACGAAATGTTCAAAGTTCAAGAGAAGAAATGAATTTAACTCAACAATAACCAAAGAACCACTGGCGCTAACCGAGTGAAACAAAAGAGTTAAACTGTTACAAACCATAGTTTCAGGCAGGGGAATAACAATGGAAACCCCCAGAGGAAAGCAGGCTAAGAAGAGAGAAACAAGAAATCACACCCTCACTGCATAACGAATTTTCCTAAAAAGCTGAATACACAAGGAAGCTTCTGGATATTTGTGTCCTTATGCTCGTTATTTTCTATTATGTTCTTTGTTGGCTCAACATTCATTCTTTTATCTATTTTACCATGACATATTAATTAGTAGCCTAAACTTTTAAGGAGATACCCAACTTATATGCTAAGTAGAGCAGACACAGTTTCTGTCATATCGAAAGGACACGTCATAGCATCTCCAGCTAACATCTGAGATCAATGCGTGACACTATATCAAGCTCATTTCCTACCTCAAGCACAAAATATTCTGGGAAATCGCGGAAGTCATTCGGCCTGAAAGGAGAATATCAGTTTTATGAGAAATCTTCTGCTGGTTACCAAAGAGAGGTCCAAAAATTAAAAGGCTCCAATCTCACTTGGGGAGTCCAATCTCTGCATCAAATCTTCTACTCTTATAAAACTTTATTAGATGTTGCAAACCCGCCCAGTCAGACTCCTGCTAGAAACAAAAATGAGCTTAAATCAACAATTGCAGTAAGACCTGTTTCAAAGGTCACGAAAAGGAGTGCAGGCCTTTAGAAAGTGCAGTTTACAAAAATAAGTTGAAAGATGGCATACTATGCAGTTAAAACCAATAGACATACACTCATGAAAATCTCAAAAGAGAAACAAATAAAATCTGGTAACATGCTAGAAATAAATGAAAATTAAGATGAATGGAAGATTGATGAAAGGAATGTTGAGATCAGAGGAATTTTTTTTCCACTCATTACTTCTGCAATGTAGTAAATGCAAAGTTTCCTATTAAATTTGTTCCCTTATCATTTTTCTCACCTGAATGAATGGAATTCTTTTCCCACAAGTTTTCTTGTAAATGGTGAAATTTCAGCTGGTTCTATTCCTCTAAAAACATAACAATTTGCACATATAAGGTTCCTAATCTTATACTTTTGAATCAATGCCTTTTGCTAACCTTCATACTATGCACTTAAATCAAGTTACAAATTTGATTATTATACGTCTTGTCCCTTTGGAACATAAGATTGAACAATTTTTATCATACCTCTGATGCTGTTTTAGCCAATGCAAACGCTGCCGCAATACGTATTCTCCAGAAGACCTATATGTCACAATAATATTTTGGAGACAAGAACTTCATCTTCAAACTGGTTTTAGAGAAAAAGTACACAAGAGACGGACTAAACCTTGGAGTCAGTGAGGACATTTTTGAGTGCATTCACAATGGAAAAGGAGTGTTGTTTTAAGGCTTCAAGTGACGCAATTGCTTGTGCCTGAGCAACAACATCTCCGTCCTTCTCTAGTTGATTGACCTGATCAAAAGTGACAGAAACCCACAAGTGTGAGAAACGATTAAACATGAACTGTAACCAATGTAGGATTTTGAGATGTCTAGAAGTAAGAGCACAACACACAGAAAACACACAGAAAGACTCAGTTAGATAATACCTAAGTAAACTAGTTCATGAGCTTCTTGTCACGAACCAACCATGTAGAAAGCGAAAGAAATAACGACTGTGATGTGCACCATAGATTTTCAAGATGTGTCAGAGAAGATCTCTTACCCACATTTGTAGGGGCTGATGAAGGTGAATCTCAGCAATATATTCCATCTCAGGGTCAGCTTTAATCCAAGCCAAGGGAGATTCAATGCTACAGAGAAAGATTCAATCTCTCAGAGTCTCAGTTCTCTTTCTTGTGTTGTTGCAAGGTATGTAAACAGACCAGGAATGCCAGAAATAGTGTACCACAGAAACCCACCTCGTTTTATTTTCTAACGGTGCTATAGCATCAACATTGTCTTCAGCCCCATCAGGTTTCCCTCCCTTCTTTGGTTTTTGATAGCGTTTAGCAGCAAGTTTAGAATGACATGGTAATTCCAGTAGCTGCCATCTATCTCCAGCCATAGGCAACTTTGGATGATCAGACATTCCATCGAGTTCATAAACCCTTATACTCATAATACCCGGCCAGCCAGCATCCACATCCCGGCTTTCTGAATCAGAAGTAGCCCCTATAACTGATAATCTTGCATCCAGTGCAGCCGTGCATTCTCGCAGAGCAGCCATTTCAACATTGTTTTTCCTTTTGTTGTAAGACAACCCAATCCTAGTTTAATAAAGCACCAGTAAGAACATCGAGATAAGATTAAATGAAGATCCAGGAATCCATTGAACTAAGTTCAGAAGAACGTAACTCTTAATTAGAAAAAAAATACCTTAGCACGGGACAACCATAAGATGCAACCCATCGCTGAAAAAATTCTTTAAGAAATGGACGCTCAAGATTTCCAATCTTATTAGCAAATTGCCGGAACTGCATCTCAAAAGTGAAATTTGAGAAACACAGATATTAGAACTGACTTCGAAAATTCAAGCTGAAAGATAATCGGTTGATCACGAAGAGAAATATACAACAAATGGAGGAGATGCTTCATATTTGTCAACAATTAGGTTATGAGTTGTTGAACCAAGTTACGGATGAATGGCCGTATCACATTATGGTCGAGTGGCACATTTACGACATTTGTGAAGTATATCAAGTTACAGCTAAGAGACAGATCCATTTCGATAAATAAAAAAATGCTCCAGGAGCAACGAAAATATTTAGTTAAGAAAAACTCCCAAAGAAGAAATCCCAGAATTCTTCCTGACCTTTTAGTGTTATCAGCTAACCCAAAAGATTACGCTAGATGACTATCTTAGGACCGCAACTATCCCACATATATATACTTTATACTGAAAGATCAAAATACTTTCTCATATTTATTTATTTTTCTTAACCAACTAAAAATAAGAGGTTTATCAAAACACAAAAACTTTAATAAAGGAAATATGTGGATCTTTTCGAGCGTAACATGTAAAACAAACACAGTCGTGTTACCTCCTTCGTGCTAAGAGACCGTATAGAATTAGATGGATCCTTGGCTCGAGAAATAATTTTCTGCAATATCTGTAAATCATCATGTAGAAGGTCTATTAATCATATGCGTAAGAAAACAAACAAAGTGATTTCCTGAAAAAACGATAGCACCATGACCATACTTTACGAAACGAGTCTGAGCCCATTTGCTTCTCCAACATCTGAAGGACTGCTCCCTTCAAAAATGAGAGAATAATTATTACTCGTAACAAACAACAGATGCAAAATCATGTAAATTATCCCAAAGAACTCATCCACTCCTACAAAAATGTGAGAGCATGAATGATAAATATGAAAAGAAAAAATATGGCTTACTGATTTCCATGATCGTATCTTCCCATGCATTCCAATAGAATGAGTTCCAAATAGGTCCCTGCAAGAAGGAGATGAGCTCAAGCACATTGCACCACTATCATCAGCTTTACAGACAGCACAATTTGCCTGCAATTGGATCAAAAAAAAAAAAGAGAATCCAGATATGAGGTTCATGGCTTAGTTCAGAAATGGTTACAGAGGCGTCAGGGAAGAATAACTCGAGTAGTAGGTATAAACCTTGTATCTCCGATATCGTGCTTCATTATTTCCCAAAAACTGCTTGATAAACATATCCGTTAAGAAACCAGCAAGACCATCAAGGAGCCAATCTGTTATAACAACATGGACAATCATGAATCACAAAATTACATGTTTTCACATGAAGCTGATATAACAAATCGTACGCAAATCAAAGTGTAGAAAAATGTCACAAGCCCACCATCATTTGGTGATTCAGGAGTAATATAAACTCCAAACCACTGTTTTGCTAACGCAGAAGCAAGTTTAATGCGTGTATCTATTGTCTGCAAAGATAATTGAAGCTCTATCAGATTTTTGCATAAAGGAACTAAAAAGATGACGAAACACCACCAAAGAAAGAAAACTTCCTATAAACATAGTGAAAACTTCTACACCAAAATCCATATGCCAATGAAGGGGTGAAATGCAAGAAATAGATGAACGCAGCTTGCAATATTCATAAGTGGTAATGCAGAAATATATTTAACATGCTCAGACACGTGCTTGGTTGTACTTTTTTCAAAAATGCATCATACAAATTAGGTCTGGTGTGCCTTCCATCCTAATATTAGCATATACAAACCATTTACGTGCATGTGTCTGATGAAGGTATTATCTACCCACAGGTCAATTTACCAGGAAACAATACCTGATCAATAACCCTCTCATCATATAGTATGTGGGAGCTAAAGATACTCAAGGAAGCTCCCGAAGTCGACGAAGTAACAACCATTTCAGGAGGTAAAAATACTTGCTTGTAGAATCCAAATGGAAAGTTCGCACTTAAATAATCCTCATAGTAGCTGTAGAAGTTGAATTCCAGTAGACAAGACTTATACTTTAATTCAGTTTGACTACAATAAGTTGCCAGAATACAAATTTACGGACCTATAAGCTTCATGGAAAAATTCCATTGTATTACGAAGCCTCGAGAGATCATGCGGCAAACACAAGTTAGATATGAGAAAGTTGGTCTGATCTGGAAGGATTTCCAATGGTCCTGCAACTAAAGACACCCACCGCGGTGCAATAGGAATAGCTAGTTCATAAACATACGTTTTTTGAGTAGTATCTTCTTTGCACATAACCTGAAAAGTGTGAAAGTTTAAAGATTACGCCCCCTCCACCTTGTAAGAGTACTAATAAAATTGAATGATGGAAACTGTAAACCTATTCAACAAAGTTTTAGCTTATATGCCTACAATAACAGAGAAAAAGTTCTTCTGTTTGATCCAGATTCATTAGATAACTATACTGAACAGCAAAATCTTCTGATAATATAAGGACAGAACAATGAACAAGTTTCCTTGCAAATAGAGATAGTACACTTTCAGATTAAACAGCACTGGATATGGCTTCTTTCATATATAAGCTGAAACCAAATTTGGACGCAGATTTTATGCCTACGTCCACAAGTCACGGGAATGACAGCTTTTTCTAAGTTTTTCCATTCAATCCAGATCTATAATGGAATATGTCTTGTACGTAAGATACAGGATCGAAGAAAATAGCACTTCCTCTAATCCATTCATGTATGACAGATTTACACAACTTACCTGGTAGAGTAATTTCCCAACACTAACAGCCACAAAGTTGTGCGGAACAGTGAATTCCAAATCGAAACTGCACCCACCACAAAGTTATTAAAAAAAAAAGTTAAACAGGTTGTGATACCCACTTTGATCTCAAAAGACAGGAGATGAATACAGTGTTACTTCTTAACAAAACTGAATACCTGCAACGATGGTACTCATCATCAATACAAGGAAACCAACAACGAGCACGTCTCATCTGGTTATCAGTATGTACAATGTTCCCATCAAAATGAATTCCTGACTCTATTTTCTCTACCCAGTAGTTAATCCGAATCAATTTAACATTCTGCATCATATGAGCAAACATAAATCGTTAAACAAAGGACAGCGGTCACTTGTAACCCATGGCAGTGTATATGAGAATCAGAACAATTACCTGTTTTGCCTCCCCTGAAGATTGGGAACCGTTTTCTAAAGTCACACTGTCCAGCTGTTCAGATAAATCCTTAGAAGGCTTGCAACAGTTGATCAGTAAATTTGCAGTGTCTTCTCTCTTAAGAACCCCGACATATTCCATGGCCGCAGCATCAGCTGCTGAAGCTGGGTCAGAGACCGAGTTCCAGTTACTTTCAGTTTCAGAGTTCTGATGGTGCGGATAGTACTCAAATACAGTAGGTTCCCCATCTACCAAAACACTCTCAATTCCCAAGTTCTCTGCGTGTAGTCCCACAATACCAATATCTGGCACACTCACTTCTAACTCTGTGTAACTATAGAAAGCCAACAAAAATATCCCATGAAAATGCAGCCAAGAATGATAAAACCAAGGTATATAAGTAAAACCCCAAATAATCAAAAGCAGAGGATTCACCATAAATTGAAAAATCCAAAGAATACTGTCGGTGCAAGATTCAAATTCTGCCGGTTTCTTCATCCCGAATTATATATATCAACCAAAAATCACATTCACGGACTTGTTTCGCGAATGAAAAATCGAAAGAAAGAGAGGAAAACGGACCCGTAGATTTGGCGTTTTTTGAAGTCAATAGAGAGAAAGAGTTTCTGGTGAAGAACTTTAGCTCCAGTGTTCTCTGAAGTCTTCGCGCCAGGAGCTTCCTCGTTCTTCGGCTTTCGAGCCTTGGCCATGTTCCTTTTTTGCCGATATGTTAGCCGGAGATGTAACCTTTTTATACAGCCAACGATGGATCGGTTCCTAAATTACATAAAACTCCTCTATGTCTTAAACTTATTAAATATTCGGCTATTGTTTTCTAAATGTATTAATCTTACCCTTTGAGTTTGATGTTCATTTTATGGGCTTAGTTAAAGCATTCTCTTTTAGCCAAAAAAAAAAAGTTAAAGCATTCTCAATTAGGCCCATTTATTTGGATTTACATTCTTTCTCTCTCTCTCTCTTTTTGTGCAAAAGTTTTTCCTTCAATTTGAGGTTTCACTGACTTTTTCTATTTTATAGTTTTTGTTGTTGTATCATACCATACATTAAAAAAAGAAAAAAAACTAGTATAATC
>Ga0041059_1003706_pt1 | contig 10129 bp, 6 predicted proteins | sample AraColnosormetaG_FD_56232 | JGI IMG/M metagenome (GOLD analysis project Ga0041059, IMG submission 56232) | Arabidopsis roots microbial communities from North Carolina, USA - Col MF nosort | ecosystem: Host-associated > Plants > Roots > Unclassified | place: USA: North Carolina | collected 2013-09-02 | reverse complement strand
ATGCAAAAAAAAATTACTAGAATACGTATATATTTTCATCATATATTGATTACGTATAGTGTAAATTAAAAAAAAAAAACTAGAAATTTCTCATTTTGGCACCTCATCTCCGCGTTTGCAATTTTGTCAAAACAAACAAAAAATTATAATTGAAGATTTTCCATATTTTATCTCCCAAAGATATTCTTTTTGTCATTTAATTCATCAATTTTGTTTTAAATTTCATAGAATTTTTTATTATTTTGGTCAATATTGTCTATGATCGCATAATAAAGATTTAATTACCTGATTAGGTAACAGAGTGTCGGTGGGATTTTCAAAGCTCGACCATAGAACCTCGTCAGAATCTTCTGACCCATCTCTGAAAAGAACGAAGTTTCCGTCGTCAGTAAATCGCCCTCGAGAAACAGAGCCACCACTCAACGCTCTCCACAGCTCCTGACCTCGAGGGTCAGCGATAACCAGACCGCCATCTGCAGTTAATGTAACCTTCGAACCATTAGGGACAAGACCGGTGGTTGTGTTGACGGCTTGTGCGTGCCACACGATGGTCTTGTCAGAAATCTTGTCGAACCAAATGGAGAGAGTGAAACCGTCGTTTGGTTGGATCTTGCGGAACCCGAAAGCAAAGTCACCGGAAGGTGAACGCCATGAACTAGAGATTTGTTGGGACTCTGAAGCGGTGAGAGATTCTCCGACAGGAACAGAGCCGTTTCTGATGTTTTGAGAAAAAACGAAAAATGTTTGTAGTTGCAGAATAAGAACCAGATGGATTATTGAACAAGAAAGAGAACCCATTTTACTGAAGCAAAGATGTAGAGATTAAATCTGCGTATATGTGTAAATATAAAGACTTTTTAGTTCTAACTCTCTGAGTCAATGACTCAATGGACCAGGTTTTGAAAAGCCAACAGAGACTTTTAAGGGTAGGAACAAATAGACTACATTGTGGTTGTGTGTGTTTTGTCTTTAGATATTTCTGATTGTAAACGTAAAAGATGGATTATCAAACAAGAAAGTAAATCCATTCTGCTAGAACTTGAGATTACATGCGAGTGTGTGTGTGTTTGTTTGTGTGTGTGTGTGTGTTTGCATAATGTAGATTTGTTCGTTACTATTGAACGTAGGAAAGGGGTTGAGAAGACTTAGACATTTCTTGTTCTTTCTCTTAGTCAATGAACCAGATTTTGAAAGAGTCAAAAGTCTCTTCTCCTCCATACAATATTACTTAAGTCGTGAACATGTGTTCTAAAGTCTTTTAAGGGTAGGAACAAAGTGTGGTTGTATCTATATTGTGATAGGACATTCCTGAATTGTATACGTAATAGCTTTGTATTCCTTGTGTTTGGATTTTGAATAGTAAAAGAACAATTTTGCTCATTGACATTTTTGGATGATAATACATCATATTCAGTTGTTAATTATTTTTGGATTATATACCATCATAGAATCACATACTTTGTTTTCTCACTGAATATTTTATAAATTTTTAAAACACATGCATATACCATATTCAGTTGTTTATAAAAAAAATATAGAATCACTTTTAGAATATTTTTGAATATTTTGAACAATTATCGTATTTATACAAACCTTTTTCCATTTTTCAAAAATCAAATAATCATTTGTGCCATGCGGTACCTTGCTGCGACAACTTTAAAGCGCAAATAATGAGCACATTTACAAGAAGACTAAATTTGAGCAATTTTGAATATCAGTCATAAAAAACATAGTGATCGCATTTACAAATGATAGAATATTGATATATTGCGTTCACCACAGTTTAAAAAGTAAAAGTTACATTAATTATTCATGAGAAATCATTACCAAGATATGAATCTTTGTTCTTAAGACGCAGTGAATCTAATGATAGCTTACGTACATACGTCTCGACAACGGAGTTCCATCATACATATAATATGACTAGCTAAAACATATCGGTATTAATAATGAGTATAAGTCACCAAAAAAATGCTGAATGTTATGAAAATATTAAACATTAATTATATTATCATTATATTATAAAGAGTGAGATAGTTCTACTCGTTCGTAGTGGTAGGACGTAACATCCAAGCCGGAAGCAGAGAGTTTGGTTCCGTCAACGACGATGCACCACCGTTCTCTCCCCCAACTCTCTCCACAAAGCCATCTCTGCCCATAAAATTAAATTAATCAGAATCATTCATAGATATACATGTACAAATTTGAATTATATATATGCACATGGCACAATTAATCAACCTCTTAATCTAATTTGGACTAGTACTGAGAGAGAGAAAGACGAGACCTGGAGGAGGTTACGCAGTATTGAGGCAGAAGAACTGAAGAAGAGTTGGAGCATTGGACTAATTGTCCTTCTTGCTGACCCGTTTTCTTCTCCCTCTCCTTAATCTAAAATTATTGTTTTGCCATTAGTTAGTAATAATATATACCAGCATAAATCTACAGTTGCAAAAATTCTATAAATAAAATATCTGAGTTGTCAGAAACAAATTATACAAATATTAGAAAACATTACCACTTTGAGTCTTACGAAGAATTTATATCAACTTCATATATATACAGATCAAGAACTAAGGTAAACTAAAATCGATCTAAACATTTTTTTTTCTTTTGATATATGTATAACTAGTTTACGTCTAGATAGCTGCATGATCTCAACATTGATTTTTATTAGAAGGGTTATCAATAGAGGATTAAATAATGACCATTTTTTGGGATTAGATAATGACCATTTCTAATGCTAAAAAAACTAAAAACCATTTCTAATTTTTTTTATCTTACATCTACTTAAATTCTTCACTCAGATATTATGGAAACATTATTAATATAAATATATATTTGGTCTCCATTATATATTAGTACCGGTTTTTTGCTATTATATTTTGTTTATGTAATAGGATTAATTACAAAAATTAGAGAATTATATATGTAGTAAAGTCACATATTTTTTAAATACTTTTATAATATATAAAACATTGTTAAACCTAATCTTTTTAAAAAATTATGGTGAGATGACATACTGTAGTTAATTATTTCAACTTCTATCAATTTTAAACTCATATATAACCACTTATATCAAAAATAAGTTGTACTTACCTTTTTGAGAAGCGAATTGTTGTGATCTTGCAAGGCTTTATCCTGATGATTTAAAAGAAACAAGTAGAATTATGCCTCAAAATGATTTTTTTACGATGTACCTAATTGTGATTTGATATTGGTTGCAAACATAGTTATATATATATATGAAAACAATACTTTTCGGTTGTTATATATATTATCTATCTAAACAAAAAGTTGAAACTTTACCTTCTTCTGGAGCGCAGATATGGATTCGAACATAGCTTGGTTCTGCGAACATCAGACATTAGTTAATTAATAACATCTCAAATTTAAAATTCTGAATTCTTTGCCAAACTCAACTTCTCGATCGAAAGCTTTACATACATATGTAGACGTATGTAACTATGTATCCATGTTGTCCTATTACCTTTCTTGACCTAATGCTCTTGATAGCTGCATCGAGCTGATGCTCCAAGCTTTGGAGCTCCTTCAAGCTCAACGAATCAAGATCTTCCCCCATAAAATTCCTACACATTTTCGTATTTTGTGACTACTGCTTATATAAGCAAACCGTGGTTGTTGCTAAGGTAGAAACCATTGATATGCCTTAGTTTTTATGATCAAATTGACAACAGAAAATGAACTTTATGAGGATCCAAGACACAATTCCCCCATAACCGTATAGTGTCATAAACTTATATGAGCAATAACGAAGTCACGATCAATACACATTCATTCCCTCTTAAGTAAAGGAAAAAAGTTGAATACATTAGAAGTTTGTATGTGCGACCCAAAAGTTTAGTTAACTTGGGACAAATACTCTTGTAAATATATGTTTTACTTGGCTATTTGATTAGCACGATCTTAATTTGACATTGTGCACATATATAAATTTGAAATATATATGTGCGATCATTTGTAAATTTGAAATTATAACATATATATACCTTTTGTTCTTCTCAAGTACCTCAACTCTTGCCTTGAGCTTAGCATGTTCTAGAACCCAATTTTCCTACAACATTGGTGTATGATAAACATTAGTTACTACAACAAAAATACAACATTAAGTAGCTAAAAGAGACATATCTAAAACTTACACTTTGTGAAACGTCTCGGCCAACAAGTTGTTTGTCTGAATATAAATAGCGATCATAGCGTTCAAGTATCCTCTCCATGCTAGATTTAAGAAAGAAAAAAAAGGTCAACACTCGATTAATTTGATCCATAAAAATTATTATAATTTCACATGTTATAATGTGTAACATTTGTTACAAACTGCAAGCCAAAAGTTTACCGTATTTGGTATACCGACAAAGAATAGCTAAAAATAAGAATATAACACAAAAATGTATATAGAACCTGGTTTTGGTGAGTCCACAAAACATCATAGAAAACATACGTACAAATTCAATTTAAAGATTCGAGTTTCCCTCCTGACTCGGTTATCAAAGCAAACGATCACTATAAATCTCTATGATCGTACATAAAAACATATATATACACTTTCACAAAACGCATTTAAAATATCAGTACGAACTTACATATATGTTTAACGTTATGTTATTGTCCATTGGGGATTATAGCACATCCTTGTTATAAATGCTTTATTTCATCGTTTCAAATCAACCTTTCTTTCAAATATATGGTATACTCAAGTATTATTATACATGTTATCTACATACATATCTTCGTACGTGTCTGAGTGCACGTGCTTCCATACATCAAAAGGGGCAATCAAATCGTGAGTGTGTGTACTAAGTTTCATAATTTTATGCTATTTTCAATTGGGTAAAGGAAAGGAAATTTAGAAATAAACATAAACAGCTTTTTCATGCGTCCGTACGTAAAATCCCAAAAAAAAACCCTAATTTCTCGAGCCAGTTCTTAGGGAACAAACAAATCTAGAGAAGATATGAAAGACCAAGATACGAGATTTGGATTTATTTCCAAGGCTGACGACGATCGAGATCGAGAAGTACGAATAAAAAACAAAATCTGGTTAAAGATCAAGAAAACAGATAGATATGATCGATGTGATATATAATATAAAACATTAAAAAAACATTTACCAAGAGTCGGTGGAATATTCGAAGAGTTTGCCTTTGGAAGAGAAGACGATGAGAGCAACCTCAGCATCGCAGAGAACAGAGATCTCATGAGCTTTCTTGAGCAAACCAGACCTTCTCTTTGAGAAAGTAACTTGCCTATTGATCTTGTTCTCTATCCTCTTCAGCTGAACCCTACCTCTTCCCATATCTCTCTCTCTTCAAAATCTCAAGAACAAGAGAGAGAAACGACAACCCTGAAATGACCAAAGTATCTCTCTCTCTCTTTCTTTCTTATGTCTCTCTGGGTATCTTTTGTGTTGATGAATGTGATAATAGCTATTTTATTTTTTTTATTTTTTCTTTTATGGACTTTTGTTGGGTTTCGCGTGAGTCTACAGTGACGTAAGTGATGTGGTATAAATACGGTATGTGACGTGAATACATAGACGATGATATTTGTGGAAAAAAAAGAAAGAAAAAAAAAACACAAAAGCTACATACGAGTGGAAGAAGAGACCAGAGTGGAGATAAAGTTTTAAGGGCTGTTTGGGAAATAAACCATTTGATGTGTTGTCGAGTCCTCATTGGCTACTTTTTACTGTGCTTGTAACTCGTTCGTTAGTTTTGTGCCTCCCTTTAGCTTACATTGTTTCCGTACCGTACGGACTTTTGTTATTGTTTTTAAGGTTAAGAAATCAGACCAAAGAACTCAATAGATATTAAAGGAGAATAATCTTTAACTCCTTAATACTTTCTACAGTAACACTATAACGACTATATATAGGGTTTAAATATTCTTTCAAAATGCAAATTGTATTTTGGTTTTTTAATTTTTCTTTTTGCATGGAGACAAGTTTTTTTCTGGTTAAATGCACGGAGAAATTTTAATTTTATTTAAGGTGACTTTCTGTTTTTCCTTTAAACAGGGAGAAACATTGTGCTTACAATTTCAAAGATATATATATTAGATAAAATTAAATATAGTGTGTTTTAATAAGTACACGAAAGAATTTGACCCAATTGTAATAAAACCTTAGGAAAAATAGTAATTTTATAATTGCAAACACAAAAATAACACGGAACATTTTACAATATTTTATCCTGCTAAATTGGAAGGAAAAAAACTAAAATGATGTCCTTTTCTTCAATTTCAAGTTAAGTATCGATCTTCTCTTTGCTCTGGAAATTGATGAACCTACAAAGTGGAAGCTAGGCTGAAATTTAGCTGCTGAACCAACAAAACTCTTAACATCAAATGAAGCATGTTCTATAGATCGTGGCGTTGATCTTTTTGGACCAACCAATATGCAAAATGCATATATTGTTGTAAAAAAAATGCCTATATTCCATAACTTATTCACTTGATATACTATAATTTTTCTTTTGACCGGGAAAAAGTGGCCTATTTATGGGAAGAGAATCTCAAACGTATGATACTCTCAATGTAGGAAAAGTCTCTAGACTACCATTTTCTTTTACTCCTTTAGACCCATTGGATTTGGGTAGATGGATTTATTAAATACAATGTAAGGAGTTTTTAAATGAAATATAAAGATACTTTAATGATTAACTGGTAACTGGTAAATTGGTAATGTACTACTATTGTAGTCAATGTAAGAAAATAGTTACGAAAATAAAACCTTTTCTGTCAATTAATAACTCACTACTATAATTTTTGTAGGATTAACACATCACACTAAGCTATTTTATGACTAAATAAGTAAATATAATTTCTTCCGAAGGTTCAACTTTTTGAGTGGTTATTGAATAGGGAACGTGTTCCGATAAGAAGTTAACAAAACAACATTCATGTCGGTCCCATGACTATTATATGTCTGACTCTGTGTGATATCGATATATACATAACATATATTGGTCTGAAAAGTGGAAAATCTATTTTAAGATTTGGTAACTGATCAATGAATTGATAACTGATAGTCTGATACCAAACATAAACTAGTTTTGTACACTAACAAAATAAGAATGAAATATCAAATTTTGTAAGAATTGGTAACTGATATAATGAATCATCGTAACTGATTATTTTCTTTTACCTTCCGACGTAAATTTGTTTATGTTGCTCTTAATTATGTTCGTACCTTAATTGATCATAAACACATAAATTTTAGTGATTCCTTATGTCGAGTTGTCAATGGTTTGGAAGATTGGTAGCTCCTGACATTTCATCGGAATTTCTTCTCTCCAACAGCTCAAATTCTGATCGACAAGTTCGATGGGTTACTCCAAATTTGGTTCCGGTGCCAGTTCTCCCAACTACTGTTACGGTTACTGTTTCTATCAGAACTGCGTGACTGTGGCCTGATTTTTTCATTAGGCTGAACTAACTTAGTCTAGACTGACACAATATATATGTCTTAGGAATGTACTTTCTGCTAAACAAATACAGATGATGTAAAAAAATAAAATTTTATAATTAATTGGACTATACTTTAATAACTCAGAATAGATATTAATTCGAAGCTTGTGTTGGAAATTTGGGATTTAAGGTAGAAATTTTCTATAGTAAGCTATTCTTGGTAGGGTACAACTTATAAGTGAAGGGGAAGAAATATATTATATAAAAAAATTTTAAAAAGAGAATATATAATTCTACGAGCATATATATATGAGGGTGTTCGGTTAGCAATTTTTTAGCATAGACAAACACTCGTCCGACTAAAATGTATGTAAAGGTACTATAGACTATATAGTATATACCAAAATTGGACCACATGAACAAAAAGAAATGGACCACATTTGTGTGTTGATGAGCCCTAAACATCTAAATGGATGGATAGTACCTAAACGTATTTAATTTCTCTGAATCGTTATTAACATAAATTTGGTTCTCTCCTTAGTACGATAAATGTTTGCCCTCTTAGATCAAAACTTTGGATCTTTTTTTCTGCTCATACCTTATGTTAAGTCCACATCTCAAGACCGCATGTATTATATCGCACGTTGTCTTGTCAAACTTATATACCAATATATAGTGGACATAAACCTCATATTTTCCATTATTAATATTTATAGCGAATCATCCTTTTGTGAAATTTGAATATTTAGATATCAATCGTTAAAAGCTTTTAATTTACTTACATATGTCAACTTAGGACCATTTTAACATCACGCCTTGTCTATTTTTTCTGTGTGTGACCACACTCGTACATGATATTTGGTACGCATATATATGATATGGTGCAAAGTGAAAAATAATTTTTTGGCATGAAAATTATAAATAGAAGTTTTTATTTCACCATAAGGGCCTTCATCATGACTACCACGTTCTATTTTATTTTACAGTATTTCTTAAATACGCAAGTTTGAAGTTTGTGAGGTAATGATTTACCCAAACAAAAATACCAAAACATCTTTAATGGCTACTAAAATATCTTAAGAGAGAATGTGAATAATATTATTGATCCAGTCACATGTCTTTATATATTATTCTTTCAATTAATTTTTCTTTATTTCAAATAAATATACTTTATTTTTAAGAATATAAAACTAAGGAAATTATGTGTCTTAGGACTATAATCTCCCTCTCTCTTGTCCTAGGATAATCTCTTCTCAGAAAAAAAACTCAGCATCCCTCAAAAGAATCTGTGCTAATTAACCAAATATAGTGTTACCCCCTGACTACTATGATAGAATAGGCTACCTAATAAGTTATTGAAAAGTAAAAAAAAAAAAACTCCTCTACCAGGTAAAAAGTAATAACTAAAGTCGTAGCCAAGATAACCATTATTTTCTAATTTTGCGAAAAGGACAATTTCCCTTTTCCGAAGTTAATTTTGGAGGAATCGAAACTTGACACGTGATTGAGAACCCAGCCGAGTTTTAAACCATTCGACAGGGGTAATTACGAAATAAATCAACAGTGTGAGACATCATTTGATAGGAAAACGACAAAATTACTTTTAAAACCAAAGGAGATATCCCTGTGAACTTTTGATAGGAAAGCAACAAAGCAACAAACAAAGAATTAGGTTAATTGTCCTAACTCCTAAGTCAGGGTACAAACTTTTTAAAATAATCGAATAAGCTTGATACTTATTTTAAATTGTTAACTAGAGCAGATGCCCAAAAAAAATGTTGATCATAGTGCCTAGTGAGTGTATCGAATAGATATTTCTAACTGAAGAATTCGTCCCAAAATTTTTTTTTATTTTTTTTGTTAAAAGGCCCGTCCCAAAAATTATTTTGGAATACCACGGATGGAAATTGGACTGAAATGCAAAATTATTCTTAAATCAAAGTTTTAACATTATTCTAAAGTTTATAACATTATATATGTTAATTTAACGGAGTATTAATTAATTATTGATGTAATGCGTTTGTAACCTTTTTTCCTTAAATCTTTGTATTTAAGAAACTATTAATAATTGTTTTTTTCTTTAACATTAAAACCAAAAAAAAACTTTGGTGACTAAATAATAAATATATAAAAACCAAAGCACATGGATTTTTATTTTAAATTTCTGTTAGGTGGGTTTTGATAACGAAAATATATAAGAAAGAATATCATTGACATTTTAGGGTTTGGGCATTGCCACTTGTGATCTTCCTCTTTCGGAAATAAAAAAACGAATCCCATTTCTTCCGCTTCGTTAAAATAGGCATCCTATAGACTATAGAACTCACATGACTATTTTAATATTATTTATTTTTATATGGATTATAAACATGATACTGCAAAGAAGGAATTTCAATAATACTAACATTACATAGTATTGTTATTTCTTGCTTTGTTTACTTTTATGGAGGGTTGGTAATTTTAGGGTTTATATGCAAATATGGAATCGACAACGCACACAAACTTTTCTAAAGCAACTTCTCACTTTGTCTCATTTTGGGTGAGATTCTCTGCCACACAACTAATCAATGTTCCATTTTACGAGTCCATTATCTCTTTCTATTTTTATTTTCTTTCATGATACTGATACCCAATATATATATTCCCAATCCAATAATTATATTTTGAAAGGCACACCTATTTTTTTTTTTTTTTTTTTTTT
>Ga0041059_1003705_pt1 | contig 10133 bp, 8 predicted proteins | sample AraColnosormetaG_FD_56232 | JGI IMG/M metagenome (GOLD analysis project Ga0041059, IMG submission 56232) | Arabidopsis roots microbial communities from North Carolina, USA - Col MF nosort | ecosystem: Host-associated > Plants > Roots > Unclassified | place: USA: North Carolina | collected 2013-09-02 | reverse complement strand
GTGCACTCCTATGTTATTAGCTAAAATGTTTAGATTATAATTTAGAGTCATATCATAAATAAAATTAATATTAATAAAATAAATGGCTTTTTGGCAAGACGAATTTGGAGAGACGGGTTTTTGAATCAACATTAATAAAAAATTAAAATATAATTAATTAACCGTTTCAATACGGATTAAATCTTTAATTTATTATTTTTTTAAGACCACTAATACTAAACATATCAAATCATCATAATTTAAAAAAAGATTATATAAAACCAAAAATGATATGTTTGTATGTATAATGTTACTATATATAAAATTAAACTATAAAATATACATGTATTAAATGTATTAAACAATGATACAATTTGCAAAATTTATATATATAATTAATAATTCTAAAATTTTAAAAATTACTACTTTAAAAAAAAATCACGGGATGGGTGAAGAAATTACAAAACGGGTTTTATTTTGGAATTGGGTTATATGGTGGATGTATTTGAATCAATATTTATAAAATTTGAAAATATTGTTAATATGTTGTTTTAATAAGGGTTAAAACTTCAATTTTTTTAACAATTGTCTCATGGATTCGTGGTATAGCGTTACTTAATAACAATTATAAATTGCAAAATATAAATATTTTATAAAAATAAAATTTGCAAGTTTTAATTTATATTACTTTTAAAAAATAAATCGTCCCGCGGTATACGGGGGTTAAAATCTAGTCTCTTTACATTTAGCTACACACACCGAGTTTCGTATTTACAATGTAAATACACGTTATATTCAAACTTCTTCACTCATCATCCTCCTCGTCATCGTCGAGAGCGTTGGATTCTTGCTCGTAAATCGGATACTCTCCATCGCTATCATTATCATCATTGGCACTACCATACAAAGCTGATGCGCTGCTTGGAAACCTATTGAACAAACCTTGCAGATAGGTTCTGGAGTTGTTCTCCATGTCACCATCTTATCATTGTTTAAGAAAAACTTTAAACCAAACCAGATCAAGCTCTAAATTCTCTCCTAATCCCCTAGAATCTGCATGTACTAATGACTAATTGGTGCTTATGTTATGAAAGTTTATGCTTTGAAGGATACATCCATGAGAACTTATTGATATGTCATCATCATTTGCAGCCTGCAACACAACACATTAGATTAACAGAGAAACGATGAACAAGCCTTTCGGGAAAACTAATGGGTGAAGTAAACAAGAAGTAGTTTGTAAGCATGGTTACCTCCTCGTATTCATCATCCAAGTCTTCAGAATCCTCATCCGCATTAACATCATCATCTTTCTCCTTGTTTGTGTTTTTACACTTTTTCATATCTGCGGATAATTTTACACCAACAACTGTTAATCCATACTTCTTTTAAGGAGAATGTGTTTGATGACAAATGATAATAAGCAGAGCATGAGATGTATGACAATATAAAATGCCTGCCTCATTCGATTTTGGCTGGCACATGTGATTGTGCACCCTTATATATTTACTTACAAATTCGTCGTACAATATGTCCAACAAATTAACTCCAGTCAAGTTCACCATGCTTTAACACAATTTTGAGACCATTGAGATTTGAAAAAGAAGCACTTGGCTCCATGCATGTCAACAATCACTAACTAGGCTGCCTAACATGTAAAGATGAAAAGAACTGAAATTGCTTTGTCTATCTTACCTTTAGTTGTTTCCTGGTGATTCCGTTGACTTGGTTGCAGTGCATCTTTCTGAATACGTGTCTTTTCAGACCTCTCAAACTCTTCTTGAATAGATTTAAAAACGTCTTCGAAACCTGGCTCAGGAAACACAGATACAAACCTCACAGCTACACGGAGTCTCAAATTGTCAAGCAGCGCTTCAGAGAACCATCCTGTTTTATACTAGCAACAAAAACAAATCAGTACAGATAACCAAGACCTCACATAAAACAATTTTCCACTCAATATATCATTTGTGTGTGATTGATGACGCAGTGTTTTGGTAGTGGTATTTTTTGCAAGTGCATGTATAGGTTTGATCTGTAATAAGCAAGACTCTAATTTTTTTGGAATCTACTTCATTAACAAAAGCTTTAGCTGATAACTCACATTACAAGTAGTCTGCTTGGGAGGCTTTCTTATCTCTTGTTGAATGTACTCATCGTCAAGTTCAAATAACTGTAGAAATGTTTGGCATTTGAAAGGAAATACTTTAAACGCACAAATGTCATCCCAGCTTGGCTTTGACCTGTCACAAATAAGAAAGAAAGAAAACATCACCTTTATAATTGGACCGTTTCTTCAAACATATATCCAATGTTTTATTTGCAATTTCTCCATGTAAATTCATATATATGTTCCCTGAGAAACTATCTTGAAACTGTTAAAAGAGAACATTTAGGTTGCTATCCTCGGAAAGTGACTGAAAATCGGAAAATGACACGTTTCTAGAGAATTCAGACACACTTCGCATTGTTTTAAAAATTATAATGTTCTCATACAATTGACCACAAATCAATACTTGCAAAGAAAATGTTATCATGATATATGTTTATCTGTCCATATATATTACAAATTGAGAATCTTGAGTAGAAAAATATCTTGAGTTTACAAGGAAAAATGGAAAATCTTACTTGTTAGTTGCATTGGAATCACAATAACCCTTTAATTCAGGTGGAACCCTGAATTCCATTCTCTGGAATCTGAAAAAAACAAAATATAAAAAAGGTTAGAGGTGAAGAGGTTTGACATACAGCTGCAGTCTGGATGCAGGAAAATATGAACTACAGAAGAAAATTTCATGTCAAGCAAGTTTCCAAAACCCGGATAATGTCAGCACCAACACTTTCTGCATTGGAAGATAAATACGCTCTCAAATGAGCCAAGTAGAATATGTATCATTCTCGAAACACTTTGCAGAAGACGAGGAAGTTCAGAGGTGTAAAACCGGCCTATTTCTGTTCTATTTTGAGGTGTACAAATGACAATTCTACATTACCGTGTCATAGACCATGCATTTGTAATATGAATAAACTTAAAGAGATAGAACTCACACACGAGATTCAGGATCTTTCCGTGGATCATAGCCTCTTTTAATCCAGAACCTAAGAAATGGACCACCCGAGAAATAATATGCAGCCCTAAGAAGAAACCTGCAGAGAAAACTCCAGAAAGTTGGTTATTGCAGTAATAATACACATAAGAAATGCATAAAATTTGTTCACCTGTTTAACATATGATGTGTGCATGTAAGACCTTTATCGAGTAGTCGTTGGACTATGGAATCTCTTGTCCACACAGGTCGCTCTTCAAACAATGCAGACACTGCTACCTGCCATTTCCATTGGTTGGAGGTGGGAACGATATAGTCTTCCCATTTTAATATCTTTGGGATCTGTATGAATGCTAAGGACTGATCAAAGATATCCAAAATGACAAAAATCATCAAACAAACATGGCTTCATACTCAGCAATAATAAGATTTGGAAGATTAGTAAAACGGAGAAAAGGATATCTTTGACACTAAAATCAATTGCAAATACTGGGCCAATATCTATCTGCATCATCAGTAGATCAATTAGCAAATGGAGAAGTAACAACCACAAGTAAACTGTCATGGAATCTTTAACTATCAATATAAATAAACAGAACAGCAGTTCCCTCAATGTTTTAAAAGTGTGAACTGCGAGCTTTTACATGCTTCAGAATCATTAACTCTGCAACTACAGGCTTTAGAAAAAACATTTGCAAACTACCGACATTCCTGTAAGAAAACCTAAGCAGAATCCACCTCTTTCAAGTCTCAAACCTTACCGTTACAGACTTGCAGTAATTAAGAATTCCATTTTACTAGTTACAGAAAAAGAAAAAAGCTTGCCATATCAGTAGATTATATGTTTGAGTCAATTTTTTCCAACAGTCTGATTTAAGTTTATCCAGAAACGTCAAATGGTTTCATTTCTTGTTTTTACCTCATAAAGATTCTGAGTTAGTTCCTCATCTTTCTTTTTTGGGCTTGATGTTACTGGAAGTCTCAGCCTGTGAATCAAACAACGAAAGTAGAATTAACAATAGAACTTCTAAAATTATAATCAACTATGTTCTCCTTCATTCTTAGTTATAGGTTGTTTTGTAGGGGAAAAATAAGAAAGTTTAATCTTACACCAGGTTGTCTGGCCTATCTTTGGGTGAAAAGAACTGTGGCAATAACATCATTACATCTTCATCAGCCATGTCCATTAGATCATTTTTTCCTGCATGATACTCGAGAGGATTCATTTTAATTTATGTTATTACAGCTAAAGATTTGCAATATAATGAAAACCAAATGAATGGAGACAAACACCTGCAAGCGACTTCACCTCCATCCATTTTCTCTTCTTCTGCTGTGCAATATCAGCGTGAATAGGAATTACATGCTGGTAGTCGACCATGCCTTCGCAATACCCACATGAATAAGTATCATTTTAAGCCAAGGCTCACTGTATAAGACAAGACCCCAGAAATTGGAGAGAAATATTCTTACCATCAAAGCAATACGATTCAGACACACGAGCTACAATATCAGCACATAGAGCTGGGCGCACTTCTGGTAAGCATGCATCGCTAGTGGAAATAACAGGTTGACTTTCAGGCAGAGAATCTTTCTTAACATCCTCCTTCGAAATTTTTAACAGAAAACCATTACAATGACGTCGTTCTCCATAGGCAGGATGTGCAGAAGGGTCTTCAGGGCGGAAATGCAGCTCAAGCTTGTTTGACGTTGATTCTCTTGCCTACGAAAAAAAAACTTTCAAAGTGATTAAACCGTCCAACCCTTGTGTACAAGTTTGCTACTAATCAAGTTTATGTTTTACTTGTCGAACATTTTAGAAATGTGACCAATTTGCTAAATCATGGAATGCATCAAGCAAAAGAAACCCAAACAACGCTACAAAAGAGCTATATGGATAATCAGCATACAAATCAGGGATTCCTAGTAATAACTAGCAGGCAAAGAAACAAGAGTCTTAGGAAAAGGCTTTACGGTTGTGATTCCTTGGATTCCCCCGAGAGTCTCCACGGCTCGGGAAATAGATGATGGATAGCCAGGATAGTGAACCACAAACGCCTCCTTGCTAGGCAAGTTACCCGAGATAGTTCCGTTTTCAATGATTCCCATTGTTTCTTTCCAAGTTGAAACTTGCTGTGATACAAGAATCAAAAGAGATAAGTTATTACCTAAAGTGGTAGACTTTTATTCCTCTCATAAATCAGAAAATGTAACACGAACAAGATTGAAAGATTTTCACTGGGACTATCCAAAATCCCAGTGAATACAATAACATAGCAAACAATTTGTCTAGAGCTGATTCCGGTAGAGAAAGAAAACACTGAGCAAATCGCACCAGAAGCAAATTGAAACACGAAACCTTTTAGATAGTTAGAAGGTATTGAAGACTATAAGCTTAAACAAGTTCGAAACCATGGAAGAGAGAACGATGCAAGTATAATGGGAAGACTCTAGTCAATACGATCCAAATACGCAGAGGTGTTAGAGAGAGAGAACGATAGTATACCAGAAGTAGCTGTTAGGGATCGGAATAGATCTCAAATTAAAGTCAGACCAGACGGCGGTCCGGAGCGCTGGAAGAACATACGGCGGTGGGAGAAGAGCCACCGAAGCTTTTGCACGGAAACTATTTCCTGTTCTAAATGGCGAAATGCTAACGTTGTCGTTTTCAGAATATCGGATCGAATTGGGGTCAAATTCTGAGAGACACTTGGCCGACCGGTATTGAATTGATTAACCGGTTCGATTTTTTTTTTCTCTCTTACCAAAACTAGATAAATAAGATAGAGATAATTAAAAAAATAAACAGAATCCTATTAATGTAATAATAACTTTATATGTAGTAAGAAAAAAATGCAGAAATTGTGCTGACACAAAGAAAATTTAAATAATTATAATTTATTGTATTTGCTTATTTTCTTGACTAATGTCAAAAAAAAATGAAATAAAAATCTTGACTAGAAAATCTAATTGTTTTAGCTATAAAGAGCATAATAATTTTTCCTCTATTTTAATCATCTCCTTAAATCCTCTAACCTTTCTCCAGTGCATGAGTTGTTTTTTTATATTTTATTACCAACATCTAAAGATTCATTGATCTTTTGGTTTGATCATGGCTGTCGCGGAAAATGTTGGTGTGAAGGTGGACTCTTCTAATAATCAGAATATAGACAACAACACTACTTCATTAGTAGAGACAAAACCATCATGTTCTGATGATCAGACACCTAAATCCAAATCCTCTGTTCTAACAAACGAATTGATCCAAAGAACCAGTGAAGTGAATCTCAAGAGTGAGATAAGTCATTTGAATCCGATGGCTAAGGAATTTGTCCCTTCTTTTCTGGCTCAAACCCACCACTCTGAGTTTTGGGGAAATAGATTCTGGTTTACTAACCATTTTCCAAAGCAAACTATTTTTCTTATTGGCCAGTTTGCTACAATGGTATATATTTCATCTATACTATTTTCTGTGAACTATGTTATGTGTTCATGAAATATCTGCTCTAAATGGTTATGACTCTTTTTGCATATATTTTTCATTTTAGATGTCTTGGTGTTGAGGAATTTAATCAATTTGTTAACATAACACACATTTTTCGCCATTTCGAGGTTTAGATGGTGATAGATTGTCATGTTAGGATCAGCTTTTCAATTTGCTTATTGAAAAATATGATTGTAATTCTTCTTTGTGCTTGCTCTCTAAGTCTTGTCAATTAACACAGAGAAGGAACTTTGGCAAAGGGAGGCCATGGATAACCAAAAAAACAAACTTGGTTCAGAATGAAGATATGATCAAGAGAACTGTATATGTCTCAGACATCGATAACCAAGTACAAAACAGAGAAATATTGTCTCAAGAAAACACGTTTTCATAAAGAATCTAATCATATATACATAACAAAAACCCTCTTGTTCTTTTTGTAGGTTACTGAGGAGCAGCTTGCAAGTCTCTTTCTTTCTTGTGGCCAGGTACTTACTTAATGATCTTCGTTTTGATTTTATGCAAACTCATTTCTCATAAGTTTTCTTGCCATTTTTTTTTGGGTTAAAGGTTGTTGATTGCCGTATGTGCGGTGACTATAAGTCCATTCTTCGTTTCGCCTTCATTGAGTTCACCGATGCAGGTACTCAATTATGCGCCAATTTTCTTATGAGTTGAGATGTTCTTGCTGTTTTTTTATTAATCAGTGAAGTGATGTCTCAGAGGGAGCTAGGTCTGCTTTACGAAAATCCGGTACTATGTTTGGTTCTCATCCTATTAGGGTTTTTATGTCCAAAACAGCTATTGCGCCTGTTAACCCGTCTTTCCTTCCACAAGTAAGTTGAGATAATCATGTCTAAACCAATCTTAGCTAGGCTTGACTAGATAATTTTGAATCAATCTTGTTCTTATCAATAATGTGGTATATGCATAACGTTGTTTTCTTCCTTCAGTCCAAGGACGAGCTAGAGAAGTGTGGAAAGACTGTTTATTGTACCAACATTGACAAGGAGGTAGCTTTATTATGTCATTTGTTAGACATTGGTGAAATTTAAATTTTACCAATTTTATTTTTTGGTTTTTAATTGCAGGTCACTAAGATGGAGTTGGAAAATTTCTTTAAAACAGTTTGTGGGGAGGTATAGATTTGGTTTTTGACTGTCGCTGATTGTTTATACACTTATAAAGATGTTGTGTTTTCTCATTTTACACCATCTTTTCATTTCGTTTTAGGTTCACCATCTGAGGTTGCTTGGAGACTTTTACCACCAAACCCGCATTGCTTTTGTCGAATTTAAGCTGGTGATTTTTCTATTGCCCTGTTTGCATACATGAATTTTCATTATAGTATTGATTCTTGATAAGCAAGGACTAGCTTAGCTATTCAATCTTTGATAAGTTACATCATGTGATAAAGATTTTGACATCAAATCATCTTAATACTAAGTTTACATAATCAGTTTTGGATTAAAAAAAAAATCATCTTTCATTTTACTTATGTGATGAATATTTGAAGTCGTACTCATTCTCGGAACATATATGTATGATCGTCATAAATACACACTGAAATAATGAGCATGATCCACTATATATTGAATATTTGTTTGGCCTGATGAGGCAAATTAGGCCCTAATCAACTTTATTACAAACATTAAAGTGAGAAATGATTATTTTTACGTGTGTTTCAGGCAGAAAGTGCAATTTCTGCTCTTAATTGCAGTGGTGTTGTCTTGGGAGAGCTCCCAATAAGGTAAGCTCACGAATAAGAATTTTTTTGTTTTTGTTTCTGTGGTCTTCATTTGTCCTTTTTGTGTTCAATTTCTTAGTTTATTAGAAATCTAATTACCGATTTATGAAGAAAAATGTAACAACTTGAGTGCTCTTAAGGTTGATCATAAAAGTATACTGATCACTGTGGGATTAATATTTGCATTTCTCTATGTGTGTGAAGGGTAAGCCCGTCAAAGACGCCAGTGAGGCTACACCACTCTGATTTAAACTAAAGCTAATAGCAATCCGATGAAAGAGATCTATTCATATTGAGACAAAGAAATCAAAAGTCATTTTAAGATACTTGAAGCGTTTTTGTTCATATAAAGATCTTCTCGATCTCAAGCTGCCCGGCCGATATAATAATTTTGAACCCTTAGTAACTTATGCTAAACTATCTCCTTTGGAACCAAATTGATCTTGTTTCTTATATAATAATTTGGAAACATCATTTTGGTCATCTTTATGAATCATTTTAAGACCCTTTTGGACAAAATCCTCTCCTACTCTCTCTCTCTGAATTTCCATGCTTTTCTGTTTGGTATGATTATTCAGTGTTTGATTTGATGGAAGTGAAAGTTGTTGGATTTCTTTACAAATAGTTTCATTGATTTGGTATCTTTTTTACTAGGCGAGATAACACAACTTAACGGAATCGAACACTGATGAGAAAAGCGGAATCAAATGGACTTTACCACTTGACTAAAAGCACATCATCGAGAGAAGATATCTAGTTTGTAACTAAATAAATAAATATATTAGATTATTTTTTTCTTGAACTCATTTTCAACAAAACATTGTATTAATAAATATCAGTTTGATTGCTTACGAGAATACCTTGTAAAACAAAACTAATCTATCAACCAAACCAAAGGCCCCATATTTCTAAACTGAATTTCATTGACTCGGTTTGGTTTGTTACTTTGTTTGATATGATTGACGAAACTACACTCAAATGTGAACCCACAACAAAAATTAGGCACAGTAAATATGGAAGTTTTAGTTGACTTTCGTTTTGTTAAAATATAAACCCATGTTTATAAAGAAAAGATTATCTATCTATTTGACCAAGTCCTCCTGTGTAAGACTTATATTTTTTTTGTCAAATTTGGGACACTATACCTGTTTTATATATTGAATAAAGAACCGTATACAAAGGTTGAAAAAACAGAGAAATGAAGTATAGAAATGGGAATGAAAATGTCAACTGATAAGACAATTGTCGGCTAACTAACCTGGTCAAGATAAGTTACGTATATGAAAAGTTACGAGAAAACACAACGTGGGATATTTCTTGAGACACAAGTCAACTATCAAACCGGACCGTATGGTTAAGAGACGATTGATTCTCGTACTATATTGAAGGCAGCAAAGTCATGTCTTAGCCACTTGGTTAAGTTCAACCATTGAACCAGTGGGTTTATTATCTACTTTAATTTTCGTCCTTAAACAATTTGACCCACGACCATTTGCTATCAAATGTTTGGACCGGACCGGACCGAACCAGACCGGTGAGATGTTAAATGAGAGACTTGCTTACCAAATTGTACCAAAACGGTTTATATTAAAAGGTGTAAAAAGTGGCCTTTTGTTGTCTTTTTCAGTACTTGACGGTGGAGGAGTAGTAGTAGGTGACCGTATTAACTCGTTTAAGCGTTTTTCATGCATATGGTTGTGACAGATCAAAATCACCGCGTTCCATGTTTTCAAAAATCTTATTTTTATTATGAGGTCTTTAATTATTGTAAGAAAGAAAGAGAATAAAAATTGTGGAACAATTTATTAGGTAAAGATATCTTTGGTAATTTTCTGTTTAATTGCTATCAAATTTTTTTTTTTTTTTTTTTTTTTTT